>Ga0316206_1001780_pt1 | contig 17086 bp, 12 predicted proteins | sample 6monthpyrite_MG_FD_204942 | JGI IMG/M metagenome (GOLD analysis project Ga0316206, IMG submission 204942) | Microbial mat bacterial communities from mineral coupon in-situ incubated in ocean water Damariscotta River, Maine, United States -... | ecosystem: Environmental > Aquatic > Marine >... | reverse complement strand
GCGCTTATTGCGGGTCATCATGGTGCAAATGATGCAACCAGCATGCAGTTTCTACGTAGGGTAAAACCAGGTATTGCTGTAATTTCGGTGAATAAAGATAATGTTCGTGGCTATCCTTCGCGAGAGACTATTAAGCGTCTTAAAGAATTAAATATTAAAATATTCAGGACTGATATACATGGGGATATAGATGTTTATAAATAAATTTAAACATGTGAAATTATGAATGACTTTTAGTTTTCACACAGCCTGACCACAAAGAAGTTATTAAGGTATCACTAATATAGATAACAAAAATAAAAGTTTAGGGTATGATGGTGTCTGCTTTTTGAGGGTAGCATCACCATAAAAAAGGACGTTAAAGTTGTTTGGACTATTTAACAAAAAAGAAAAATCACCTGAAGTAGAACCTCAATTTATTGTGGTGAATCTGAATGCTCGTATCCAACCCTTGCACCGTGGTGAAATATATGAAGATCCTCTTGATGAGATGCTCGCTGAAAATAATTTTGGAGAGGTTTCGGGTGGAGGTACTCTTCAAGCTCAATCTGGTGAAATTGAAAGTTGTGATATAGAAATTCAAGTCATTAATTCAAATGAAAAAACAATATCTTCAATTAAAGATATATTAGAAGACATTGGCGTCCCAATAGGATCAAAAATCATCATTGAAGCCAATGATTTCGAAATAGAATTTGGCACGCTTGAAGGTCTCGCAATTTATTTGAATGGTACAGACTTAGACGATAAGGTATATGAAGAAAATGATTCAAATCTACTCTACAGTGAACTTGATCGTTTAACTGAAGGTGAAGGTAGAGTATTTAGTTAATGGCAAGGGCCAACTGAAACAGTATTTTATCTTTACGGCAAATCTTTTGAGAAAATAAAGTCATTAATTGGTGAGTTAGTTGATAACAAACCACTTTGTCAAAAGTGTCGAATAGAGAAAATTGCTTAATATATGACTAACAAGAAAATTAACTACGCGTGTTCCACACGCCGGACGCCGAAAACCGGCGCCGGTTATTAAAGACGTTAGAGGTAAGGGAATTATGATTCAAAAGGGTTTGAAAATATCTACTTTATTATTCGCTATTATTTTCCCCATAATTGTCATTGCAAATAGCTTGAGTGACGAAGAAAGAAAAGTCCGTAAATATGTATCAAGGTTTTACCAGGTGACTGATGGAGCATTAGGAAGATGTTCTAGTGATTATATTGGTGCTTTTAAAGTTACTCTTGATGAATTTAAAAGCACAAATCATGAACTAATGAGCTTAGTGAGCAATTCTAAATATTATCAACAAGCTGTAAACAACTTCGCTGATGACATTGAGCGTTCAAAAAATGAAACACAAGAAAAATTATCTCGTGAGTGTCAATATGTGGACTACTTATTGAAAGAAATGCTTAATACGGAAAAGGGGAAAAATTCAGTATTAAATGCAATTAAAATTATTAATAATTAAATGTACACAATAACTATCTCTAACAAAAAAATCACTTGGAAAAAACAAAGCTACGTTCGTTCCTCTCAACGCATTGTTTTCCCGGTGATTTTAGCCGTTCAAAATATCCGCTTTCCTGATAATTGAGACTTTAACCTTCAAACAAACTGTAAGACTGAGTCTGAAGCTATTTTGTAATTTGTCATATCAGGTATGAGCTATTACATCTCCAGGTGTTTTAATACTGAACTAACAATGTGATCGCAGCGCTGCCCCGCAAATTCATATACGTGCATGCCTGTTTGTTCTATGTGTTGATTTAAAGTGCTTTGCATCAGGTTACGTGCGCGGTGGTAACGTGTTTTAACGGTGGCTTCATTTATGCTCAGGCATTCAGCTGTTTCTCTGGTGCTGAGTTGTTGAATGGCACGTAACACAAATACATAGCGAAAATCATCGGGCAGTTTTTCTACGGCGGTTTCAATTAATGTCGCGAGTTCTTTATTGGCGTGTGTGGTAGCAGGGCTATTTAATGTTTGAGCAAGGCTATCATTATCAAGCGTGTCTATTGAATCAACGATACGGTTATCGGGTTTGCGTTTGATCATAAGTGCCTCGTTGATTGTGATTCTGCTGAGCCAGGCTCCCATACTGCCGGTGTGGGTGTAACTGTCCAGTTGATAATAAGCAGAGATATAGGCTTGTTGTACAGCATCTTGTGCAGCGTCGTTGTCGCTGAGTATGCTGCGCGAGATTCGGAACAGTCGTTGATTGTAGCGACGCATAATAATTTCGTAGGCAGCTGTGTTACCGCTGCGTATTAACTCAATGGCGGCTTCATCAGGCAGGGGGGTTATGTCTGCGCTTGAGAAGTCTGCACTTGAGAAGCCTGTTTGTGTTGAGGGCATAATGTTTTCTCTATTTTGTCTTGTGTGATTGTGAGCCATAATTAACACCACTATGACTCACAATCACAGCTAGAGTTTAAAGTGCTGGTAGCATTTATAGTGAATTTACAAATTCTTTTAAATCCTGCTTTTCATGTTCAGTTAAATTCAGACTAAAGAATTCATCGTAATGATTAACCACCTCAAGTAAGTTCGCGAAACGTCCATCGTGAAAAAAACCGCCCTGGCTGTGTGTCCACAAACCCTTGAGTGGTGCGGTGCGATAACCGCCATCCGGGCTTCGCTCGGCCTGAAAACTGTCGATGCCAATTTCTTCCGGTTTGTGCAAATTCCAGCCGGGCTCGGTGTAAAGTGGTGGCACATGGCAGATGCTGCATTCCGCTTTGCCATTAAATAATACTTTACCGCGTGCAACGGCTGCCTTATCGAGATTGTCGGTGGGCGCGCTGGGTGCGGCTAATGACAATTGATACATATGTAATGCAGGTAGCTTTTTAGTAACACGGTCCAGTTCGGGAGCAATACGTATATCGCCGAAGCCATTGACGGCTGCAATTGGGAATTTACTTTCGTCATTCAGGCGCGGATCATAAAGTCGGCCCTGTCCACCCATTTCAAGCACGGCAACTAATGCATTCCAGTGGGCTACCGATCCCCAGCCAGTCCAGGTGCTTAGATTCATACCGGCTAAACCAAAAGCGGGAGGAATGAGTGTGGCGGCGGGTTTGCCATCCGGTCGAAACGCTTTGCCATCGAGCAGCAGTTGGGCATCAAATTTTCCAGGCCCCCAACTATTTAATACCGTGCGTACGGTGCTTACATCGGTGCCCAGTAAGGTGGCAAATACAGAAAGATCGGGTGCGGCAGCAATGATGGCACCCACGTTCAAGTCGCGGTTGGCCCAGCCGTCCAGCCGGTGGCCAATGCCCGGCGCAAATGAATTATCCACCTGGCTATGGCACAGCGCACATTGAATACCCATCGATTGTATTTGACCGTGGTCATCAAAGAATCCGGTGATGCCGATAACCGCATTGAGCTGTAACAGTGCAAGGGTAGTGGCCGGGTCGTTCAAATCGACTTTGCCGCGTTTGATTTGTTTACGTAATTTTTTAGGCAGGGCGGTAACATCCACTTTTAGTCCCAACGCAAGGGCTGTAGCAGGGTCTACACCCGGGCCAACCCCGCCATTAGAGGCACCAGCAATGGCTTCGTGTAAGCGCAATTGCCCACCCCAGAAAGCTTCGTCACCAAAAGTGTCGTATCGGAAGGTTTGTTCACCCTCCCGAATGAGTTTGATAGTATTTTTAATGTTGTCATTTTTGTTGTGATTGATCTTGTGATAGTTCTTGTGATGTATGTTGCGAGTTATGTTTCTATCATCCGCCTCATTTTCATTAGCTGAAACGGGTGACGTGAACACTAGCAGCAGGCTGGCGAGCGAAAGAATCAACAGGCTCATTGAACCTTTAATCTGGACATGGTTAGACATTTTTATCCCCTTAATTAGATTGCACTATTGAGTGAATGCATGAAGAGATAAAAAGGTTCCCATTATTAATAAACGGGATGAATTTAAGGAGGCTGTGATTAGAGCTTCTCAAGAAGAGCTTCTCAAGAAGAGCTTCTCAAGACACCCATGCTAAGTAGCCAGTAAAAACAAAGACTTAATTTCAATCCATTTTTTTTGTTACAGTGGGTGTATGGTTTACGCTCAGGTAATGATTAAGCTAATAAATTAAATGGTGACAATCATCATGCGCCTGTCACCTTGAAGCTAAGGAGTTTACATATGACAGAAGCAGATCAAAAAACGTCAGAGCATGACACATGTATAAGATGCCTGGTGTTTGGTAAAGTACAGGGTGTATTTTTTCGTGCTTCAACGCAAAAAATTGCCACAGAGTTAGGCTTAGTGGGTTATGCGAAAAATATGTACACGTTGATCAGCGACCTGGCGCTTTTGGTGTTGATGCTTCATTTATGTGGAATATGCAGAAAAAGTAGAAAAGAAATAAGTGGGATCAGTGCAGCCTGAACCTGTTTCTTCTTGAGGTATTCATTAGAATATCGGCGCATTATTTCTTATTTCAGTCTAATTGAATAAATACTAACAGCTGCACCGTCGCGCATTTGTTTTACTATCCCAAGGTGTTTTTTATTTTCAGAAAGTACTAATCGGGCAGGGTCGTTGATAGTTTCTATGACACGGTCTAATTTACCAGAGTTAACATTGAATACATAAACTCCTGTTGTTTGGCTCGCTAACCATACATTGTTGTCATTTCCTGCAATACAGGAACTCACTTTGTCACCTGTTTGCCATGATTTTTTAACTTTCAGTTGAGCATTAAGTAGTTGAAGGTTTCCATCAACCAGTGAAGCTAAAATGCGGTTATCGGGTAATTTAACCCAGCAGCTAATGCGACTGGAAGGCGTATAATTTTCAACTCTTTTTAATTTGTTAATATCATACAGGCCTATTGATGAAGAGTAGTATCCTCTCAGGTTTACAAGTAGTTTAGATCCATAACCAGCATAAAACAGGTGATTGTCATTACTGCTGAAATCTATTTGTTTTACACCATTTTCAAATAGTGTGCTTAGTTGTTTGCGATCTTCTATATTGATAATACTGATACCAGACATATGTCCGTCAATAACAAGATACTTACCGTCGTTTGAAAAACTGTACTCGAATGGAGCGGTATCATGGCTAAACTCCATAAGCAGTTTGTTATTCGATGTGTCGATTATTCTCTTATCAAAAATCAGTAGATTGCTATCGATAGATAAGGCGTTTATGCGGCTGTAAGCTTTTGACTCGAGCGATATCAAGGGCTTTAATGTTTTCAGATTCCATAGCTGGGCTGCATTTTTAGTTGCTAATAGTAAGTTTTTGTTCTGTGAAGAAATGACAATATCTTCGATAGAATAATCCACGGCGGGTGAGGGTAGCTTAGCCATTGTTTTATTGTTTATGTAATCGATAACAAGAGCATCTTCATGGCGATTAATTATCGCTTTGCTAGAATCTGGAACGAACGCTAAATCAGCAGACATAGTGTCATTGTAAGTATATATTTTTTTAACTTTGCTGGTATCAGTTTCTATTTTTATTTGTTGTGTAGTAACGCAGGATGAAACACCGAGTAAGCTTAAGCTATAGACCAAAATAAACAGTGAATTACAGGATGAAAGTTTCAACATAAAGGGCCTTGATATAGATAATATAGAATAAGATAAAGCTCGTTTAGTTTACCATTTGGCTCTTACATATCCATAAAATCCACGTAAGAAATAATAGAGTTTAGCGTCCTGGTTCTGGTTTGTTCGGTTATATGTTGGGTTACTCGGGTCGCCCCAGGTAAAAGCGCTGAGTATGGTTCTATCATCTGATTGCACAGGCTCGATATCAGTCCCGTCATCATATGCATCTGCTTCAAACTCGGCTTTACTTTCAGCTTCCCTTATCTCCTTGCTAATTAAATTTGCAAGCGCAACATTAATCGTGGTTGGCGGTTTTAGAATTCTTTGTGTTTCATCATATTCACGTATTTTAATATCTGAGTTTAAAACAACCCAATGGTTAGGTATGGAAGAGGGGCCCTTTTTATTACCCGTTTCAGTAAAAATATCTGCATCGACAAACAGGCAAACATAATAACCATTCTTTCGGTCATTGTGTGCGTTTAATAGTGTTTTAATATTTTTTGGTGAAAGTAAATTCGTATCATCATCAACCCGTGTGTATCCGGCATCTTTAAACCAGTTCTTTAATTTGCCAGGAAAGGTGATGCCATCAAACTGTTCGCTTGGGTGGTCATATTTAGGCTTAATGCTGCTTAAAATCATCCAGTCAGTTTCTCTTATCCATCTTGGGTTATATTGCCTGGCTTTATTAGATGAGCGAAGTGATAAGTTGCCAAGCGTTGCCTGGCCATTGTTAAATAGCGTTATAACAGTGCTCACATAAACATCTGGTTTTGTTTCAGCTAGTGAGAAAAAGAAAGCAGCGGGCCCACAAAGGCTCGAATGAACTTGATGAATCTCACCAGAGGCCTTAGCGCTACTCATTGTGTGACCAGGTTCTTCAGCAACCCGACGCCTGGAAATATTAGGATAATGCGTAGACATGCCTGGGCCGGAAGCAGTTTTAAAGGTGCTAATTAGCCGAAGTGCATTAGCTTTTTGGCTGTTGCATGATTAGTTAAAGATTGTAGTGTACTCGGAGATGTTGCCATATTGTTTACTTCCCTGTTGATATTGAGCAAATAGTAATCTTTCGATTACATATAAATCTTATCAGATTGTAATTTTCCTAATGAGAGTAGAATATCGCACCATTATTTCAAAAGGGTAACTGGATCTTCAGTTTTTCATAGGAAAAACGCCCAAATTTCCGGCTAAAAGGTCAATCTTCTTAAATTAGACTGTAAAAAGTAGAAATAAGCCAATAACCAAGTGCCTGAGCTGGGCTACTCAAGACACACATGCGAAGTAGCTAGCAAAAGCAAAGACTTAGATTCAATCAATTTTTTTACAGTGGGTTTCTAGTTTACGATGAAAATACCATGTATAAAGGCTCAGGCTCCTTTTATTCTGACATTGTTTAAGTTTACACTCAGATACAGCGACAACACTCAGGGAGCAAACCACAGGTAGTAAAAGCCATAAACGCAGGGTACAAGTATAATAACTCCAGCGATGACCTGTACAACGGTTCCATGAGTGGGTCTTTTATAAGCAAGGTAAATATAAAAAACACCCCCCAGTACGCCACCAAAAAGCATCAGGGTGGCGAATATTTTGGCGAGAATAATTAGAATAGACATAATATTTAAATGTACCTAAATGGCAGAAATAACTCGGACACCCAGAAATAACTCGGGCACCCATGTTAAAAAGTTAATAAACACATCGGCTTAGATGTAGTAGCTTATATATGTTCTAACTTTTTCTTATTGTGCGTGCCCAATAAGTGGGATCAAATGAAACTTTACAAACAACAGTGAACGACTTTAAAGTATTAGTGTTCCCGGGACAGTATACTTAATTAATTTATATTTTTTGACAGGTCTCTCTTTGTGTAATAGGTAAACTGTCCCCATAATTGACGTCCTACAACGAAGGACGTTGATTGGTAAAAGTTTCATCTGACCCCACTTTTTCCACTTTTTGTTGTGATTTGCTCAGGGGTTGTAAAATAAATTAAAAAGACCTGAGGATAACTCTTTCTAATATTATAAACAATTTCTAACTCTTCCAGGTTTTAATTTGTATGATTTTTTATACTAATGGCCATTGAATATGATTAATTTATTAACTATTAGAATTGTACTTGTGGTTTTTTTGACGCTAGTCTTTTCAGTTAATGCGGTACAATCTAAGACTACTCAAGAACGGATAGATCAAGATATTTTATTGGGTAAGCCTGTCATCATACATGTATCAGTTGCTTTGGCAGATAATAAAAATCAGTGGATTGTTTCAGTTCCAAAATCAATAGGTAACGGTCAAAAGACGAAGAATAATTTATACTGGGGTGCAAGATACGGTTTAAAAACGTTCCTGATTAAGGATGCAGGCTGGAAGAAAGTTAATTCATATAAACCTGAAAATAGTTTTATTTTAGAACGACTTATTTTGTCAAAAAAAGTCAATCGGCATGGTCAATTTATTATGGTTTATCTAGTTGCAGATGCCTGGGATGGACGTTATATAACCGATACAATAGAGCAGTTTTTAAATTTTAGTGCAGGGCTTAACCATATATTAATTAAAGTTGGTGATAAGCAAGATATAGAAGCGGGTGGTTTGGCTCACTTAAAAGTATATATTGGTCATAATGCATTGATGGATTATTTTGGTGCTAAAGATAAGCTGGTATCAACACCTAAAACAGCTCCAAAAAGTTTGATTAGTGACGCAGTAGTTTTAGCTTGTAAAAGTCAGCCTTACTTTGAAACACGTCTTGACAGTGTTGGAGCACATTCCTTGCTTCTAACTACAGGCCTTATGGCGCCTGAATCTTATACGTTAGATGCTGCTATAAACGTGTGGGTGCAAGGAGGAACAGACAAGTCCGTACGTAAAGCCGCAGCAGCGGCATATGCGAAATATCAAAAAATCAATAAAAGATCTTCGCAGATATTGTTTAATGCGAAAGATTAATTGAGTTTAATTAATTATAGTTCTATTGTATTATTCACTTTCAACTTAGCTAATCATTATAAATAAGGATGTTAAAATGGGTACAAGGCTTATTATTCATACCGATTCAAGAAAACAATCAGACGTTAATACTTTTGAATCAGCTGCATTGTCACTTAAAAAGGGCTATCAGGCCAAATATCCGACTAGTAAAGATGTCATAAAACTGGTTTTTGTTAAAACAGGTAAAGACATTACGAGAGCAATTAATTCAATTGGTAAAGGGAGCCTTATATCTTTAGATATAATCTCTCATGGTAATCAGGGAGGAATTCATATATCAAGAGATTTAGTGACTCCAGTAAAAGCTGGGTTTATTGAAAAAAATGCACATGAAATAATTCGCCGTAATTCAGATCGTCCCCAAACCGAAGCTGATGCAGAATTTAAAGAAGAATCTATGCATGGTTTGTATAGTGATTCCAGTAGTAAAGTTGGGGTGTCGTATTACTATAATCAAGTAGTTACAGGTTCAACCGATATCGCAATATTAAGTGATATTAAATTTGAAGTGTTTACCGATAACGCTGTTGTAGAGTTTCACGGTTGTAGAACTGCGGAAGTAATACCTGTGTTGAACACTTATCTTAAAGATAATTTCGCAAAAAACTTTTCTGATAATCTCAATAAAAAAGCAGTTGTAATCGGTCATGTTACAAATTCAGCTCCCGATAAAAATCCGAATGGAAATCATAGTGATTACAGGTATGGTAGTGTGCGCGTCTATAAAGGTGGTGTCCTGGTACGTGATAAGGTTGATAGAAGTAAACTAAATTTAGAAACCCTAACAACACCCTGATTTTGACTACTATGATGAAAAAATTATTTGTAGCATTCTTATCAATTACTGTATTTTTGATATTAATTTATTTGGTTGTAGCAAAACCATATGAAACTATCTATGAGCAGAGGGTGAGTACTGATCCTGTGAATGTCATCGTTGAATTTGTAAATGTTACCGGTGATTCGAACTGCACTAAACTATATGTAACAAAATCTGATTCGGACATTAAGAATGGCTCTGCACTTTTTCCTTCTACGCCAGATGATATTCCAGCACCTGATGATGGTGCCTATGCTTATGCAGGTAATGTGTTTAAGTTAACGGGTTATGCATATGAATGGGTGTTTCGTAATGCTATTACGGGTAACGAGAACAAGAAAAAGTCCAGACGATTTGATGTTATAAAATGGGAGATAATGTCTCCCTATACCGTTTGGAGTGAGCGGCAAGGGGCGGATGGGGAGCCACTAACAGAAATACTTACTACGCCATTAGCATATGAGTTTAAATCTGAAGATCACCAACCTGCCTTATTTAAAATGAATAATTATATTGATTGTTTGGCTGGGCAGTAAGCGGCTTAACGATTTTGTCTGGGAACTTGTGCATGCATTTTTTTGCTAAGGCTATTAATTAAAGGGTTCGGTGACAACTGAGAATCATTAGTGTTATCGTTTGTCACCGACCCCTTTAATTATTTTATGAAAATTAAAAAAGCAAAATAGTAATAGTCTTAACAGGAAATACAGATATGACAAATAGTGTGATGATACGGTTTAATATTTTCAGCTTATTGCTCGGCTTGATCTTTTCAATAACAACTGCCCATGCATCCTTCACTTCAGCTAATACGTCAGCCAACACTTCAGCCAATACTTCATATATCCCTAACGATTTAAAACAATGGGTGCCCTGGGTCATAAAAGACCAACCCAATATTACCTGTCCAGTTACCTATAATCTTAATCAAAACGTCTGCGCCTATCCAGGTTCACTATCGATCAAGATGCATAAAAGCACAGCGCGATTTTCCCAAAGCTGGGATGTAATGGCTAAATCCTGGGTTAGCTTGCCAGGTGATAATAAAAACTGGCCTCAAAAGGTTAAGGTTAATCAAAGCACATACCCGGTCATAAGCCATCAAGGTGTACCTTCAATTCAATTAAAGAAAGGGCAATACACCATCAGTGGCGAATTGAACTGGCATCAGGCACCTAAATCAATAACGATTCCCAGAGAAACGGGTTTAGTTGAGTTACATGTCGATAATAAAAAAATCAATATGCCAGACTTCAGGCAAGGTAAGTTGTGGTTAAAAACAGTCAATGCTGCTGTACACCAGAATAATCATCTTGATGTGCAGGTGTTTAGAAAAGTAACCGATAAAATTCCATTACAACTTACCACCCATATCAAACTTGATGTTTCAGGGCAACAACGTGAAGTGATATTAACCGGCGCTCTATTAGATAATTTTGAGCCCATGTCGATTAACAGTCGTTTGCCATTACAACTGGATAAACAAGGTCGATTAAAAATACAGATCCGGCCCGGGCAGTGGAGCATTGATATTACGTCATACAATTCACACAGCCTGACATCAATTGCCTTACCAAAACTTGAATCAACCCCTAAATCAACCCCTAAATCAACATGGCCGGAAAATGAAATATGGGTACTGGATGCACAGCCCCATTTACGATTAATAAAAGTAATTGATAAAAATAGTATCGACCCTAATCAAACCCGTTTACCAGCAAAATGGAAATCGCTGCCTGCTTTTGCAATGAAAAGTGGCGAAGCATTAACGTTTGATGTCATAAAGCGCGGTAACCCTGAACCGGAGCCCGATCAATTAACCCTGACAAAAAAAATATGGCTCGATTTTGATGGTAACGGCTTCACCGTCAATGACAAAATTGTTGGCAAGTTATCTAGTCACTGGCGATTAAATGTATCAGATGAATTTACATTAGGGCAGGTCACACTCAATGGTAAACCTCAGTTTATAACACAGGATGACAATAACCATCAGGGTGTTGAAGTACGTCATGGTAATTTGGATTTATTAGCGGATAGCCGAATTAACACTGCATCTCGCACATTCAAAGCCGCAGGCTGGGATATGGATTTCAACAAAGTCAGTGCAACCTTATATTTGCCTGCGGGTTGGCAGCTGCTCTCGCTTACGGGTGCCACTACACATGCCAACACATATACATGGATAGATCGTTGGACACTACTCGATTTATTTATGGTATTAATTACCGCCATTGTCATTTATAAAATGTGGGGCATGCCCTGGGGTTTATTAAGTTTAGTGACACTGGTACTGGTTTGGCATGAAACCATGTCGCCTCAATATATCTGGATTAATCTAGCGGTGGCTGTTGCCTTGATTCGCTCTTTACCAGAAGGCAAGTTCCTGGCTTTTGTTCAAAGTTATCGGATATTAACAACCGTCGCACTGGTTCTTATTTTATTAACGTTTATGGTTACACAGGCAAGAACGGCACTCTACCCACAATTAGAATTTGGCAACAGGATGGCCAGTCAGTTATCTAGCCAACCAGCTTACACGCAGAATGCACAAACGGTTTCTCCACAGAGACTGGAACAGGCACCCAGAAAAATGGCCAGCCGTGCGGTTGAAGAATTATCACTGTCACCTTATGCTGAAACCGACGCGCTTGCAGATCGTTCACGTGGTGCCAGAAAGTCTAAAAGCAAAAAAATAATGAGCATCGACCCTGATGCAATGATACAAACGGGGCCCGGTTTGCCATCCTGGAAACTGCATCAGTATCAACTGTATTGGGATGGGCCAGTCAGGGGTGATCAAACCCTGTCTATGGTGCTGTTATCACCCGCCATGCATTCAATATTAAATATGCTGCGCATTGCACTGGTGTTATTACTGGCCTGGCGATTGCTCGATATTAAATCTTTCAAACCTCCCTATATGTCAAAGGGCATGATTTCAAACAGCATGAAAAACACCGTTGCAACAGCGGGCACACCGGCACTGGTTGGGCTCATATTATTTGCGGGTGCGCTAAGTGTATCCCCCTTTAATGTGCAGGCGGCTTTTCCAGATAAAAGTTTGTTAGATGAGTTAAAAAATGAAATCACCAAACCGGCAGAGTGTTTACCGCAATGTGCCAGCATTGAAAATATGACAATTGATTTGTCTGCTAACCAGTTGAATATTTCTTTAAAAGTACATGCACAACAATCGGTTTTAATTCCATTGCCAGTTCCCATAAAACAATGGGCGCCAGCTCGAATAATGGTTAATGGCAAAACAGCGAGTGCTTTAATCCGTCGAAATGATGACACACTCTGGTTACAAACAGAGAAGGGCACACACAGTGTAAAGATCACCGGTCGAGTCGATTATCTAAATCAGTTGCAGTTTGTTTTTCCACTTAAACCACATCATATTAAAACCCAAATAAAAAACTGGACAGTTGAAGGGCTAGACAAACAAACACATAAAATAACGGCGCTGTCATTTTTACGCATTGTGGGTAAGGGTAAAACATCAAATATTACCGAGTTACAGCAAACAGACATACCCGTTTATGCAGAAGTATCCCGTTCAATCGAATTAGGTTTAGACTGGCATGTGAGCACCGTAGTTAAAGGGTTATCGGGTTCAGCCTATCCACTTATTTTATCGGTGCCTCTAATAGAAGGGGAGTCAGTGATAACCGATAATATTAAGGTTAAAGATCATCAGGCGATAATAACCTTAAGTAGTAAAAATCACACGATTCGCTTTACGTCAAAACTAGCGACAAAAGAGAGTATTCAATTATTGGCGAGTGATAAAAAGCAGTTCATAGAAAAATGGTCATTGGTTTCTAGCCCAATCTGGCATATACAAACCACAGGCATACCAGTTATTTATCATCAACGGCAAGGGGGTAACTGGCAACCTGAATGGCAGCCATGGCCGGGTGAAACTGTCACCATTAATGTGAGTCGCCCACAAGGTATTAAAGGCAAAACAATTACTATCGATAGTTCAACCTTAACATTGGAGCCAGGTGAACAAATTACCACGGCAAAACTGAATTTTAATTTGCGCAGTAGCTTAGGCGGGCAACATACCATTCAGCTACCTGAAAATACGTCATTACAATCTGTCAGCATTAATAATCAAACCATGCCAATTAGAGAAACCGAGCAGGGTTTGTCCTTGCCTATTTCTCCGGGTAATCAGAAAATTGAAATCATCTGGCGTGAAGTGCGGGGTATAACCCCAATCTTTAAAACGTCATTAATCGATTTAGGCAGTGAGAGTGTCAATAATGCAATCAGCATTAAACCCGGCAGTAACCGATGGGTGCTCTTTGCATCCGGCCCAACCATGGGGCCAGCGGTTTTGTTCTGGGGCATGTTTATTGTGATTGTCATTATTGCTGCAGGTTTAGGGCAGGTTAAGACAACACCTTTAAATACGCTGCAATGGATTTTATTAGGCATTGGCTTAAGCGCATCAGAGCCTTGGGCCGTGGTCATCATTGCGGCCTGTATTTTTGCGCTACGTTATCGTGGCACACTGGATACTCAAAGTATGAGTCGATTAAAGTTTAATGCTTATCAAATGCTCCTGGTGCTACTTATCTTTTTATCTATTAGTTCTTTACTGGCAGCCATTGAGCAGGGCTTACTGGGGTCGCCCGATATGCAAATTACCGGTAATGGCTCCAGCACTTATCAGTTGAACTGGTACACAGATAGAATTGATTCAATACTACCCGATGCGCAAATGTTTTCAGTGCCGGTTTATATTTACCAACTCATGATGTTGGTCTGGTCTATCTGGTTAGCGTTTGCCTTAATTAAGTGGGCACAATGGGGATGGGGTAATTTCTCAAAGCAGGAATACTGGCGTTCAATAGAGCTTAAATCAAAACATAAAAATGCAGATGTTGAGGTTGATAAAAGTGATGATGGATTGAATGAGGAATAGGTGAGGGTGAGGTTGATGGGGCAAGTATTGATATTACACATTGGTTAGGTGGGGTGAGTTAAAATTAAAGAAATTAAAAGGGGGGCGGCAAGTGAGAAGTATTAGTATTATCAGTTTGTCACACCGGCCCCTTTAATTGACCCTTTAATTATTTTAGTTATTATTCCAAACTAATATAGTCGAAAACAGGTTATTAAAGTCGAAAACTGATAAAAGCTGACCGCATTTTGGCATCATATATTGGCTATTTAGAAGGTATTAATAATCGAGCTTATTGACCAAAGCGGACATTTAGGGTGATCACTAGAGAAGACTTCTTTCACTACAAAGCAGTCATTGAGATAAATCTAATATAGGTCTAGAGTTAGCCAGAAGCGGATATTCAAAGGCTCGTTTGCGAATTTCTGCTTCTACTCATAACAGACATTGAAAAAAGGGTACTGATCAATTTAATTGCTTCTTTCGTAAACTGTTTTTAAGAGTGTGAAACCCGTTTATTGAATAACATAGAATAAATATAGGTAAATCTATATGGGAAAAAAACAACACATAGGGATGCGCATTGCATCAATATTGATCAGCCGGATCGGAACGGCCGTTTTTGTCTTAGCATTTTTTCTTATCATTATTTCTATAGCCGGCTATATCTGGGATTTGCAATGGACTGGCCTGCCCGATCCCGATCCGGATGATACAAAAACTCGCGCGAAAACATTCTGGGATTGGCTGGACCTTCTGATTATTCCGATTGTACTCGCAGCTGGTGCATTGTGGTTTAAGCGTTTTGAAGCAGAAATCGCGCGAACCTCGGAGAGCGTGCGGGCGCAAGAGGCTGCATTAGAAACGTATTTCGACCGCATGTCTGAGTTATTACTGGACAAAGAGAATGCCTTGCTTACATCTAAACCCAATTCACCACAGCGAGACATGGCCTCTACACGCACACTCACGGTACTGCGTCGCTTGGACGTACGGCGGCGCAATCAAGTATTCAACTTTCTACGCGACGCACGGCTACTCGGCGTTAAAAAGCGGACCGTATATACTGAAGATGGCTTAATAAAGACAATAAAGGAAAAGGACCCAATTTCGGTATTCGCAGGACTGAATATGGGAAGCATGAGTCTCCAGTCGGCGAATCTGCCCTTAGTCGACCTGAGCGGAGTTAACCTGATCAGGGCCAACCTGGGTAGGGCCGACCTGAACAGGGCTGACCTGAGCAGGGCTGACCTGAGCGGGGCCGACCTGAGATGGGCCAACCTGAGCAGGGTCGACCTGAGCTGGGCCAACCTGAGCGGGGCCGACCTGAGATGGGCCAACCTGAACGAGGCTAACCTGAGCAAGGCCAACCTGAGCGGGGCCAACCTGAGCGGGGCCAACCTGAGCAGGGCCAACCTGGTCTGGGCCAACCTGAGAGATGCGGATGGTTTAACCTGCGAACAACTCACGAAGGCCCAGAGCTGGGAACATACCTATCGCAGCGAAGTGCTAAGGTGTGGTGCGGAGAAACTTTATACCTAATAAAAAGGTGGACTAAGGCTAGAATCGCCTACATCTTTCGCTGAACTGTGGACATCCACGATGACAATATCAATGACCGCTGTTGGTCGTATTCGGAAGTGAATCTTTAAACTATGAATAGCCGCAACAGGGTGACAAGCGAAGTTCAAGTAAAACTGTTGAATGTCTCCTGTTGAGACTAAGCTGAAGTTAAAACTGAAACCTTAATAAGGTCTGCTAACCTGATGATGCGGAAGTTATGAATTATCTTTATGACTGCCCGCTTCTGAGACACACGCGACCTATAGTGACACTACGGTGAAGGTCTGCTTTAGTTTTCGACATTAGTATATGTGTTAGAAACAAGTATGCTTTGTAAACATGCATAAATGGGTAGTATCTAGTTTTTGACTTTATTAACGTTGAATAGTTATATCGTTAGATATCGTTGGGGTTCAGAAATAACTTGAGAAATTACTCGGAAGAAATTTCTCGGGCACCCATGTTAAAAAGTTAATAAACACATCGGCTTAGATGTAGTAGCTTAGATATGTTCTAACTTTTTCTTATTGTGCGAGCCCAGTTAATTTCGTCCAGGTAATTTCGTCCAGGTAATTTCGTCCAGGTAATTTCGCCCAGGTAATTTAGCGTGGTTAATTTCGCGTGGTTAATTACGTATGAACCAGCTTAATTACTGTTTATTTAGCGATTTTTTTGCAAGGTTTTTTCCAGCAAGCTCTCTATACGTATTAACTGTTGTTCCATATTCCGCGTACGTTCTTCCATTATATGTACTTCGCCGGCTTCACCTTCGCCGTGTTCCTGGTCGAATTTCTCATGTTCTTTCTGCAATGTTTCCAGCACGACACCAATCATCATGTTTAAAAACACAAAAGCCACAATAAAAATAAATGTCAGATAATATATCCAGCTTAACGGATATACCTCCATGGTTTCATACATGATATCCGTCCAGTCTTCAAATGTAGCGATACGAAACAGGGTGAGCATGGCAATGGAAATATTGTTCCACAGTTCAGGGTTGATATTAGTAAAAAAGATGCTGCCCATAGCGGCATAAATATAAAAAATAATAAACATCAGCAGTGATACATAACCCATGCGTGGTATGGCAGATAGGAATGCACCAAGTAGTATACGCAGCTCCGGTATGATGGAGATCAGTCGTAATACCCTGAATATTCTTAATAATCGGCCAAGCAGCACAGCTTCACCCTGATCGACGGGG
>Ga0316206_1001779_pt1 | contig 17092 bp, 15 predicted proteins | sample 6monthpyrite_MG_FD_204942 | JGI IMG/M metagenome (GOLD analysis project Ga0316206, IMG submission 204942) | Microbial mat bacterial communities from mineral coupon in-situ incubated in ocean water Damariscotta River, Maine, United States -... | ecosystem: Environmental > Aquatic > Marine >... | reverse complement strand
TTTAGCGTGCCCGGCCAGACCTCCTGTCAGGCGTTCACTATGCTGCGATTGCACTTAGGTGCAATCGGTCATAGTTCACCCAATTTCACCACATCGGCGGTTTTTACTTTATTTATTTTCACGGGCGTTCAGGCGTCCTGCCCTCTCTGCGCTTTTTAGCGTGCCCGGCCAGACCTCCTGTCAGGCGTTCACTATGCTGCGATTGCACTTAGGTGCAATCGGTCATAGTTCACCCAATTTCACCACATCGGCGGTTTTTACTTTATTTATTTTCACGGGCGCTCAGGCTTTATTCATATACCCTAAGCCTCTTCTAACATATCCCATACTGAAAGCATTGTGCTATTTACTTTCACTAGCACTTGGGCTCCTGCCCTCGCTACGCATTTGAGCATATCCGGCTCGACTTCCTGTCGAGCGTTAGCGGCTCCTTGCCCGCCGCTAACCCACAACACCCCATGTTTAAATCTTTATAAACAAAATCGCAACCTGAAGGTCACCCCACATTGGTATATTCAGTAGGAGAAATTTTCAGATCGCGACGGGATTACTTTTCTGCTGCAGGTACGTCGCTTGCCGGAGCAGTGCTCGGAGCCGACGCTTCATCCGCCGCGGGTATATCGCTAGCCGGAGTCGGCATTTCTGCCGCGGGTACTTCGGATGCAGGTGATTCCACTGATTGCTCAATTACCGAGCCACTGGTTAAAGTCACATCAGATTGCAGGCGAGCCGAAAGCGTCGCCAGAACCAAACTGTTTATAAAAAAAGCCGCCGCTAGAATTGCGGTCGTACGGCTTAGGAAATTTGCCGCGCCCTGTGCACCAAACACTGAGCCCGAGGACCCACCGCCGCCACCACCAAGTGCCGCACCCGCATCAGCGCCTTTGCCGCGCTGTAACATAATCAGGCCTATAATAACTAGAGCCAGAAACACCTGAACCACAAGAAGAATTGAAATCACTTAGTTACCCTTAACCCGCCGCCTGGCAGATTGCTAGAAAATCGGCTGGCTTTAACGATGCACCACCAATCAGACCACCATCAATATCAGGCTGTCCAATCAGTTCTTTTGCATTTGCCGGGTTCATTGAACCACCGTATAAAATTTGCAGGCCTTCCGCCACATTTGCATTAAGTGCAGCAATTTTGCCACGAATAAATGCATGAACTTCCTGTGCCTGCTCTGGAGATGCTGTTTTGCCTGTGCCAATAGCCCATACAGGCTCATAGGCAATAACGCCGTCAGCCAGCGCTTCAACACCTTCTAATGCAATGACTGCATCAATCTGACGCGAACATACATCATTGGTTACACCGGATTCACGCTCTTCCAGCGTTTCTCCAATGCAAAAAATTGGCTTTAAGCCATTACGACGCGCTGCTGCAAAACGCTTTGCAACCAGCTCATCACTTTCGCCGTAAAGTGCACGACGCTCAGAGTGACCAATAATGGCATATTCACAACCGATTTCCTTCAGCATGGCGCCGGAAATCTCACCGGTAAATGCACCTGCGTCCGCATCACATATGTTTTGCGAACCAAGCTGGATAGCTGAACCATCAATCGCACCGGATACACGGGGAATAAAAACCGCAGGCGGGCAAACCACAACTTGCGCATTATTGACAGAACCCATGCCTTCTTTAATGCCCGCAATCAGTTCTTTTACTGAGTCACAGGTACCATTCATTTTCCAGTTGCCGGCTACCATTGGTTTGCGCATTGATGCACTCCGATATTCTTGTTTTTAAAGGGGGCACAGTTTATAGGGGCGAGGGGTTTGTTGCAAGCTAACTAACGGTCTTTAGTGACTCATCTTAAGAGCACCTCTAAAATAGCTTACGGCCTCTGCGATCCCTGGAGCATGCAGCTACCAGGCGCAGCCAGCAGTACAATGGTCATTCCATTGTCAAGGGTTGCAACAACGTAGATGCATGCTTCAGGGAACAAAGCCAGAGGTCACAATCTGTTTTTAGAGGCGCCCTTAAGTCAAAAGCAAAACAAAAAAGCCACTTCTCCGCAGGAGAAACTGCTTTTGACCGAAGACTAACAACTAATGTGGATTAGCATGTGCCACAGAGGCCGATACCGCATCCGCTATCTGCTGAGCATAGGCGGTAACCTTCTTTTCCTCTTCCCCTTCAACCATAACCCTGATTAAGGGCTCGGTGCCGGATGCCCGTAGCAGCACACGACCTCTGCCATCAAGCTGCTTCTCTACAGCCTCTACCGCCTGCTGCACCTTCGGCTCACCGATAGGGTTGGTTTTCACCGGCAACGGCACATTAATTAATATTTGTGGCATCATGGTCATTTCTGCCAGTGCCTCCACCAGCGTCACGCCAGAATCCGCAAGATACGCCATAACCTGTAAAGCGGACACAATGCCATCCCCGGTGGTGGTGCGATCCAGACAAATAATGTGTCCTGAGTTTTCACCCCCCAGAGACCAGCCCCTGTCACGTAAACATTCCATCACATAACGATCACCTACCTGGGTGCGCTCAAATTCCAGGCCTAATTCTTTTATGGCCAGCTCCAGCCCCAGATTACTCATGAGTGTACCGGCAACCCCCCCCTGAGACTCTCCCGCCGCCAACCTGGCTTTGGTGATGATATAAAGGATTTCATCACCATCAATGATCTGGCCTTTGCTATCCACCATCATTAAGCGGTCACCGTCACCATCAAAGGCAATGCCAATATCCGCCTGATTTTGCAGCACGGCGGCGGCCAGTGTGTTGGGATGCGTCGAGCCACAATTTTCATTGATATTGATGCCATTGGGCTTATCCGCAATAGTAATAACCTCAGCACCCAGCTCAGCAAATACATTGGGAGCAATGTGATAGGTCGCACCATTAGCACAATCCAGCACCACTTTAAGCCCCTTAAATGAGGTTCCCATGGGGATTGTGGCTTTGCAGGCTTCAATATATCGCCCCTGGGCATCTTCTATACGTTCGGCTTTACCCAGATTGGCGGAGTCGACGGTTTCCATTTCCGCTTCGAACATGGCTTCAATTTCGTTTTCAATATCATCCGGCAACTTACTACCTTCAGCGGAGAAAAACTTCAGTCCATTATCATAAAACGGATTATGGGATGCGGAAATCACAATACCCGCGGAAGCACGCAAGGTGCGAGTAAGATAGGCAATGCCTGGGGTTGGCATGGGCCCGATGATTTTTGAATCGACACCCGCGGCGGATAAGCCGGCTTCCAGAGAAGCCTCAAACATATAGCCCGAGATACGGGTATCTTTGCCGATAACAACCAGATTATTCCCCCGGTTAGCTAACACCTTGCCCACAGCCCAGCCTAATTTCATTACGGCCTGGGGTGTCATCTGACCTGTGCCAACACGACCACGAATACCATCTGTTCCAAAATACTTTTTTGCCATTTTATTTTCCATACATCATTATCTTAAATTTCTAGTGTCCCTTCGTCAGCTAAAGCTAACGCCTACAGCGAACATAACATGTAGGAGCGATCTTCAGCTCGCGGCCGGGTATAGTCAGCGAGCGCGTTGCATTTTCACACAGCCAACATTGCATCACAAACTTTAAGCGCGTCCACTGTGGGTTTTACATCATGCACCCGAATAATTTTTGCACCGTTGTTTCTTGCTAGCACCGCGGCAGCCAGACTGGCATGCAGACGATGTTCCGGTGGCGCATCATTGAGTATTTTACCCAGCATACTCTTACGGGATAAACCCGCGAGTAGCGGTAAATCAAATATCTGAAATTCATTCAATCTTTTTAATAACTGCAAATTATGCTGCAGTGTTTTACCAAAACCAAAACCCGGGTCGAGTATGATATTTTGCCGCCCAATGCCTGCTTCGACACAAGCCTGAATGCGTTGCTCAAAAAATAATTTTATATCATCAATCACATCATGATAAACTGGATTTGTCTGCATAGTACGCGGCTCACCCTGCATATGCATCACACAAACAGGTACTTTTAACGCCGCACAGAGAGTTAACGCCCCCTGCGCGCGCAAGCCATTAACATCATTAACCAGATTTGCACCCGCCGCGATTGCCGCCCCCATCACTTCGACCTTGCTGGTGTCAATTGAAATACACACGTCACTGTGCTGACGTATGGACTCGATAACCGGCACCACCCGTTTAATTTCATCTTTAACGCTAACGTCCTGTGCACCCGGACGGGTCGACTCCCCACCCACATCAATAATATCGGCGCCCTGCTCACACATGGTCAGGGCCTGTGCCAGTGCCGACTCAGCTGACACAAATTTTCCGCCATCTGAAAATGAATCCGGGGTGGTATTCAGGACACCCATAATCAGCGATTTATCCGACGATAGCAGAGAAGAAAAGTGATTCATAATATTTAAACTAATTACTGCTCATTTACAAAAGGGGATCATAAAAAAAGGCGTCCCATGAAAAAGGACGCCCCGTTTTAAGACTAAAAAACCTGCACTCAAGTTTTAATGGAGGCTTGCGGGGCCACCGATAGACCCGTCACCCTTGTCTTCTTTTTTTGCTTCTTTTTTAGCACCGGAAGAAGGCGTAGATGATCCACTATCATCATCGCTCCAGTCCTTAGGAGGGCTAACTTCACTACGCTCCATCAACTGGCCAATTTGATCCGAGTCGATGGTTTCATATTTCATGAGTGCATCTGACATAGCGTGCAAAATATCCATATTATCTTTCAGCAATTTTTCAGCGTGCTTATAATTACGATCAATGACATCACGAATTTCTTCGTCGATAATCCGCGCAGTATCGTCCGCAAGATTTTTATGCTGGGTCACTGAACGCCCCAGAAACACTTCACCTTCATCTTCAGAGTAAGCCAACGGACCCAGTTTTTCCGACAGGCCCCATTTGGTTACCATGTTACGGGCAATATCCGTTGCACGCTCAATATCATTAGATGCACCGGTCGTTACGTTATCCAGCCCAAAAATTAGCTCTTCCGCCAGGCGTCCTCCAAATAAACTGGCAATTGAGCTTTCCAGTCGACGTTTGCTGTAACTGTAACGATCTTCTTCCGGCAGAAACATCGTCACACCCAGAGCACGGCCACGGGGAATAATGCTGACTTTATATACCGGATCATGATCCGTTACCAGGCGTCCCACAATCGCATGTCCTGCCTCATGATACGCGGTGAGTTTCTTCTCATCTTCCGACATCACCATAGACTTGCGCTCGGCGCCCATCATGATTTTATCTTTAGCGCGCTCAAACTGATCCATAAACACTTCTTTGCAGTTTTCACGGGCAGCAAACAACGCGGCTTCATTTACCAGATTAGCCAGATCCGCACCTGAAAATCCCGGCGTTCCACGGGCAATCAAAGATGGCTTCACATCCTCAGCCACTGGCAGTTTACGCATATGTACTTTAAGAATTTGCTCACGGCCACGCACATCCGGCAGCGGCACAACAACCTGACGGTCAAATCGGCCAGGGCGTAGCAACGCGGGGTCAAGCACATCCGGACGGTTGGTTGCGGCAATGACAATAACACCTTCATTACCTTCAAAACCATCCATTTCAACCAGAAGCTGGTTCAATGTCTGCTCACGCTCATCGTGACCACCACCAACACCCGCACCACGGTGGCGACCCACCGCATCAATCTCATCTATAAAGATAATGCAGGGAGCATGCTTTTTAGCCTGCTCGAACATGTCGCGCACGCGGGACGCACCCACACCCACAAACATTTCAACAAAGTCTGAACCGGAAATGGTAAAGAACGGCACCTTGGCTTCACCCGCGATGGCTTTCGCCAGCAGGGTTTTACCGGTACCCGGTGACCCCACCATCAGCACACCCCGGGGAATCTGCCCACCGAGCTTCTGAAACTTACCGGGATCTCGCAAAAACTCAACCAGCTCGCCAACTTCTTCTTTAGCTTCTTCAACACCCGCCACATCGGCAAATGTGGTTTTAATTTCTTCTTCACCCAGCATGCGGGCCTTGCTTTTGCCAAATGACATGGCACCACGACCACCGCCGCCGCCCTGCATCTGACGCATAAAGAAAATCCAGATACCGATCAACAACAGGAACGGGAACCATGAAATAAAGATATTCATTAGCAGCGAAGGCTGTTCCGGCTCTTGAGCCACAATGCGCACATTATTTTCAAGCAATACACCCAGCATGGCGGTATTGTCTGTTTCAGGGCTATAAGTACTAAATGCTTTCAGATCACGGGTTTTACCGGTAATTTTTCGCCCGGCTATAATCACTTCCGAGACATTGCCATTTTTGACTTCTGAGGTGAAATCAGAATAAGCGAACTCAGCTTCTTTATTCGCCCGTTGGGAGAAATTGCTGAATACAGATAGCAGAATAAGGGCGATAACACCCCATAGAATTAAATTTTTGACCAGGTCGTTCAAGACAACACCTCGGTTAGATTAAACATTAATAATAAAAGTACTACACAGGATGGACAAATACCAGTTTAAATCACTACTGGGCTGGAAGTTCACTAAACTAAAATCTCCCCCAACCCCTCTTTTTCTAAGAGGGGAGACAAAAGCCTCCCCCTTAGAAGAAAGGGGGATTGAAGGGGATTTAGCTTTTAACCTTTAAACCCACTAGCCAGTCCATATACTTCCTTACTGCGTGGTCGCGACGCCTTAGGCTTACGCATCACCACACGGCTAAAATGCTCACGCATCTGCTTTATGTATCCATCAAAGCCTTCACCCTGAAAAAGTTTGACCAGCAAACCGCCCCCGGGTTTCAGCACCTGTTGCGATAAATCCAGCGCCAGCTCAGCCATATACATGGCTCGGGGAATATCCACTGCCTGTTGTCCACTCATATTGGGGGCCATATCGCAAATTACAAGGTCTGGCTGATCTGGTCCAAGAGTATTTAATAATTGCTCAAAGATCTGATCTTCTAGAAAATCACCCGTAATAATCTCAACACCATCCATCGGATCCATTGGAAGTATGTCCAGGGCAATAACCCGACCCTTGCCTTTCAGGCGCCGCACCACGTATTCACACCAGCTACCCGGGGCTGCACCCAGGTCAATAATAGTGCTGCCAGGCTTAATTAAATAATCTTTTTCGTCGATTTCTTTTAGTTTGTAAACTGCGCGGGAGCGATAACCGTCTTTTTGAGACTGCTTGACATATTCATCATTAAAATGCTCGTTTAGCCAGTTTTTGCTGGATTTACTTCTTGCCACAGGATCAGTCTATTTTTATAAAATCAGGCATTATTGTTCCGCTGAGCGCTGTCTGGCCTTACTCAGAAACTCAACAAAAAATACCGCAAACAACCCGATAAACATGCCCCCCACCAGCGCTATAATAACGATTAACTTTTTACCCACCCCCACCGGCTTGATGGATTGCATGGGCTCAGTAATTGCCCGGGTTTCCAGTAGATTATCTAGCTCAACCGTCAGCATTTGTATCGACATATTAGTTTGCGCCTGCATTTGCTTATTTTCTGTCAGCTTAGCGGATATTTCTTCACGACTATTTTCCAATGTTATCTGCAGCTCTTCTTCGAGATCAACCAACACCGATCGCATTGATCTAATATCATTATCCACCATCAGTAACGTTAAAGCCTTTTCGCCGCCCTTCGCACTCGCTACATTCTTTTTCGCTTTGCTGGATACTTTTAGCTGATAACGGGTCTCTTTAATTCGATCCTTCAACAAAAGCTCTTTTTTATCAATACGCCCGATTTGCGATTGAATAAGCTGCTCTTCACTCTTTAACACGTTAATCTGATTTTTCAATTTATACTGTGAAAGCTCAAGGTCTTTAACTTTTAATAATGAAATTCTTTTATGATCCAGCTTTACCTGACCAACAACTGAATTAAGTAATTGCACATAAATACTTCTGTATTTTTCAATACCACTAATATTTATCAATATAATATTACTGTTTTTTTCCAGTTTGGCATTAATCACGGGAATCCCTTCGAACCCAGGGTTTTCCTGCAGATAAGCATGGGTTACAAAAGGAATATAACTCTGTTTTAATTTAGCCAGCACACTGGTGGGCTGCTCAATAAGCACCTGCCTCCCCTGACTATCATAGGAGAGCCCGCCAATTTCCAGTGTCGTTGAGTAATTGTATTTTACCGGCAAGGTTAAAGCAGCGGATACTCCGATTAACAAGGCCAGCAGAACCAGAGAAAGAAATAGCGAGCGACGCTTGACCAGAACCAGCCATATATCTAAAAGACTGATTTCATCATCATGCACCGAATCGACCATAACATAACGTAATGCGGGATCTGCAATTGACGTGGGATCAATAAGGCGGATATTTTCTCGATCATTCTTTTCGCTTTTCATCACACTCAACTTATATTTACATCATACGCCATTACACTCACATACCACCCGGCCTCTATCACTCAGTACAATACCACTCCCACTCACCAGAGCAGACTTTTAACAACCGGGGGTATTATTTAGTATATAATGATACTTTTCAGGCCGGTTAGTACTAGCCGACATTTATCAATATCCCTACTTAATGATTGTACACTATATGCCCCTTTCTAAACACCAGATCAAATACCTTGTAACACTCACACACAATCTCAAGCCGGTTATTATGGTTGGTCAGAATGGGCTTACTGAAAATGTGCTTAAAGAACTTGAAATTGCGGTTAATCACCACGAACTGGTGAAAATTAAGATAGCCGGAGACGACCGGGAAAGCCGCGAAGAGATAATTAATAAGATATTAAAAAGCGCATCAGCTGAAAAAGTAAAAGCCATTGGCAAAACATTAACTTTATTTCGCCGAAATACTAAAAACCCGAAAATTGAACTGCCCAAGAAGTAGTATTCTTAAAACTTAAAAAATCTTCGCCGCTATAAGATTGATTAGTGGCATCCCTGGGATTTCTACCTGAACACCTAAGTTCAGCCTATGCCCAGTTTAAGTTCCAGGCTAAACTCAGGTCTGCTGCGTTTTTTCTTTCACTTTAGACAGGAATTCTAAAAAGAACACACTGAACACAGCCACAAATAAACCCGCGATAAGCGAAATAATCACAATTAATTTTTTACCGGTTCCCACTGGCGCCAGTGATTGCATTGGACGGGTAAGTGGCTGGGTATCCCTGAGCCCTTTTAACTTAAAGTTAATATCATCAATTTTCTGTTGCTGAATGAGTACATCATTTTGATGCTCTAGCTGCATCTTACCCAGTCCCAGTTGAAAGCCCGCATGTTCCTCAGATAATTGTTGCAGCTCATGATCATTATCTATATCGATTTTTTGAAGTTGACTAGTAATATCAGTCAACAGTTTCTGATGAAATTCCTGTGACCGTGTATTGGCCTTTAACTGATTGTTTAATTTTTCGCGCAGACTCGGCTGCTTGATATCGAGGCGCTCTTCCAGACTGGCCAACTGATTTCGATTGCTCTGAATCTGATTATCAAGCAATAGTACTGTCATCGCTTCCGGCCCGGTATTAATACTACTGACCGAAATCTGACGGTTTTTCAGTTCATTGGCAATTGTTGTAGACAGCTCGGTAATGCGCTTTTCCAGCAAACGATCCACATCTTTTAAACGCGCTAATTCAGAGGCCAGTCGCTTGTGCTCATCGGCCAGTCCTGCGAGTTTATTATTTTGTTCTTTTTTCTGTGTAACCAGTTGCTGCTTGGTTATGCGGGTTAAACGCTGGTCTTTTAAATTATCCATTTTAATACGGGTTTGCAACAGATCTACTTCCAGCTGATTTTGCTTTTGTTTTAATGTCAGAGGATTTTTAAGTACCGACATTCCGATCATTTCTTTTTGCAGGGCCCGCTCAAATTTATTTTTAGCTATATCCATCTGAGGCTGATGATCCCGTTGAATATAACCCATAATATTCTGCAAAATAGTCTGGTATTCCGCTGACTTAGTCTCCTGTCCACGCACTTCAATACTGATTAAATCACTCTTTTTAGCCATACTCGCCTTCACTTTTGGCGCAGAACCTAATTCTGGATGATCATTAAGATAGCTCGTTAAAACCAGGGGAATGTAGCTTTTGGTTAATTTTTCCAGCACATTTGCCGGTGGTTCAATAAATCCGGGTACGGCATCATTACTCCCCCCGGTCGTTACACCAATTTGCAGCACTGCACTATAATTGTATACAGTAGGCTTAATGAGCGCGAAAGTAATCCCCGCCGCTAAAAAAGCCAGAACAATGGCCAAAAAAACATTTCGCCGCTTTGTCAGTACCAGCCATAAATCAATCAGGCTTATTTCGTCATCATAAGTAGCGTCAACACTGACCAGCTGAACGGTTTGCCCTGCACCTTCATCTTTCTCAAGCACATGTACTTTTTTTTGTAAGACGTCTTTATTTATCATAACTCTTTAACCATCTTTCACACTTAATATCTTAAGTTTTACCTTAATGCTAACTGATAGAATTTTTAACTCTAAGTAGGTTTTAGTAGTTTTAAGAATGAAAGTCTATTTATTTCACAAAATTATTGTGGTATTAACAAAATAGAATGTATCCTTAAAAACCAAATTTGCCGCAATTTACCCGCTTTGAAGCTTACAAATTTCGATTTTGAGCATTCAAAGATAATGCACCTCAACAATCTCCAGCCCACGAATGCCACCGGGCGTTTTAACCTTGGCCACATCCCCCTCAGACTTGCCAATGAGTGCACGGGCAATTGGCGAATTTACTGAAATCATATTGGCTTTAATATCCGCCTCGTCTTCACCGACAATTTGATAGGTAATTTCTTCGCCGGTTTCTTCATCGCTTAAATCGACGGTGGCACCAAAAATAACTTTTCCTTCTGCATTTTGCTTTGTGACGTCAATGACGACAGCCACACCCAGCTTACCGTCAATTTCTTTTATACGACCTTCACAAAAACTTTGTTGTTCACGCGCCGCATGATACTCCGCATTTTCTTTTAAGTCGCCGTGTTCACGTGCAACGGCAATGGCTTCAATAATTCGTGGACGATCAACTGTTTTTAATTGTTTTAATTCGTCCATTAGCATTTTTGAACCACGGACGGTCATGGGTACTTTATCCACTTCGTAATCTCCTGTGAGATAAATTCTCCCCTTAGGAAAAAGGGGATCAATATACTTCCTCCTTAGTAAAAGGGAATGCATATATTTAAATAAGTTAACAATAAAATATAAATCTAGCTACTGAGGGGGATTTTTTGTGCTCCAACTTAATACTTTTTACTGATGTATTATGACAGGAACTTTTCAAATCTCTCCTACCCCTCTTTGCTAAAGAGGGGGACTAAAATTTTCCTCTTTTTTTAAGCGAGGGACTAAGTGATAACCTCAACCTGCAATTTCTTTATGCAAATCCTGCAATCGATTAACTTCGGTTGACTGAGATTTTAACGCCATACAGGTTGCTTTAGCACCGGCAATGGTTGTTGTGTAACTGACTTTATGTTGCAGCGCAGCAGCACGAATTGTAAACGAATCCGATATCGCCTGTTTGCCTTCCGTTGTATTAATGATTAAAGCGATTTCATCATTTTTAATCATATCAACGATGTGTGGGCGACCTTCATACACTTTATTTACGATTGTGCATTCAACACCATTTTCATTTAATTTTGCCGCAGTACCCCGGGTAGAAACAACTTCGAAGCCCAACTCGTTTAACATACCACCCACTTCAACTGCGGCACTGTGATCACGTTCACGTACACTCACAAATACTTTTCCGGATGTGGGTAAAATTACGCCTGCCCCTAATTGCGCTTTCGCAAACGCTTCACCAAAGGTTCGGCCAACCCCCATCACTTCACCGGTTGATTTCATTTCCGGGCCGAGCAAAGGATCAACACCGGGGAATTTAACAAACGGAAATACCGATTCTTTTACCGAATAATAATCCGGAATAACTTCTTCTGTTACACCCTGCTCTTTCAGCGAAATTCCCGCCATACATCTTGCGGCAACTTTCGCCAGCGGCACACCAATCGCTTTTGAAACAAACGGCACGGTTCTGGATGCACGCGGATTTACTTCGAGCATATAAATTTCATCACCCTGCCCAGTATTCTGGATAGCGAACTGGATATTCATTAATCCAACCACCTGCATTTCAAGGGCAATTTCTTTTGTCTGTTCGCGTAATCTGTCCTGAATTTCTTTTGATAAACTGTACGGTGGCAATGAACATGCGGAGTCACCAGAGTGCACACCGGCCTGTTCTATATGTTCCATAATCGAGCCAATTAACACATCTTTGCCATCACAGATTGCGTCCACATCGACTTCAACAGCCGCATCTAAAAAATGATCCAGCAATACCGGCGCATCATTCGATACGCTCACAGCCGTTTTCATGTAGTGAGCTAAATCCGTTTCATTATGTACAATTTCCATTGCACGGCCACCCAATACATAGGATGGGCGAACCACAATCGGGTAACCAATTTCTTCGGCCAGACCCACCGCTTCTTCCGCCGATCTTGCCAGACGATTCGGTGGCTGTTTTTGGCCCAGTTTTTGAATGAGCTGCTGGAATCTTTCACGGTCTTCCGCTAAATCAATTCTGTCCGGCGAGGTGCCAATAATCGGCACACCCGCGGCTTCCAGATCACGCGCCAGTTTTAACGGGGTTTGCCCGCCGTACTGCACAATAACACCTTTGGGTTTTTCTAAATCTAAAACCTCTAGCACATCTTCCAGTGTTAGCGGTTCAAAATATAAACGATCCGAGGTATCAAAATCTGTAGACACGGTTTCCGGATTACAGTTAATCATAATGGTTTCATAACCATCTTCACGCATCGAAAGTGCCGCGTGTACACAACAGTAATCAAATTCAATACCCTGGCCAATTCGGTTTGGTCCGCCACCCAGCACCACAATTTTTTCCCTGTCGCTGGTTTGCGCCTCGCACTCCTGTTCGTAGGTGGAATAAAGATAGGCAGTTTCTGTCGAAAATTCTGCGGCACAGGTATCAACCCTTTTATAAACCGGGCGTATATTTAAAGACTGACGATGTGCGCGCACAGTATGTTCAGATACATCCATTAATGCCGCCATGCGACGATCCGCAAAACCTTTACGTTTTAGCTGGAACATTTCATCTTTATCAATATCGGTTAACTTGCGCGTGCGTAACTTTTCTTCGTCATTAATAATGTCCTGAATTTGCACTAAAAACCACGGATCAATAAAGGTTAACTGCTGAATCGTTTCATAATCCATACCGTGGCGGAAAGCTTCCGCCAGATACCAGATACGGTCCGCGCCAGGCTGCTGTAACTCTTTACGCAAAATGGTTTCAATTTCTTTTTCCGACAGACCTTCGGGTAAAATTTCGCTGAAACCATCAACCCCAATTTCCAGCCCACGCAGGGCTTTTTGTAAAGACTCCTGCAGGGTACGGCCAATCGCCATCACCTCACCCACAGATTTCATTTGCGTGGTTAAACGGTTTTCAGCCTGCGGGAATTTTTCAAACGTGAAACGTGGAATTTTTGTTACCACGTAATCAATAGATGGTTCGAATGATGCGGGCGTTGCACCACCGGTAATGTCGTTACTAAGTTCGTCCAGCGTATAACCCACTGCCAGTTTCGCTGCAATTTTTGCAATCGGAAAACCGGTGGCTTTTGAAGCCAGCGCAGAGGAGCGAGATACCCGCGGGTTCATTTCAATAATGGTCATACGACCATCTTTCGGATTCACCGAGAACTGTACATTTGAACCGCCGGTTTCAACACCAATTTTACGCAACACTTTTAATGAAGCATCGCGCATAATCTGGAATTCTTTATCCGTTAACGTTTGCGCCGGCGCAACCGTAATTGAGTCACCCGTGTGTATGCCCATCGGGTCTAAATTTTCAATGGAACAGACAATGATGCAGTTATCATTTTTATCGCGCACCACTTCCATTTCGTATTCTTTCCAACCGAGAATTGATTCTTCAACCAGCAATTCTTTAGTCGGCGATAAATCCAGGCCACGCTTACAGATCTCTTCAAATTCCTGCTTATTGTAAGCAATACCACCACCGGAGCCCCCCATCGTAAATGACGGGCGAATTATGGTAGGAAATCCCACCATCGCCTGTACCTGAAAGGCTTCTTCCATGCTGTGCGCCACTGCCGCGCGTGGCATATCCAGGCCAATTTCTTCCATCGCAATTTTAAATTTCTCGCGATCTTCCGCCATGTCGATGGCTTCTTTCTGCGCCCCGATCATTTCAACATTAAATTTTTCAAGCACGCCTTCGCGGTCCAGGTCCAGCGCACAGTTCAGCGCTGTCTGCCCACCCATGGTTGGTAGCAAAGCATCGGGCCTTTCTTTTTCGATAATGCGTGCGACGGTTTCCCATTCAATGGGTTCGATGTAAGTTGCATCCGCCATACCCGGGTCGGTCATAATGGTGGCCGGATTGGAGTTTACCAGAATCACCCGAAAACCTTCTTCGCGCAAAGCTTTACAGGCCTGCGCACCAGAGTAATCAAACTCACAGGCCTGGCCAATAACGATAGGGCCTGCGCCGATAATTAAAATACTTTTTATGTCGGTGCGTTTAGGCATTAGATAAACCCTTAAAAGATAAAAGCATTGGTGTCCGCAAATGAACGCAAATAAACGCAAATAGTTTCAATTTATATTCTCTCAGTCTCATTGTATTGCCAGACTATGCGGCGAATACCTAGTTTTGGTGTACCAAAATTCAAAAGCAAACCCACTGTTAATTCTGTCGCCTTTAAATAATTCATTACTTGTGCATCATGCTGTTGAGTAAACTGTTTGAGTGCTTTCATTTCCACTAAAAGCTTCTCTTCAACGAGCAAATCAGCCACATAAAAACCAACAACCGTATCTCGGTAAATCACATCTATCGGCTTTTGTTGCTCAAACTGAATTCCATTTCTTTTAAGCTCTACACATAGAGCATTTTCATATACGGCCTCTAAAAAACCAGCACCTAATCTGCTGCTGACTTCAAATGCACAACCAATAACCCGCTCAGATAATGTCTTAGACATAACGTATTTTCACTCCCTGTAAAAATTTTGCGTTCATTTGCGTCCATTTGCGGACAACCTGCTTTTGCTTTTAGTTTTAAGCCTTCTCAATCAACTCAATAAAATGATCAAACACCGGCGACACGTCATGTGGCCCTGGGCTGGCTTCCGGGTGCCCCTGAAAACCAAACGCGGGTTTATCTGTGCGGTGAATTCCCTGTAATGTTCCATCGAACAGTGAACGATACGTTGGTTTTAAGTTATCCGGCAGTGATTTTTCGTTGACTGCGAAGCCATGGTTCTGGCTCGAAATCATCACGGTTTTAGTTTCGGTATCCTGCACCGGATGATTCGCGCCGTGATGTCCGAATTTCATTTTTTCGGTTTGTGCACCACAGGCTAATGCCAGTAACTGATGGCCCAGACAAATCCCGAATATAGGGGTGTCAGTTTCTAACACTTCTTTAATCGCGGCTATCGCATAATCGCAGGGTTCCGGATCGCCGGGGCCGTTGGATAAAAACACACCGTCCGGGTTCATTGCCAGTACATCCGCTGCTGGTGTTTTTGCAGGCACCACGGTCACTTTGCAACCACGATCCACCAGCATGTTTAAAATATTGCGTTTGATGCCGAAATCGTAAGCCACTACATGGCGAGGTAAATCTTTTGCATCAAATTGTTTATGGGCGTTACTATCAACTTCCCAGCTGCCCTGGGTCCACTCAAATGTTTTTTCGGTGGTCACTTCTTTCGCCAGATCCATGCCTTTTAAACCCGCAAAGGCTTTGGCTTTTTCAACGGCGGCTTTTTCATCAATATGATCGTCTTCACTCCTGGCCGCCACGATGCAGGCATTTTGTGCGCCTTTCTCACGCAGAATTCGAGTCAGTCGACGAGTATCAATATCTGAAATGGCAACCACACTGTGCTTAACCAGATACTCAGACAGCGTCATTTCACTGCGCCAGTTACTGGCCACCAGTGGCAGATCACGAATCACCAGACCCGCCGCATGTACCTGCCCAGATTCTTCATCGCCAGAGCAGATGCCGGTATTACCAATATGCGGATAAGTGAGGGTGACTATTTGTCTTGCATAAGAGGGATCGGTGAGAATTTCCTGATAGCCCGTCATGGCGGTGTTGAAAACACACTCACCGACTGAAGACTCCCCGGAAACACCAATGGATAAACCCCAGAACAGGCTACCATCTGCTAACGCTAACAGCGCTTTTTGACTCATTATGCCTCCGCTAAACATACGAAACGGGAGCAACCAATGAATGGCTGCTCCCGCCTAAGAAATAATTATGAAAATCGTGTAAAAATCCGGATGATTATAGCAAACTTCTATGACAGTCTCTATTACAATTTACTTATTTAGGGTGGTGTTTTTTCATAAATAAAGATAACTACTGCATTGGGTTTTGTCTTACTCCTCAAATCTCGCCTTACCTCTCAAATCTCCCCTAACCCCTCTTTTCCAAAGAGGGGGACCTGTTTTTGCTCCCCTCTTAGAAAAAGAGGGAGCGCATATCAAAGCAGGACCTATCAGGCTTATTTTGATTATTAAATGAGTGACGGGAAGATTTGACTTAACTCCTCCACAATAAATTTGACAACTAAATCCTCCAAAAGATATAAATCAAGACCGCTACAAAAAGCGGCAGCCGCCATGGAAAACTACCGAAAATCACTAAAAACCAATTCACGAAAACTCAGAAATACCCCGACAGATGCGGAGCAAAAGCTCTGGCAACGACTTCGCCATAAGCAGCTTGCAGGTATCCCATTCAATCGCCAGAAACCCATTTCAAATTACATTGTGGATTTTTACTGTGCAAAAGCAAAGCTGGTGGTTGAAATTGATGGCGCTCAGCATTTTGAAAAAAACCATCAGCTCAGGGATACGGCTCGTGACAAAGCACTGCAAGCACTGGATTTGCAGGTTTTGAGGTTTGATAATCGGCAGGTATTGCTAAATTTAGATTCGGTTGTGGAGGTGATTTATTGCGCTGTTTGTAAAAGGATTAAAAGCTAAATCCCCCTCAATCCCCCTTTTACAAAGGGGGAAGCTTTTACTGCC
>Ga0316206_1001778_pt1 | contig 17094 bp, 17 predicted proteins | sample 6monthpyrite_MG_FD_204942 | JGI IMG/M metagenome (GOLD analysis project Ga0316206, IMG submission 204942) | Microbial mat bacterial communities from mineral coupon in-situ incubated in ocean water Damariscotta River, Maine, United States -... | ecosystem: Environmental > Aquatic > Marine >... | reverse complement strand
AAAGCTACACAGCCAACAAATACATGACCTACACGTTATTAGATGGCGATCTAGATCAATCTGGGCTATGGCAGCTAAAAGGCGAGGCTACTATGACGGCTACTAAGGTTATCTATGGCGATTACAAATATATATCCGTATTAGATTGATATAATCAATGAATTTTCAGGTATCAATAGATTAAAACGATGCACCGATAGGAGGTGATCAAATCTAAAGGAGCTTACCCGACAAATAGGGTAAAGGATGACCCGCCTAACTTATGATACAATTCATTAAAACCACCTAAACGGGTGATTAATGGAAAACAGAGACAATGTAGTAAGCCTAACGCAGTACAAGGTAGACAAAGAGGCCGAAAAACAAAAAGAGGATGATAAGCAGCGTTTCACTTACGAGGCTTATTTCTTCTTTGATGATGATTACATTAACGAACCAGATACCAATGATAAGGATTAGATGATATGAGAAAACTAATTAATTACATCAAGTCGTTATTTGAAGATAGAGAGCCTATTGATGATGTTTTCGAAGAATGGCAGGAAGAAATGCGAAAAGTAGAACAATTCCAAAGAAATCAAATCGTAGAAGCAACAGAAGATCAGCTAAACGAATTACACAATGCAGGCGTATTAGAAGTTTACTATGAGACAGAGAGAGTATTACACTAATGGCCGGTGGCAGACCTCCAAAATATACAACAGTAGAGCAGCTTGAGAAGCTAATAGAGCATTACTTTGCTAATGAGGCTTTTATAGGTGAGGGAGACAATAGACAGTTTGTGCCAACGATGGCAGGACTAGCTTATGCGTTAGATTTAAGTCGTCAGGGTCTATTAGAGTACAGCAATAAAGATCAGTTTTCTGACGCTATAAAGGATGCAAGGCTAAGAATAGAGATTTCACTAGAGCAACGACTAGCCGGAAACGCTGTTACAGGTACAATCTTCAACTTAAAGAACAACTTTGCGTGGAAGGATAAAACCGAGACAGAGCATAGCGGAGTGGTAGGCATATCGGACTTAACAGATGAACAGCTTGATTCAAGACTCAACGCCATCGTTGAATCGCAAACAAAAGATTGAGCTAATCCAGCTCTTAGAAGAAAAAGAAAAGCGCGAGCGTGAAAACATGCTTGCCAACTATTCCCCATACCCCAAACAAATAGAATTCCATAATGCCGGCACTGATTATACTGAACGCTGTCTTATGGCAGGTAATCAGCTAGGCAAGACATTATCAGGCGCAATGGAAGCAGCTATGCACGCTACTGGTTTATATCCTGATTGGTGGGATGGTAAGCGGTTTAGCCGTGCTAATGTTGGTTGGGTTGGTGGTATCACTGGTGAAGTTATCCGAGACACAACACAGAGACTATTATTAGGTCGTGTTGAGTCAGATCAGGTAGGACAAGGCAGTATTCCAAAGAACTGCATATTAGGTGTTCAGCGGGCTATGGGTACACCTAACTTGATGGATCATATCAAGGTAAAGCATATTGACGGTGGCGTGTCGATTATATTCTTTAAGTCTTACGCCAATGGTAGACAGAAGTTTCAGGGCGAGACAATAGATTGGATATGGTTTGATGAAGAACCCCCACAAGACATATATAACGAGGGATTAACTAGAACCAATGCAAAGGGTCAGTTTGGTATATTGACCTATACCCCATTACTTGGCATGTCCACAATCACGCATAAATTCTTACAGGAAGCATCCGAGAATCAGATAGTTATTAACATGACTATTGATGATGTAGGTCATTATTCCGATGAAGAAAAAGAGATTATTCTAGCCTCATATCCAGACCACGAAAGAGAGGCCCGCGCAAAGGGCATCCCTATTATGGGGTCAGGTCGTATCTTTACGGTGTCGGAAGATAAGATTGTTGAAGACCCATTAACAGTAATACCTAAACACTGGGCGCAAATAAACGGCTTAGACTTTGGATGGGATCATCCGCAAGCTTGTGTTAATTTAGCTTGGGATAGGGATTCAGACGTTATACACGTTACTAAAGAATTTAGAGAGTCAAAATGCACACCTATCATGGCAGCAGCAACGGTTAAGAAGTGGGGCGATTGGATACCTGTTGCATGGCCGCATGATGGCTATCAACATGATAAAGGTTCGGGTAAACAGTTAGCAGACCAATACCGAGATGCAGGATTAAACATGCTTAGAGAACATGCAACACATGCAGAGGGTGGAAATGGTGTTGAGGCTGGTATAATGGAAATGCTCGATAGAATGGAGTCAGGCCGGTTCAAAGTATCAAGAGACTTAATTGCATGGCTTGAAGAATTTAGAATGTATCACCGTAAAGACGGAAAGATCATTAAAGAACGTGAGGATTTAATGGCGGCTACTCGTTACGGTGTAATGATGTTACGAAAGGCAGCGGCACAAACAACCCCTCAAGCCCTTAATTTTACAAGTGAGTTTTAACAATGGAACAGACAGACGAATTAAAAGATATTCACAAAGCCTCGCTTGATGCTTTCGCGCTGTCGGAAGAGGCAGAGAAAGACCAAAGAGAGAAGGGCGTAGAAGATATGCTCTTTGTTGATTCTGAGGAGGGCCAGTGGGATGATCATGCAAAGACAGCCCGCAAAGGTCGTCCAATGTACACCATTGATTTAACTAGTGAAGCCCTTAACCAGATGATAGGTGAGCAGCGACAAAGCCGCACTCGTATCAAAATATCGCCTAACGGTGGCGGTGCTGATAAAGATACCGCTAATATATTCGATGGTATTATTAGAAAAATAGAACAGCAAGCCGTATCAGCTTATGACAATTCATTCAAAGAGAAGTTAAAGGGTGGTTATGGTGGCTGGCGTTATTTAACCCAATACACAGACGAAAACCCATTTAATCAAGAGATAGTACCCTCTCCTATTAACTCGGCTGTAACATCATTATATTTTGATGTAGATGCTAAAGAGTATGATAAGAGCGATTCGAAAAGAGCTTGGTTAATCACTGATATGTCTTATTCTAAATTTAAGGCTGAATTTCCAGACGCATCACTAACAGACTTTAACCAGCCTGAACTAAGAAAGGGCAATTGCGCTAATTGGTTTAGTAAAGATTCTTTACGTGTGGCTGAGTCATGGGAAAAGGAAGATGTCACTAAAAATATAGCGTTAATGTCAGATGGTCGAGTGATTGACATTGATGAGGCTAAAAACCTGTTAGATGAGCTTGAAAAGGACGGCATAACGATTGTTAAAAAGCGCCCTGTTAAGTCTCACAGGGTAGTTATGTATAAAATGAATGGTGCGGAAGTATTAAGCGGCCCTCATGCGTGGGATGGTAAATACATTCCTTTAGTCCCTGACTATGGCGAAATATCGCACGTAGGAAATAAAACCTATGTGCGCGGCAAGGTTAGGAAGGCGAAAGACGCGGCTAGAATTTACAACTACACGACCTCATCAAAGGTAGAAAGCACAGCTTTATCTGGTAAAGATCCGCTGTTAGTTACTGATGCAATGATAAAGGGTCATGAGCAAGATTACATAACAATGGGGTCATCTAATAAGCCTGTAATAAAATTTAATCCAGACCCAGAAGTACAGGGAGGCGTACCATTTAGACTGGGCGCACCCGCTATGCAAACCGCATTAATTGAGCAGACTCAGCAAGCATCAAATGATGTGCATTCTACATTGGGCATTCATAACCCCGCATTAGGTAACGCACCTCAATTACTAAGCGAAAAGGCGGTATTAGATCAAGCTGAAAAGGGTGATAGAGGGTCGTTCGAATACAGCGACAACCACGAGAAGTCAAAGTTGTATGGGGCTAAGATATTACTAGACCTTATCCCGAAGGTTTATGACACCGCGCAAACTATCCAGATACTAAATGCTGATGGTTCGCTAGAATCGCATGATATTAACATCGAATCGGTTGGTAAGTTTGGCGAGCAAATGAAAGATGAGCAGACAGGCAAAATAATAAAGATCAATGATTTATCACGCGGCACATATACGGCAACGGCTGAAACTGGCCCGACTTATAAGACCATGCGGAAGGAAGCGGTAGCACAGCTAACAGAGATGGCAGCGGTTAGCCCGATGTTCGAACAGTTATCAACTGACTTAATCGCTAAGAATATGAATATTCCAGAATCCGATGAGATATATTCGCGCATTAGAAAACAGATGATCAGTCAAGGGTTTATAGACCCTACTGATGAAGAAATTGAAGAGTTAGGGCTAGGCCAAGAGAAGCAGCCAAGCAAAGACGAGCAAGCTTTAATTGATAATGTCAATATGCAGACAGAAGAGATGGCCGTAGGTATTGAAAACACAGAAGCTAAGACACAAGAAACCCTTGTTAAAACTCAGACAGAGGCAGTAGAGGCGTTTAATAAATTGATTGAGGCTTTCCAGAAACAGAAAGACTTAGGCATACCGCTAACACCAAAACAAGAACAGCTCTTAGTCACTCAAGCTGATATTGTGGCGGACGCTCAAGACATCACACAGGAAGGCCAGCCAAACAGCGAACAAGCGGCTGATATTATCCAACAATTGCAGACAGGACAACTAACAGAGCAAGATTTGCAATGATTGTATAAATCAATCAATAGTTTTATAATGATAGACAAGGTTACGAATGCCTAATCATTCGGCTAAATACTCAAAAATGAGGCGATAAGATGGAAGAACAGCAGGCTGTACTTGAAGGTGAGCAAGGCGAAGTAGTTGAGCCACAAAATAACGAGGCAACAACAGAAGCAACTAGCGAACCAGTGGAATCAGCACCCACAGAAGATGCGGGAAAGGACGGTGTCCAGAAACGTATCGACAAAATAACGGCAGAGAAATACGGCTACAAAAGACAAGTAGACGACCTGAAAGATGAGCTGAATCAATTAAAAACCAGCCCTTCTACAGAGGTAGTACAGCCACAAGGCAAGCCAACACTAGAGCAGTTTGATTTTGATGAGGGTCAATATCAATCAGCATTAATCTCTTACGAGGTTGATCAGCGTTTAACGGCAAGCCGAGAGGCAGCAAAAAAAGAGCAGGCAACATTAAAACGTCAAGAGATTGATAGTGCTTATGATGCTAACGAAGGTAAATACGCAACTGAAAACCCTGAATACGTTAATGATGTTCAGAATCTACCGCGATTTAACAACGATACTCTTTCAATGATCAAGGCACAGGAAAACGCGCCTAATTTGGTGCATTACTTAGGGAAAAACCTTGATCTAGCAAATACTATCGCGTCACTCGACCCAATTAACGCAGCGGTGCAAGTTGGGATTATTTCAGCCAAGTTATCTGCACCAATTAAACCCGCTGTTACTCCAAGTACAGCAGCAGATCCCATTGACCCGATAAGTTCAGGCGGTAGTGTTAGCACTGAAAATAACGAGCATGGGGTTGTATATGAATAAAGGATAGACAATGGCTAATAATTTAGACAGTAACGTAACGCGACAGCTTGCAAAGGTTTTTACAGACTCTTTCGAGTCGAGCAGAGTTCTTTCAAAAAATGTTGATACCCAGCTTTTATCTGGTCGTTTCAGCCCAGATAGCGGCACAACCGTTGACTTTAAACGTCCTACAGATTACGTATCAAAACGTACTTCTGACGGTGACATTTCAGGCGGCACACGCGCAGACATTATCACAGGTAAAGCAACGGGTACGGTTCAAGATATGTTTACCGTAGATGTTGAATTTACTCGTGTTGAAGAGGCGCTTCACTTAGGTCAGCTAGAGCAGTTAATTGCTCCAATGGCTACACGTATCAAAACTGATTTAGAGGTCGATTTTGCATCTTACATGATGAAAAACGGCAACCTTTCAGTGGGCGCACCCGGTACACCAGTTTCTACATGGGCGCATATCGCAGAAGCGGGCGCAATGATGGAAAGCACTGGTGTACCAATGGATAATGATTGGTGTTATACGGTTAATCCATACACGCAAACAACTTTAGCAGGCGTTGATCGTGGTCTAGGTAATATTCCTACAGGCGACTTCTCGGCAGCACATCGTAAGGCAATTATCACAGAAGATTTCGCAGGCATGAAGGTTATGAAAGCGACAACTTTGGATAGCTACACTATTGCAGCGGGTGCAGATAGAGCGGGTACATTAACGTCAGCACCAACGGCTACATATGTAGGCGCTAAAGACACAATGACCCAAACCCTAGCGGTAACTGCTTTTCAGGCTAACTTAGTTGTTAAAGCTGGGGAGACTATTCAGGTAGCGGGTTCGAATCGTTTAAACCTTTCTACTCGACAGCCAATTGTTGACGGTTCAGGTGCAAATATCCTGTTTACTGGTACGGTTCAGTCTGATGTTACTTTAGGTGCATCGGGTGAAGGCAATATCGTTATCGCTGGTGCGGGTATTTATGAGGCAACAGGCGCATATAATACTATCGATGCAGCTTTAGCTAACGGTGCTGTAGTGACATTACTAGGAACGGCTGGCGACATTGTTCAGCCCAACTTGTTCTGGCATAAACAGGCTTTCTCAATCGGTTCAGTACCTATTCCTAAATTGTTTTCTACGGATACATTAGCAACAACGGAAGACGGCTTGCAAATCCGAGTTAGTAAATACTCAGATGGTGACGCGAATAAGCAGATTGTACGTTTTGATTTACACCCTGCATACGCAACACTTAATCCGTTCTTTGCGGGTCAAGGTCACGGCTAATATCGACTAATAGTGAGGGTGTAAAAACCCTCCTGTTTTCTCATCAAATCAAGGAATAATCATGGACATATGGGTTAAACCAAACGGCACAGAGCTAGTGCTAAACGATCAACCGGCAACCATTGAAGCGGCAAAAGCCAATAAATGGAAGCTAAAAACTGAAAAGAAAGAAACATCAAAGAAAGAGAAAAAAACTTCTAAAGGCTAAACACAATGGCAACAGCACTCGACATAGTAGAAGGCATGTTTTCAATTATCGGTATACGTGCGGCTGAAACACCTATCGAGGCTAGTATGGCAAACGAGGCCTTAACTATATTTAATGATTTAGGTGTTGAATGGGAGCTAACAGGCGCTAACTTAGGTTTTGCCCCTGTCAATGACTTGGCTGATGAAGTGCGTATCCCTCGTGGCGCTCACAGTGCGTTTAAATATAATGGTGCGGCAAGATTAGCGCCTATCTACGAGGTATCATTAAGCCCTGAGAATGTATCGATTGCTAACAATACATTACGAACTATGATGACTATTTATCGTAAACCGTTAAACATTGTATACCCTGATACACTACCAATGGGTGAAGCTAACGGGTGTAGTAATTATTTAGATGATGATAATTTTTACCCAATAGTCGAAAAGGAAAACTTCTAAGTGGTTGAGTTACCCATAGCCACTGGGTTTTATGAGGATGCTAACAAACCTATTGCCTCTCAAGAGTGCATTAACTTCATACCTCAAATCCCACAGGCCAATGCTATATCACGCGCTCAATTAATCGGCTCTGATGGTATCGAACAGTTTGCTACAACGGGCAATAGCTCAAGTCGTGGCGGTCATGTTATGGGCGGTATTGCTTATAGCGTAAATGGTAATGTTTTTTATCGAATTAACTCAGATGGTACTACTACCAGCTTAGGCGCTATTACAGGTACAGGGCGTGTATCTATGGCTGATAATGGAATACAGATATGTATTGTAGTGCCTAATGTAGCGGGCTATATTTACAGTGTTTCAGGTGGATTACAGCTAATAACCGATACTGACTACATCAACACGCTAGGGCCATCTCAGCAGGTCGTATTTAAAGACGGCTATTTCATCCATTATAACAACGTCAATAATGCCTCGAATAAACCTATATTTTTTATATCTAATGTTAATGACGGTTTGCTTTATAACGCTTTAGACTTTGGCACAGCGGAGGCCGACCCTGACAAAATAACCGGCTTACATGTTAATGGCGCTAAGCAATTATATGTATGTGGCGATGAAACTATGCAACTGTATCAAAACATAGGTGGTGCTGATTTTCCTTATCAAGCTATATCAGGGGCAACGATTCAAAAAGGAATTGATGCTAAGTTTTCGTTAATTGATTTTGATGGCGGCTTTGTTGGTGTGGGCGGTGGTGCGAATGATCAACCGGCTATATGGAAGTTTACAGGTGGCGGACTACAAAAGATTAGTACGACTGCGATTGATAACATCTTGCAACAATCCACACAGGCAGAAATAGAGCGAATATATACCAGCACTTATTCAGCTTTTGGTGGGTTCTTTGTTAATTTTCACATGAAAAACAGATGCATGACGTATGACGCTGGAACGGGTCTATGGCATGAACGCAAATCAAAGGATTTAGAAGGTAGACCGATTGCGTGGCGCGTAAATGGCATTATCAATGCTTACGGCTTTAATCTGGTAACTGATAACCAAGATGGGCGTATAGGTAAATTAGACCGTGATATATACGAAGAGTACGGTATAGCAGTGAATCGCAGCGTATCCACTATCCCCTTCCAGAATCAAGGCGAGAGAATCCGTGTTGCTAAGATACGCTTAAGCTGTGAGTCTGGCGTGGGATTGGAAGAGAAACAAAAAAGCACGTTCCCGCTTAAGTTTCCTTACACTTTTGGCGATGATGATTTGATTGATGGGGTAGACCCTCAAGTATCAATGTCTTTCTCTGATGATGGGGGTTATACATTTGGAAACGGGGTAAGGCGCTCATTAGGGGTAGAGGGTAATTACAGAATACAGCAAGTTTGGTTTAGAGGCGGTCAGATAGCTAATGTTCGTGTTTATCGGTTTGCATTCAGCGACCCTGTAAAGTGTGTTGTTAATAAACTAGAGGCGCAATTCGCATGATCATTGCATTAGAGCGTTTTGTATCTTGGTTAAACAGCGACAATATACCAACACAGCGAACGGCTGAATATATAGAGGCACTGACTAGAGAGGTTAATTTAAACACACCTATAGTCGGTACAGGTTCACCGGAAGGCGTGGTGACTGCAAGCCCTAGACAGCGATACATGGATGATGCAGGTACAGCGGGTGCTATTTTGTATATTAAGAAAACCGGAACGGGTAATACAGGTTGGATATTAACATGAGTTTTTTCGTACTTGGATTACCTCGATCTCGCACCGCTTGGCTGGCTAATTTCCTGACTTATGATGGTCATTTTTGTTATCACGAAGCGGTCAATGGCTGCTCTAGTGTTGGCGAGTATAGAGAAAAAATAGCGAATTGTGGTGACAGTACAACAAATGTATTGATGTTTGATTATGAAAGAGAATTTCCAGATTCAAAAATAGTCATCATTCACAGCGACATTAACAGATCAATAGAGTTTGGCGAAAGGGTATTTAAAGCAGATATGACGGAATTAATGGGACGATCAAACGAAAGACTATCAACCATTAACGGGCTTCATATTATGTTTGAAGATATTAACGAGCGATTAGGCGATATATGGCGCTACTTGTTTGGTGTTGATATGGATAAAAAAAGAGCGGAATTTTTAACCTCGTTAAACGTGCAGATAAAAGATGTATTTGACATTGATGCAGACGCAATAAAGAAATTAAATAAAGAGGTATCACTATGCCATTCATAATAGGCGGGGCGCTTTTAGTAGGTGCTTATGGCGCTCATCAGGGCGGCAAGGCAGCAGAGAGAGGCGCTGAAATTCAATCACAATCAGACCTTGCAGGCGTAGAAGAAACGCGCAGACAGTTTGATATAACACAAGAGCAATTCAAGCCGTTTAGAGAGGCCGGAGTTAGTGCGTTAGGTCAACAGCAAGCTTTACTCGGATTATCGGGGCAGGAAGCACAGCAGCAAGCCTTTGCAGGGATACAGGAATCACCCGCGCAGCAATTCTTACGAGGCAGGGCAGAGCGTGGATTAATCAGAAATCAGGCCGCTATTGGTGGTCTAGGTGGTGGTAATATTCGCACAGCCTTACAACAGCAAGGCGTGGATTTTGCACAGCAAGATATTAGCAACCAATTTAATCGATTGGCGACATTAACGGGTGGTGGTCAAGCGGCTACTTCTACGGTCGGTCAATTAGGCGGCAAGGCAGCACAAAGCATAGCAGCGGGCTTAAGTAGTTCAGGGGCGGCTCAAGCTTCTGGTATACTAGGAGCACAACAGGCACAAGGCCAGTTCTTAGGTCAGATTGGTAGAGGCTTAGCGGGTGGCGCGGTAGGTGCTAATACTGCCGGTGTTGGTTTCGGGCGTGGTTTTGGTGTTGGATTATTAGGTTAAGGAATTATCATGGCGTTAGTAGATTCAAGAGGCTTTAATTTAAACCCTAGTTTTCGAGTTGCGGGTGGTGGTGCTAATTTCGCTAATCAGTTGCAGCAATTCGGGCAGCGTAATATTGTACAGGGTAAAAAGGAAGAAATACGCAACATCCTATCTCAACAACAGGGCGCGCAGCCTGAACAGCCACAAATGCAGACAGATGCAAGCGGTCAGGTTATACCGCAAACAGCGCCCGTAGGATTAACGTTAGAGCAGAAAAAAGAAGCAGCCCTCTCTATTGACCCTGCTCTAGCTCAAAAGATGTTCAAAGATGCGGGTATTGATGACGCGTCACAAAGATCGGAAGCGTCTAGGTTTGCAGCTCAACTTGAAACAACCCCTTTTGCTGAAAGATCGGGCTTAATTAATGCGCGTATTCAGAAATTACAATCAGAGGGTCGTAATTATGATGCTACCTCTAAGTTATTAGGCGCTACTGAGGAAGAACAAAACCAAGCAGCTTTAGGCATACAGTTGGCAGACTTATCGACTAAAGAGCGGACGGGGTTAAAAGCTCAACATGCTAGAGGTAGATCAGCAACACAGAAAGCCTTTGCTCCTATTACAATCGTTAATGATAAAGGCGAGAAGAGATTGGTTTCTCCAACGGTTGACAACCTAACAGGTGAGGCAAAATTAGCGCCTTTCTCTGTACCAGAAGGATTTAGGATTTCCGAGGAGACAGATGAAGAAAAACGCGCGGCTAATGTTTTGGCAGAAGGGCAAAAAGCAAAACAGAAAGTACAGGCAAAAGGTCAAGCGCAAAGACAGCAGTTATCAATAGATAGAGGTCTAGACGCTGCCGATGGGTTTGCTAATATTCAAAGGGCGATAGACTTGCTTGATCAAGTTGAAACTGGTGGCATTGACGCGGTTTCATTGAGAGCGCAGCAAATATTTGGTATCGAGGGCGCAGACCAAGCCGAATTGTCTAATCGAATGGGTAAGGCTGTTTTGTCTCAATTGAGAGCTACTTTTGGTGCTGCATTTACCGCTAAAGAGGGTGACTCTTTGGCTAGAATAGAGGCTGGATTTGGCAAGTCAACAGAAGGCAATAGAAGGCTTCTTGAACAAACCAAGAGAATTATATTAAGAGCGGCAAAGCGTGGAATTAGAGCAGCAAGAGAGCAGGGCGATACCGCTACAATGCGAGACATACAAGAGGCTCTTAAGTTTAGATTAGGCGAAGCGCCTGCAAGCGAGGCAGCAATAACCGAGCCACAAGCAGCACCAGCTAATCAAGATCAGGAGGCTTTAAACTGGGCTAAACAAAACCCAAACGACCCAAGGGCCAAGCAAATAATGCAGATACAAGGGGCTAACTAATGCCTTTTGACCCTGATTCGTATATAGCCGAAAAAACAAAACCAGCGGGCTTTAATCCTGATTCATATATTGCGGGTAAAACACAAGCGCCCGTTCAGCAGGTAGCGCCACAACCTCAGCAACAGTTTACAGATGTGCCACCCCCAGAAGGCCAAGAGCCAGCACAGGAAGAACAGGGCGCATTAGATGGTGTTAGGCAGGCGATTATAGATAATCCAGCGGGCGCGACTGTTGCGGAATTTGGTAGTGCTGTGAATCGAGGCGCTATTAACTTGTTAGACTTCTTTGGGCCTAAAGCGATTAATTCAGCTTTAGAGCTTGCGGGTGTTGAGGCTAGAATTCCTGAAATTGGCGAGACTGAACTAGGCAAGGCGGCTGCTACTGGTGAATTTATGCAGGATGGCTTAGCTAAACGCGCGGTTAGAACAGCGGGTGAGTTTGTAGCTCCTACTGCGGCAGTTGGTCAGGTAGCACGAACAGCAGCGGCAGCAGTACCAAAAATAGCAGAATTAACAACCGGCCAAAGAGTCACGCAAGCATTATCTCAACCAGCCGCACCGGAAGCGATAGCGGGCGCATTATCAGGCGCGGGCCGTGAAGTAGGTGGAGAGGCAGGCGAAGCAATAGCAGGCGAGACAGGCCGAGAAGTAGGCGAATTAGTAGGCGGTGTATTAGCTCCAATTGGCGGTACTTTAGCTAAAGAATCTGGTAAGCTGTTAGTTACTAAAGGCGCTAAAAAATTACTGAATGAAACAGCGCCCACTATTGACGGCTTAAAAACAGCCGCAAGGAAGGTATACAATGAGCTTGATAGCTTTGGTGTTACTGTTAATTCTAGCAGCGTTAATGGATTATCAAAACAACTCGAATCTTTAGTAAGAAAAGAAGGGTTTAACGCGACAATTCATCCTAAAGTTAGCGCGGCCCTTAAAGAGTTCAAATCTGCATCTGGATCAAATCAGTCGCTTTCAGAAATTGACATTCTAAGAAAGATTACTGGTTCAGCCGCTAGAAGCACTGAGCCAGATGAGGCTAGATTAGGCTCATTAATGACTAATAGAATTGATGACTTCCTTGACAATCTAAATAAAGCTAATTTCTCTACAGCATTTAATAAAGATGTGGGGGCAAAATACCGTGATGCGCGTCAATTATGGCGAAGGGCTAAAAAGTCAGAATTAATAGAAACAGCATTTACGAAAGCAGGCGATCAGGCCAGCGGCTTTGAAAATGGAATTAGAGTTCAATTCAGATCTATTTTAAATAACACTAAGAAATCAAAAGGTTTCACCAAAGACGAACTCGCTGCAATGCGTGAAGTTGTCAGAGGCACTAACTTGCAGAATGTAGCCAAGATGATAGGCCGCTTCGGATTCAGTGAAGGCCAAGCCTCTAATATGCTGATGGGTTCTATGGGTGTGGCTGGTGGTGCGGCTGTAGGCGGGCCAGCTGGTGCGGTTGCCGTCCCATTAGTGGGGCAAATATCAAGGACATTAGCCAATAAACTAACCTCTAAAGGCGCTAAAGGTGCTGATATTATCGTAAGGGCTGGCAATAACGGGCTTGGTGTAGTGAAAGCCTATATGAAAGCCGTACCAGCTAAACAACGAAGCCCTCAAGAGCTAACAGAGTTATTGCTTAGACCTAGTATAAGCCTAGACAAATTAAAGCAGGCGGCCAAGTTTGCGCCATCAAATCAGAAACAATTAATCAATGATGCTGCGTTTCTTGTGAATTCGATCAAGTCTATGCAATCTGAGGAAGAAACAAAATGACAATGTACACAACCCCTATAGAGCAGATTAGTGACGGCAACGGAGACCCGATTGTAGGCGCTAAGAAGTTTCTATTTAGCGTAGGCACTACCACAAAGAAAACAATTTACAGCGATTCAGCTTTAACAGTTGCAAGGGCTAATCCTGTCCTATCGGATGCAGACGGTCGTTTCCCTCAGTTTTTCCTTGATGGCTTATACGATGAAGAACAGCAAGATAACACCGGCACAGCTACCGGCTACGATGGCGCTACTTTATGGGGGCCGATTCCAGTTGGAGAAGTTGCAGAGGGCGCATTTACTCTATGGGCTACTGATAACACTTATGACATACCTGAGATTGTCTTGGGTTCAAATGATGAGTATTACAGATCGTTAATTGATTCGAATACAGGAAACGACCCTGTATCATCGGCTGGTAGTTGGGAGCAATTACAGTTTGGCAGGGTTTGGAATACCAACATAACCTATGCTAAGAATGATACGGTTTATGGTGATGACGGTTTTTTATATATTTCGACTGTTGCGGCTAATGTTGCTAAATCACCTCCATTAAACAGTACTCATTGGAAACCGGCTACGAATCAAAATCAGGCTTGCATTGGTGCGGGTGCTGTCGATGCTATTACAGCTACATTACCCATACCACTACAATCATTAAACGACGAAACAATGGTAACGGTTAGGGCTTTAGGTGCTAACGTCACTACTACGCCCACCTTTGCCCCTGATGGTTTAACAGCTAAAACGATTACTAAGAATGGTAATCAAGCATTAGTAGCTGGTGATATATTTGGTGCAGGGCATGAATTACAGCTTAAGTTCAATTCAAGTAACGACGTATGGGAATTACTAAATCCTGCTGATGATATTAATGTTGTTGGTAATGTTCTTAATTCTACTGTAGAAGTTAATGTCAATGACAATATTTTAGAAGATAATTCAGGCGGATTAGCAAATATAACTCCTATAACCTCATCGGCTACTGACTTGGTTGTCTTGTCATCGATAACGGTAACCACAGGTGATATTATTTTTGTTCAGGGTTATTCGACAGGAACTAAGGGAGCTACAGCCGGAGGGCTTGAACTAAAGGCAATTAAAAGCTCAGGGACTGCAACTGTAGGCGCTTATTTAAGTGCCTCTGCCCTTGATCATGTTACTGGTGGCGCTTCTTACATAGGTGTTTCTCAAGCCACCACCGGTATTCTTAGTGGTTGGTTAGAAGTTCTAACTGGGGGATCTCTTGCTCTAAAGATGGTTGGTATCTCGTATGGGTCAGACTTCACAGGCGGAACTCAAAGATTCCAAGCAATGACATTAAGGGGCTAAATAAATGCAAGATTTAAACAGTAAAGTAACAGGATCAAAACTTACCGCCTCGGAATTTAACGAGCCTATGAGTGAGATACAGCAAGCTATCACTGACTCAGGGCAGACTCTAAGCTCAGGCGATTTAACGCAGCTTAGTAAAGCCACAAGCGCCAATGTAGCTAACAAGGCCGCAGCGGTATTGCTAACCCCTGTTAATAACAAGCTATATTTTATAGGCGGCACAGATGGCGGTTTATTTAAAGGCGTAACAGGGGCAGCGGCTAGTACCTACTCAGATAATGGTGGTGCATACTGCGGTACTGAGTTCATCCCTACAGGGGGTGACGGGAGTGCGGGGTGGTTGAGGGTTGATGGTGGGAATATAAATGCAAAATGGTTCGGGGCTGTCGGTGATGAGGTGACTGATTGTGTCACTTCTATAGGTTTGTGGCTAGATTATATTATAGCAAACCCAGTGCAAGGTGTTTTATTAGATGGCACGTTTCTATGCTCTAGTACTATCACTAAGACAGTCACATCAAAGTTAAAAATTAGAGGCAATGGGGTTCTAAAGGCATCGGGTACAGCCAGATTAGAGCATATAGTTTTTGACACAATCACAGATACTATAGACATAGACGGAATTACTATTGATGGCAATAATATAACAGCTAGAAGTCTTGTATTAGAAAGTCAATCAGTGGCATTAGTAGACATAGCCGATGTTATTTTAGGATCAGGCCTTAAAATAATAAATACAAAAGGCGGAAGTGGGTTTGCTACAGCTAATGGTGTCCGTATCTATGGAGGATTTAGAAAAGTATTTTTCGATGGATTGATAGACACAGTTGATAACTCCTTAACCACAGGCGGTATTACAGGGGGTATTTCAGTTAATGCCGCAGGAGGTGGAGAGGATTATACTAGAACTTTTGTGTGTGGCTCTAATAGTCGATTTATCGATATTAAGAATGATAACACTGTTTTAGCAGATGCTGATGGATTAAAGGCTACAGCAGGAACAGGACATACAGAAACAACATTAATAGTTTCAGCGGGAGCTTATTTTGAAAACTGCAAGGGTCGCGCTATTAAATCTCAAATGTCTAATAACTCGATCATTGCGCCTAATATATATAGGGATGCTTACGATGGGCTAGCAGAGATAGACGTTCAGTACGCGGGCGGGGTGGTTTCAAATGCAAACATAGTGCAGGATGGCTATACATCACCTAATACGATATTAGCGTCATACAGAACAGCACCTTTGAATAAGCAGATGTCTATTAAAGATAACATCTTGACGGTACTTGGTACGCCAGCTACTGATGGAGTGTCTATGGTTGAATTGGTTACAACAGATAACGCTATACCTATAGTTAATGGGGAGATTACAGGGAATAAGGCTTATGGTACTTTAGATTATTGTGTCTCTGTTCGGGCTGCGAATGTATCAGGTAACAGGGTGACTATTCGGGACAATTGGGTAGATAATGTTAATACAGCTTTCGCCCTTTTTTGGCGGTACGGATCTGGGACACCAATAACAAATGTCAATGTTTCTGGTAATGCTTGCGCTAATTCTGTGACGGGCAGGACATTAACAAATACAGCATTAAATGTAGAGGATGAAACTGCTAATTATAATATTACACGATTCGGAACTGTTCTCGATCAATACACTATCAGCACAGGGTCTATAGCCCCTATAAGGCGTAGAAATTTAGATTATTTTTCTATCGATACAGAAGCAGACGCAGCTAGTGATGATTTAGATACTATCACAGGAACTAATTTTGCTGTGGGCGATGTCCTTATCGTATCCGCTAATAGCAGCTCTAGGACAGTAGTATTAAAAGATGCTACAGGTAATTTACAGTTATCTGGTGATATAACTTTAGATAATGCACAAGATACCGCAGCACTGGTTTGGAACGGTGGTAACTGGTTAGAGGTTAGCAATGCTAATAATGGGGTTTAATTAAACTGTATTTCTCCCTATACCCATAATATCTTTAGCTTGTCTAAACAGGGATAATATTAGCCTCTACTCTAGGGTTGTCTTTATCGACATAGCCGAAGCACTCAGATGATCCTAAAACATGGTTGTAGTTATCATCGGGTAGCTTTCCTAATTCGACTAAGGCATCCTCAATAAATTTCTTGTGTATTGAAACAACATTACCAATATCAGTTAATCGCTTTGATTTAGGGAATAGCGTGTAATTAATGCAAACCTTATCCATAGGCTCTAAATCTTTTATTTGTTCGTTTATGATAGCTTTATAGTTGATCTTAGCCTTGTTTAATATCTGATAATGCGAGTTTCTATAATTATTTAAGTTTAGTATGAATTTCTTATGCTTTGATACGGGTACAGATA
>Ga0316206_1001776_pt1 | contig 17116 bp, 16 predicted proteins | sample 6monthpyrite_MG_FD_204942 | JGI IMG/M metagenome (GOLD analysis project Ga0316206, IMG submission 204942) | Microbial mat bacterial communities from mineral coupon in-situ incubated in ocean water Damariscotta River, Maine, United States -... | ecosystem: Environmental > Aquatic > Marine >... | reverse complement strand
TACTAAGTTGCCCAATGACGTGATGCTTGCAGGAAAGGGACGCATCGAAGGCGATGTCACCGTACTTAAAGTTCAACAACAGGTAACTGGTCTGGTACAGTTAAATTTTAAAGCCGATGTAAAAAATGTACTGGAAAAATTAAGCTGGCAAGCTGAAGCTGATATCATTAATTTTAGTTCTGGTAAAATCTGGCCAGAGTGGTCTGCTCAGCTCAAAGGAAAACTGCTCACTACCGGGCATACTGAAAAAGGTAAGTTAAGCGGCAATGTCAATATTAAACAATTGTCTGGCACGCTACGGGGCTACCCTGTTTCGCTCAGTAGTCGTTTAGATTTTCAACAATCTGATCTCACACTAAGAACATTTAACTTGCGTTCGGGTAATTCACTACTCAGTGCGAATGGGCGCATTGATTCAAAACTAAACCTTAACTGGACACTCAATAGCAACAATCTGGCTGAACTTTACCCCAATGCCTCGGGGCAACTCTATGCAAATGGCCAGCTGTCAGGCACACCCGCTATACCAAAGTTTAAAGCCCGTTTAAAAGGGAAAAACTTAGGCTTTTCAGCTTATAAAGTTGATCAGTTGAAAGGCGACATCGCTTTTGATATTTTTCATTGGCAACAAATTAATATAAATCTTGCTGCGCAGTCACTTAATGTAAACAAATATGAATTAAACGCTCTGGATATAAGCGCTAATAATCATAAAATCCGGCTAAAAGCCAACTCAGAAACGGAAACCGCTTTAGTGCAACTCAAAGGAAAGTTTTTTACTCAGGGCTTGCAAGGCACAATTGAAAAAGCAGACCTCATTAGCTCACGCTTTGCTGACTGGACGCTAAAAAACCCTGCCGACTTTAATATAAGTAAAAAACAAATATCTATTGAACCTCTCTGTTGGCAAAGTCTTAAAGCCAAAACCTGCACAACCCTGCAAAATAATAACCAACGTTGGCAATCTCATTTTGAATTTAACAACCTTCCATTAATGTTGTTAAGCCCCTGGTTACCAGCAGATTTAAAACTTGAAGGTGTAACAAATGCAAGTGCAACATTTGAATTTAGTCCCTCTACTTCACTACAGGGACAAGCACAAATCACACTACCACCTAACGTGGTAAGTTACCCTATGTTAGAAGGAAAACGTGAATATATAAAATACCATGGTGGCACCGTGGATATCGTTATTAACAATAAAGGATTAAATGCAAACTCAGAAATAGTCATCGACAATGAGGATCGTATTAAAGCACAACTGACATTACCTGATGTTAGGCTACTTACAGTGGATAGTAGTAGACAGATAATACAAGCTAGTGCACAACTCACGGTTAAGAATATTGGATTTATTAAAACCCTTGTACCTGATGTCCAGAGTATTAAAGGTGAAGCGGTATTAAACTTCAGCATATCGGGAACGCTGGCACAGCCAAAATTAAACGGTCACGCGCATTTAAAGAACAGCTCATTACACATCCCAAGACTGGGACTGAGCATTGAACAACTCAACCTGACAGGCCAAAGTGATGGTTTAGAAAAAATAAAATTTCAAATGTCTGCGCGTTCTGGTGCAGGCGATATATCCGTGCAAGGTCAGACTCTGCTTGATCGTCAACTTGGCTGGCCAACAACAATTAATGTTAAAGGTGAAAATTTTGAGGTTACTCACATACCTGCTTCGCATATCATCGTATCTCCTGATTTACAGATATCACTACAAAAAAACAACATTAATATTAACGGTGAAATGCATATTCCGTATGCAAAACTTCAACCTAAGAATGTTAGCTCTGCCGCACGGGTTTCAGATGACGTTAAGTTTACTGGAGAACATGAAACGCCGGATGAAAAATGGTTAATTAATACCAGGATACGCCTGACTCTGGGGCAGCGGATTCATTTTTATGGCTATGGTTTTGAAGGACGCTTTGGTGGAAATTTATTATTGGAAGACAAACCTGGTCAGCCGACTAAAGCGCTCGGCGAAATTAAAGTAGAAGAAGGTCGATATACAGCCTATGGCCAACGCTTATCGGTTGAGCATGGGCGTTTACTGTATACCAATGGCCCCATCACCAATCCCGGTTTAGATCTACGTGCTGTGCGTCGCATCAACGCTATTACTGCGGGTTTAAAAGTTAGAGGCACCTTAAATAACCCGCAGGTAGAACTTTTCTCCATCCCCGTTATGGGTCAAACAGATACCCTTTCCTATATTTTATTAGGCCGCCCTATTGAAAATGCCTCTGGTAAAGAGGGTGAAGCAATGGCCAAAGCAGCACTTGCATTGAGCTTAGCTGGAGGTGATAGTCTTGCCAGAACAATAGGTGCTCGTTTTGGTTTAGATGATTTGCGTGTGGAAAGCAGTGACACAGGTGAACAGGCATCGCTGGTCATAGGCCGATACCTGTCACCCAAACTCTACATTGGTTATGGTGTTGGACTAATAGAATCTTTCAATACCTTTAACGTACGTTATCAACTGTCTGATAAATGGCAACTTAAAGGTGAAAGTGGAGAACACCAGGGTGCGGATATTCTTTATACGATTGAACGTTAATTAAATAAAGTGAACATCTTATCCTTAGCTATTTAAGATTTTGTAAAATTCTTAGGAAGATATTAAAATTTTTTAACTAACAACAAATTCTAACCTGCTATATTAATGAGTAATTTCATTATCGTATTTCAGTTAAATTATAATGACTAAATAATGTTACAGGTGATTTTGTTTCCATGCTTCCTGAAACAGCAGGCATAACCGCAACAACATTGTTCTAATTATCGGTGTTAATCGTATACTTAATAGGCGCCGGACAGCCCCATCAATGTAGCAGGAAAGATTATTGGGCTGAACTAATGAAGAGATGGATGATTAAAACAGATTTATTATAAACACCAGCAGCGTAAACCGTAAGTTAATCAAAGCGCGATATAAACCAAACTACCTATATAAATTAAAAACACTAAAAAACTTTCCCATCCAATATTAGCAATACCATGACGCTCACGATGTAATAACCCCATTAATATAATGCCCGTCATTAAAATCGTGATAGCCAACCAGAACTGTTCAGTTTTTGTAATAGCCGCATAAATAGGACCTTCACGATACACCAGATCTGACACTGCAATAAACAAGGTATCAAAAGCGTTGCCCCCTATTATATCCCCAACAGCCAATGTTAAAGATTTCAAACGAACCGCAGTGATTACAATAACCAGTTCTGGCAGTGAAGTAGACACCGCCGTAAATACACCACCTACCAATCCTTCCGACATATTAGTTATAGAAACAATTTCTATTCCCACCAAAGACAGCACCCAGCCTGAAAACCCCACAATAACGGAGTAAAGTGCAAAATTAATCCAAAGCTTTTTTACAGATGAGTGTTTGTAATAATGAATGTTTTCTTTTTCTGTACGTGTTTCGCTGGTGCGACGAGGTAGCCACATCGGCATTTTATGAGTCTTCGTGAGCAGACGCACACCAAAGAAATAACTGATAAGTAAAAGATAAGAGGCCGGATGAGCCGAATACAAATTCATATTCGGAACAGCGAATGCGATTAAGTGTATGGAAAGTAATGTTACTAAAAACGCACTCATCATTAAGTTTTCAGCTGATGCTGCAGCATGTTCTAAGTTTGCCTTTCGATAAAACATATCTGCAACAGCAAGAAAAAATGTTTGTGCGGCAATCCCCCCCAGTGCGTTACTGACTGCAAATTCTGCGTGACCTGTACTTGCTGCAGTTACCGAAGCAATAATTCCTGATAACGAAGTGGATGCACCGATAAAAACCGCCCCCATAAGTGCTTCACCTATACCAGTATCCGCAGCAAGCTTTCGGGCGACATGCGTCATTTTAACGCCGAAAAATCCAATAACTGTCGCAACCAGTATAAAAATGATTATAAGTATGTAAAGCGGAGTATCTTGAAAATCAAGCATAATTTATTTTATAGATAACTCAATCTATTTTAAATGATTATAAAAGTAAGTCAGGAGTATCATCCTTAGGTAAAGAGCAAGCTAACGTGATCGCTCAGGCCAAACAATATGCTTAATATTATTTTTACCTGACTTCTTAACTTCATACATTAAGTTATCAACTTGTTTCATCATATCTCTGCTAGACTCCATAACTTCACTGTAAGAAACTGCGCCAATACTAAAAGTCACTGGCCAGTTGTTGGCCTGCATGACACTTAATAATTCACTTTGTAATTTTTTGATTAAAGGAATTGCAGCCTCATATTCCAACTTGGGTAACATCACCGCAAATTCATCCCCACCTAAGCGAGCAGAAAAATCTGAACTTCTTATATTTGACGATAAGGTCTGACTAACCGTTATTAATAGTTCATCCCCCGTTTCATGCCCCATAGAGTCGTTAACATGTTTAAAATTATCCAAATCAAGATAAGCAATCGTAAGCGCCTCGGGATAACGGTGAACCCTGACATATTCACGCTCAAGTTGTTCCTGAAAAAAGCGTCGGTTTGCTAAACCTGTCAGAGGATCGGTATCTGCCAGACTTTCTTCTAATTTCAATTTTTCACGAATAATTAACAACAACCAAAGTATAATGAGAAAAAAAGCCAGCCTGACCAGAGTATTCCAAACAGGTATCAGAAAAGAAGAAAAATCATGACCCGCCGCAAGATCTCCCCCTAACCATATCCCGGCAGAAAAAACGGCGACAGTTATACCAATACTTTTTCCACCGTACCACACAGCCAACATAACAGGCATAGTATAAAGTACCGAAAACGAAAGTTCTGGCCCTATAAGGTAATCAAAAACACCTAATCCAAAACTTAACCCCAATACCAGGAAAAAAAAATCGCTCTTTCCCATAGCATCAAGATAATTATTTAAATACTTTAACAAATTAATTACCTGCATCTGTTTGGATAATTTTTTATTCATCTTTTTTAAAGCCAGCAGCCCAATTGTTCCTTTTTATCGATGAACTCATGTTACATATAGAACTCTTACCGGAAGAAAAGATATTCTAAAAGATAAACAGCCTGGCTAAATTATTACCCATGCAGTGAAGCTTAAAATAATCAGTTCCAATACAATCTTATCGCCAGTGAATTATATCAAAGAAAGTCCCATTATATTCAATTTCGTGCTTATTCAGTTTCTGACTTTTACATAAAATAATTCTGCTCACATGAGAGCTTTTATTGCGGCTTCAACAGCACGTATTGCCACGGATTTCATTAATGTGAATAAAAATACAGCAAGCTATTATTTTCAACGTTTACGCCTGACTGGTCAGAAGTCTCCAGAAATGGCAAATACAGCCGCCGGCGAACTCTATCTGGAAATAGAATTTAAACCACATAGTATTACAGGGCAGATGGTCATTATGTTTAACTTGATTTACCGCCCGCCTCCCCTGAGAAGCCGCTTTGTGGCTAGCATTAAAATACCTGCATCCGCTGGGCATGTGATTTGAACGTTGCAGAAGGAACAATGACTGGGCCTAAACTGCGTTTAAAAGCACACAGCATTCCCCCGTAAAACCAGCGGGCGATCTCTATGTCGTCACTCAAATCACCCTGTCACCAGCCGATAATAATGCGGCCAAAAAGTTGTGTTGTAAAATGGAACAGAAATCAACCTATAATCCACGCAGTAAATTCGGAGTATAAAAAATTATGACTCAGAAAATACTCAGTGTAATTTTAATCGGTGAACAAGAATTGTCGTTAAATGCTATCTGCAATACCTGCGCAAGCTCTGCTGAATGGAGCATCAAACAGGTTGAAGAAAGTGCTCTGGAACCTGTTGACTACCTTCAAACACAATGGCGATTTTCAGGTAACAGTTAAAAAACACAAATAGCAAGAAGATCCCGGCGTGATTCCGGTATTGCTCTTGCGTTAGATATTCTTGGTGAAATTGAAACACTGGAATCGCGTTTGAGCCAGTTTGTATAAATAATGAAAGTTAAATACAAAACAACGAAAATTAGTTTATACAGAAAAACAGGATGTACTGTCAGGACCAATATAGTCTAGGTTGTCACCCGGGGTATAACTACGCTGTTGAATACCCTGATAGAGTCATGCTGTTCTATGAAAAGCCAATGCACGTTATCCATCATGAGCCATTCAAACAGAATGAACCCGAATATGCCAAGCAATGCCATAACTAAAGCGGCTAACATCGCACTGGCGAAACCCTGAACCTCGAAACCGGATACCAATCTGGAAGTTAACCAGATCATAAAAGCATTGACTACCAAAGCAAATAAACCAAAAGTAAGGACCGTTAGTGGCAGAGTGAGCAGCCATAATAGCGGGCGAATAAAAGCATTGACTAAACCCAACACTAATGCAGCCATCCATAAGCTAGCTGTGTTGCGCGTTTGAAGTCCCGGAATAATTTTAACTGTGACCCACAACCCTACTACCGTAATAATCCATATAAAAATAATTCCGACTAACATCGCTGTCTCCTTTTAAATAGCCTGAATTTATTTATTAAAGTGTTTTCCTAAACATCAAGATACTTCCCGCCACAAAAGCAAAAGCAAAACCTGTAAGAGCCATAAACGAAGGTAATAAATCTATTACTAATGTATGTTTAATTAATAGTCCACGTATTATTTCAACAAAAAAAGTAAATGGAATGATATAACTAACCGGCCTTACTATTTCGGGAATAGCTTCTATTGGAAAAATAAGTCCTGATAATAAAATAGAAGGAATAATAATAAAAATAGCAATAAACATGGCTTGTTGTTGTGTTTTTGCAACCAATGAAATTAATAAGCCCAAAGATATCATCACAGCGACAAAAGTTAACGCTAGAATAAACAGAGACAGATGAGAAGAAGGTTCTGGTAAATCAAATAATAACCAACCGGCTGCAAGGATAAAGTAAAAATCGATCAGTGCAATTATTACATAAGGTACTAATTTACCTAATATAAACGTTGTTTTACTTAAAGGGGTTACAAGTATCTGTTCCAGAGTCTTCTTTTCACGTTCACGAACAACTGACAAGCCTGTTAAAATTAATGCAATTTGCATAATTAAAACGCCAATAATACCCGGTAAAAAAAACCAGGTCTCTATTTCATCAGGGTTAAACAAAACGTTAGTATCCATAATAAAGGGTTCGTCAGCAATAACGACATTTTCTGAATCAGGATCAGAGAAATACATATCACCCGTCACACTTTTATCTGTAGCAGTACCTGAATGGTACTTCATCGCTGTTGTTAAAGATGGCATTGTTCCATCAACATAAAAGGTAATATGCGGTTGTTGATTTTCAATAAGTAATGCAGAAAATTCTTTATCGATAAATAACCCGGCCTTGGCACGGCCAGCTCTGATTTCTTCAGTAATTGCTTTTTTACTCTCTACCGAATATAACTCAAAATAACCATCACTCCACAAGCCTGTTTTAATTAAGTTTGTAAAAACAGATTGATCTTCATCAAGGTATGCCATTCGCACATTTTTTGGTTCTAACTTCAGAGCAACGCCAAACAGCACAAGTAACACTAACGGCATCACAATAATTAAACCAATTAAACGTGGATCACGACGTAATTGTAATAACTCTTTTTTAATGATCGCAGTTATCATTTTTTACCTGTCTTGTGTTAAGGCAATAAAAACATCTTCAAGATTTGGCTCATTCACATCAAAAGAACATGAACGATCAATTACTGTTCTAATTGTAGAGACCAATATTGATTCATTAATTTCAGGAGTGACAACAATACGTAATTCATTACCAAACTGATTAACCAGGATAATACCTTTTAAGTTATGAAGTGCTGAATGAATTTCCGGAAGATAACTTATCTTACCTGAAAAAACTTTAACATCGCCTAAGGCTTGCTTAATAGTATCCGGGGACCCTTCTGCTACAATACATCCGGAAGATAAAAAGGCTAACTGATGACAGCGTTGAGCTTCTTCCATATAATGTGTTGTAACAAAAAGTGTTTTACCTTCTGTGCTTAACCGATAAAAGTCGTCCCACAATAATTTGCGCGTTACGGGATCGATACCGGCTGTTGGTTCATCAAGAAACAACACTTTGGGGTCATGGGCTAAGGCACAAATAAGTGCAAGACGACGCTGATACCCTCCAGATAATGTCCCGGCTCTTTTATTCTTAAAAGGCGTTAAATGATAACGCTCAAGAAGATATTCCAAATGTACTTTATCTGTTACATCATACATGCTGGCATAAAATTTCAGGTTTTCCCATACACTCAGTTCTTCATACTGACCGAAATGCTGTGCGACATAACCAAAATCATTTTTGGCTTTATCAATACTCACTTTATTAATTTTAATTTCACCTCCATCGCTTTTAATAATACCGCATAACATACGAATAACCGTTGTTTTGCCTGCAGCATTTGGTCCCAGCAATCCAAAAATATTTCCTTTATCTATATTTAATGAGACAGCATTAACCACTACATTCCCGTTAAACCGCTTTGTCAGGTTGATGGCCTCTATCATTAAGTATCCCAATTTATAACTTTATTAATTGTTCTGAAATTATTTGCTATCACCATAATCGTAATCGAATCATGATAGTAGCCTGAGAAAAACAATCACTTATGAATAAAACGTAAAACTATTAATGATTAGTTTATTAACGAAGATAAGCTTCCGTAGCGTAACGCCGCATCATACGATGGCTGTTAAAGAAAGAGGCATTAATAGAGATAGCGCCTTTCATAATTTTGATCCATCCTGTGCGGTTCTCATAGTATAGAGGTAACACTACCTGCTCCAGTTTATCATACAAGTTTTTTACATCACTCTTACCAACGACTCCACTATCATCACCAAAAGACCATCCCGTTACACCTTCAATACAGCCTTCGACCCACCAGCCATCAAGGATGCTCAGACTAGGCACACCATTAAAAGCAGCTTTCATTCCACTGGTACCCGATGCTTCCAACGGAGGAAGCGGTGTATTTAGCCAGACATCACAACCTGATACCAACTTAGACGCAAGCTCCATGTCATAGTCTGGTAAAAAGGCGATGGGAATAATATCAGCAAGATCACGTATGTGGTTGTGTAGTACTTTGATCAATTGTTTGCCCTCCCGGTCTTGAGGATGTGCTTTTCCGGCCAGTACAATCTGGAATGAGTACTTGTTCGCAATGGCTTTTAGCTTTTCAAGATCGGCAAATAAGAGATCGGGACGTTTATAGGCTGTCATGCGCCGGGCAAAACCGAGTATAGGGATCTCAGGATCAAATGTTTTATTACAGAGTAATTTTACTCTGTCTAAAAGTTCCATCTTTGCCTGGCAATGCGCACTCCAGATGGCATCATCACTAATGTAGTGTTCAGCACGTACCAGTAAATCTGGTTCGTGACACCAGCCCGGCAAGTGTTTGTCATAAAGAGAAATAAAACTCTTCGCTGTCCAGGTAAATGGATGTACACCATTAGTAATTGCGTGCACATGATAACCTGGAAACATTTTTCGCGAGGTTTCTGCGTGCTGCACAGCAACACCATTAACATACTCACTCATATTCAGTGCCAGGTAGGTCATATTCAGATTATTTTCTCCTGCGAAATGTTTCAGGCTTGCAAGGTCAATAAATTCACCAAGGATTTGTTGCACCAGATCATAACTAAAGCGATCATGCCCTGCCTCAATGGGTGTGTGCGTCGTGAAACAGCACAGTTCCCGCACAAGAGGAATATCATAGGGTGATTCACCCGGCCTGACGTCTTCTGGTGGGTAGGCATAACGGCGCAACAACTCCAGCACCAGCAAGGCCGAATGACCTTCATTCATATGATAGCGAGCGATACTAAAACCCAGTGCCTGCAACAAGCGTACACCGCCTATGCCCAGAACAATTTCCTGCTTCAGGCGGTAGTTGACACCGTCGCCATACAAATAATGGGTAATTTTTCTGTCATCCCTATTATTCTCATCAAGATCTGTGTCCAGCAGGACGATGGGTTGCTGCCCATTCATGTGCCCTTTTAAGGTATATAACCAGCCACTGATCCAGACCGGATGGCCTTCGATATCAACGGCAACTTTAGCATTAAGTGGTATGGCCCAACGGGCAGGATCCCATGATATAGGCAACTCAACCTGATGCCCGTCATTATCAATCTCCTGTTTGAAATATCCAGACCGGCTTGCCAGACTGACAGCCACCATGGGTAATTCAAGATCGGCAGCAGAACGTATGGTGTCACCCGCGAGTACACCCAAACCACCGCTGTAAGTTGGAATGTCATTAAGCAGTGCTATTTCCATAGAGAAATAGGCCATATGAGGTTCATGCGTAAACTCATCTAACATAAGCTATCCTTGTTTATACAGATTTTTTTTAAAAATTAGTCATAATCAGTGACAACTTTTTTCATCTATAACAAAGTAAATATATCAAGAATAAAAACTCCTAATCCTCGTACATAATATAGTCCAATTTAATACATATATAAGAGTAAACAAAAATAAAATACACAACGTTATTATTAATCTACACTTAAGAGAGGCGTGTAATTTAATATAATGCAAAATGGATAATATATACGAACATAAAAGTAAAATGCCCATCGGTACCATCACCGAAATACATGGTCCTGTTGTTGTAATTTTTTGCAAAGAGCTCCCCCCAATAAGACAAGCCTTATTGGCGCACCTTAATAACGAAACCTGTTTATTTGAAGTGCACCAGCATTTAGATAAACAACATATTCGGGCGGTTACTCTTCATCGTGCTACTGGTTTGTATCGTGGTATGCCTGTATTTGATACTGATGCACCTTTACATATACCTGTTAGTCCAGATTGTCTTGGCCGGGTATTAAATATTTTCGGTGAACCTTTAGATGATCAACCCGCTTTAAATACCCAGACTTTTCGTAACATACACGCCGCTCCTTCCCCATTATCAGAAACCACCGGTAGTTCAGAGATACTAACAACCGGAATAAAAGTCATCGATTTATTATGCCCATTCATTAAGGGTGGCAAAACCGGATTGTTTGGTGGCGCAGGTGTTGGAAAAACCGTGCTTATTATGGAATTTATGCACGCCGTTGCCTCATTACATAAAGGTGCATCCGTGTTTGCCGGTGTTGGTGAACGCATGCGTGAAGCCCATGAGTTATGGCATGAAATGAAATCTGCTGGTGTTATGGATCAATCGTTAATGGTATTTGGCCAGATGGACGAATCACCGGGCGTGCGTTTTAGAATTGGACTCTCCGCTTTAACTTATGCTGAATATCTGCGCGATACGACGCAAAAAGAAGTCCTGTTTGTTATGGACAATATTTATCGATTCGTACAGGCTGGCAGTGAAGTATCAAGTTTATTGGGACGTATGCCCGCGACTGTCGGTTATCAACCAACACTCACTACCGAAGTCGCTGAACTCGAAGACCGGATTGCTTCAACACAAAAAGGGGATATTACCGCAGTACAGGCAGTTTACGTACCTGCTGATGATATGACTGATCCCGCTGTGAATGCCATTCTTAGTCACCTCGATACTAAAGTTGTACTTACCCGTGCTCAGGCAGGTAAAGGTATTTATCCTGCGGTTGATCCATTACAGTCAAACAGTAAAATTATGGATGCTTATACGCTGGGTTCTCGGCACTACACCATCGCTGAAGGTGTACGCGAACATCTTGCTCGTTATCATGAGCTCGAAGACATCATTGCCATGCTCGGTATTGAGGAACTTTCACTTAAAGATAAACGTATTATCTTACGTGCACGTCGATTGCAACGCTATTTAACCCAACCGATGTGGATCACTGCTGCACATACAGGAATCCCCGGCGTCTCAGTGTCTTTGAAAGAAACACTGGATGACTGTGAAGCCTTTTTACGAGGTCACTATGATGAAACACCTGAAGAACAATGTTATATGCAAGGTAGTATGAGCCGAAAATGAAATCCTTTACGCTTTTATTACAAGATGCAACCCATGCTGAAAAATATGAAGGCGTCACCTCATTTGTGGGTGAGGATACGAGTGGCAGCTTCGGTATTCTTCCCAACCATGATCGTATGATGACCTCTCTGGTAATGGGGTTGGCTCGATTTCGAATCGAGGATCAAAATTGGCGATACATTGCCACACCCGGTGCTTTACTTTATTTTAATAACGACACTCTAACCTTGTCATGTCGCCACTTTTTTATTGACACAGATTACATGCGCATCAACTCTGCACTGGAAGAGCAACTGCTCGAAGAAGAAATTCAGTTGCAGACTCAAAAACAAAGCCTTCGTCATATGGAAGAAGAAGTACTTAAACGTCTATGGGAAGTTGGTGGCCGTAGGGAGGTATGAGACGACAATGACTGACAAAAAGGAGTTAAAGAAACAGATTGAACACCAGGCTCGACGCATGAAAAAGGCAGAATTAGATCAGCCTACCCTGATCGCACAAACTATTTATATCGGTACCTTGGGCCTACTATTTGTATTGCCTGTTATTGTCGGTGCCTATCTCGGACATTGGCTGGATAATCAGGTGACAGGTTATTCGGTTCGCTGGACGACCAGCCTAATAATTCTAGGCGTATTTGTTGGTGGTGTTAATGTTTATTTATTTATACGTGAGTGAAAAATCACATGAGTGATTCAGAACTGGCTATCAATGCAGTCTTTAATATTGGGCCATTAGAAGTGACAAACACTGTGATCACTACCTGGGGAATTATGCTTACACTTGGTTTATTTTCCTGGTTAGCGACTCGCCGACTTTCTCAAACACCAGGAAAAGTACAGACTATTCTCGAAGCTACGGTAACAACGATAGAAAGTGCTGTGGCCGAAGTAGCCCCACAACATGCAAAAACGTTAACACCCTTCATTGGGACTTTATGGATTTTTCTAGTGATAACCAATCTCAGTGGACTAATTCCTGGGCTACACTCGCCCACCCGGGATCTTTCTGCAACTTCTGCGATGGCAATCGTGGTGTTCTTATCAGCCCATTGGTACGGTATTCGCGCCACAGGCATTAATAACTATTTACGTCATTACCTCCGACCCAGCCCAATTTTATTACCGTTTCATCTTGTTAGTGAAATCACACGTACGGTCGCACTTGCCATTCGTTTATTCGGCAATATGATGAGCCTGGAAATGGCCGCTTTACTCATTTTGCTGGTGGCTGGATTTCTCGCACCGGTTCCGATACTTTTACTACATATTATCGAAGCGCTGGTTCAGGCTTATATCTTTGGTATGCTCGCCTTGGTATATGTAGCCGGCGGCATCCAGTCCCAGCAACTTAAGAATACCTCTATTGAACGAAACAAAAGTAAAAATAAGGAGTAAACCATGACTGATCTAGCTACTTTTTCTATGGTATCAACGGTCGCAGCCATCATTGGCATTGCGCTGGGGGTTATGCTTCCTGCCATTGCGATGGGCTGGGCTATCAGTCGAGCCATGGACGCACTGTCTCGTCAGCCCGAAGCAGAACGCGCCATCATGCGTACCTTGTTTATTGGTCTGGCAATGATTGAATCCTTGGCCATTTATGTTCTGGTAATAGTTTTGATTGTTCTGTTCCGTAATCCATTACTGGAATATCTAATTAAATAAAATAACGGAGAAGCACAGTTGGAATTAAATTGGTCAACTTTTCTACTGGAAATTATTAATTTTCTGGTACTGGTGTGGATACTGAAAAGATTTTTCTATCGTCCTGTGTTATCAGTGCTTGAAAAACGTCGAGAGGAAATAGAACAAAGTCTGAAAGAAGCTAATAGCCACCACACTCAGGCCATCGAGCTGGAACAACAATACAAAAATCGACTGGAAGACTGGGCACTGGAAAAACAACAACTCAAAGATACCGTGCAACAAGAAATCCAGGCCGAAAGAACTCAAAGACTCGAGCAGCTTGAAACAGAACTCGCCAGTGAACGTAAAAAAACAGAAGTCGTTGCAAAGCGACATCAGGAAGAAAGTTTAAGACAACATCAAGAAAGCGCTCATGAACAAGGTGCACGCTTTGCAACACAACTTCTCAGTGCTGTGGCTAGCGAAGAATTGGAATCACGTTTATTCGACTTATTAATAGATACATTCGATGAACTTGATGACGAACGACAAATGACCCTTGTTAATTCCTGTAAAAAATCTTCTGTAGCTATTACCGTGGCCAGTGCCTATTCTTTATCAGCGTCACACCAGCAACAACTGGAACAGAAACTAAACGCTTTGTGTGAACAGCCGATGAAGATTAATTATATTCAGGATCATCAGCTTATCGCTGGTTTACGCATACTCATTGGGGCCTCAGTACTGAGTATTAATTTACAGGATGAATTAAAAGGTTTTGTGGAACTAATCCATGAGAACAAATGATTTAACACAAGATTTTTTCAAAACAGTGGATGACTGGCTAAGCAGTTATAAACTGGATGTAAATATATCTGAAGTTGGCAACGTGGTTTCAGTCGGTGATGGTATTGCTTGGATCAGTGGTCTGCCAACAGCAACGCTTGATGAAATAATGGTATTTGAGGATGGTAGTCGTGGCGTTGTTTTTGAACTCAATGAAGATCTTATTGGTGCTGTACTATTGCATGAAACTGCAGCCTTAACAGCTGGTAACTGTGTATATCGCTCTAATCATACAATTGATATTCCCGTGGGTGATGCATTATTAGGTCGAGTTGTTGATCCTCTTGGGTTGCCATTGGATGGAGGTATTGCCCCAGCAACAAAGGACAGGCAAGCACTGGAAAAATTATCACCGCCCATTGTATCCCGAGATGATGTACATCACCCGTTGTACACGGGTAATAAAATTATCGACACGCTAATCCCTATCGGTAAGGGACAACGTCAACTCCTTGTCGGTGATGAAGGTCTTGGTCGAAGTGCACTTGCGTTGGATACTGTCATTAATCAACGAGGTAAAAATGTTTATTGTGTTTATGTCTTGATTGGTCAAAAACGATCTACCGTGATCAATACCATAGAGTTGTTACGCAAGCATGATGCATTGAGTTACACAACAATAGTGGTTGCAGAAGCCACTGCCCTGCCCGGTTTGCAACATCTTGCGCCGTTTGCAGGTTGCGCTATCGCTGAATACTGGATGAACCAGGGGCGGGATACACTAATTGTTTATGACGATCTTTCCACGCACGCCAAAACCTATCGTGAACTCTCTTTATTATTACGCCGTTCCCCGGGACGGGAAGCTTATCCTGGTGATATATTTTATGTTCATGCCCGACTACTTGAAAGAGCAACCTGCCTAAATGCAACCCATGGAGGTGGCAGCATGACGGCCTTACCAATCATTGAAACTCAGCAAGGAGAAATAGCAGACTATATTCCTACAAATCTGATTTCAATTACTGATGGACAGATATATCTTGATCAAGAACTATTTGTAGCTGGCTTTCGGCCTGCAATTGATATTGCTCGTTCCGTATCTCGTATCGGCGGCAGAGCTCAACATGCTCGCATTAAAGAAGAAGCCGGTCGTATGAAGCTGGATTACCTACAGTTCCTTGAGCTTGAAGTATTTACTCGTTTTGGAGCAAAGTTAGAAACAACGATGGAAACAGCGATCAAACGCGGGCGAATTCTGCGTGAGCTACTCAAACAAGGGCGCTTGTTGCCTCATAGTATTGAATTTCAGCTAGCCTGGTTAATTGCTTTTAATGAAGGCTTATTTTTAGAAATAGAAACCGAGCATTTTCCAGCATTCCTCAAATCACTTGAGCTTAAAGTAAGTCTATCAACACTGACTCTTGATAGCCCTCGTGATGAATGGCAAGCCGCATTAGCTAATTGGTTGAACGCTTCGCGCAGGTAAATAATAAGATGACACGCCGCCATGAAAAAATCGCTCACTGCCACAAACTCAGTGAAATTAATAATATTATGAATTCTATGAAAACACTGGCAATAATGGAAACCCATAAGCTTGAGCGTATCATTGAAGCTCAGACGGCAATGGTTGCCTCTATCGAAAATATTGCAGCAGATTTTCTTTACTTTAATCCAGAGGTATTACCTGAAGTTGAACCAACATCAAATGTCATTGTATTTATAGGTACCGAACGTGGTTTTTGCGGTGACTTTAATGAAAAACTGGTCAATCAATTAGAACTGTCATTTCCTAATGCAACTCAAAGTAACACAACATTAATCACAGTCGGTCATAAACTTTATTCTCTTATGGATGAAAAAAATAATAATGTTATTTATGTTGAAGGTGCCAGTGTTGTTGAAGAAATTTACAGCGTTGTGGATTCACTATCAGAAATACTTGCAACATATCAAAAACTGTCGTCTTTATATGTTATACATCATAACAGCCAACATGATGAACTAAGCATAGAAAAGCTTATCCCCCCCTTCGAAGGAACGCATTATAAAAAAACTGATTACACTGCCCCTCCTATATTAAATATGACAGCCATAGATTTTTTTCTTGAGCTTACCGAACACTATCTATTTAACTCATTACATAAAATTTTATATACTTCTTTAATGGTTGAAAATCAGCGTCGGATTCAACATCTTGAAAATGCAACGCATCATCTTGACGAAAAGACTGACGAACTAAAACATAAAATCAATGCATTACGTCAGGAAGAAATCATTGAAGAAATCGAAGTTATTTTATTAAATGCGTCAAATATATAGGCGAGTAATTAATATAAGGGGACTACAGAAATCCTATTACAGGTAAATAATATGAACAATTCATCTGAGCACATACTGTTAATTGCGTTCGGCTTATTGCTTATTTTTATCCCAGCCATTAAGTCCACAGCGGAACATTCCGGCGTGCCAGCTTTAGTGGACTTTATACTATAAGACTTTATTACACGCCTGATAGATACCTATTTTCCTTTTTGTTCTTCTGATACTTAGCTTAAAACAGAGAATTTTAATTGCCGATGTCACTATTATAGAGGAGGTTTATAAACGCACCAAAATCAATGGCCAATAAAAAACACGATTGAGCTATCTGACGAAAATTATTTAGAGCTCTAAATGCTGGACTTGCCCCCCCCCCCCCTTAAATTCAACATATTTATCTCTTACAGTATACTCATTA
>Ga0316206_1001775_pt1 | contig 17118 bp, 15 predicted proteins | sample 6monthpyrite_MG_FD_204942 | JGI IMG/M metagenome (GOLD analysis project Ga0316206, IMG submission 204942) | Microbial mat bacterial communities from mineral coupon in-situ incubated in ocean water Damariscotta River, Maine, United States -... | ecosystem: Environmental > Aquatic > Marine >... | reverse complement strand
AGAGATGTGTTTGATATCGTCGCTTAAGTTACAGCTTATTCTTCTTTCATCGTAGCAGCCACTTCATAGCTGTCATCTTCAGTTAAATTACAACGAATAACTTCAATCGTGGCATGCAAAGGTGGTGTCAGGTTGCTGCCAGCTTTTACAATGATTGTCATTTCGGTACCAACATTTATAGCATGATCTGTTTGAAACAGAATTCCATCACCACTCAGGTTTTTAACGTGACCGGTACGGGTTTCATCGTTGCCATTTTCAGTGTATTCAAGCTGACATTCGACTGGCATGCGGAAAAAACTCCGCTTTTCTGAAAAGTCGATTCCCATTCATTTTCCCCAAAAAACAATCACGTTAGATCCTTTATAGATGAATCACTTTAAAAACTCAACACAGTTGTTGAAAAAACAATGTGTTAGCTTATTTTTCTAGCAGACGGGGGATTAACATTGCCAGATTACAGGGAGATGTGCTGTGATCAATCTGCTCTTTAATAATTGAATCCCAGCCTGTTCTGCAGGCGCCCGATGAGCCAGGAAGACAAAAAATATACGTACCATTTGCAACACCAGCGACAGCACGTGACTGTAGTGCTGATGTTTTAATTTCATCATAAGAGATCATACGGAACATCTCACCAAAGCCTTCGATTTCTTTGTCCAGTAATGGTTTTACGGCTTCCGGAGTGCCGTCACGTCCAGTAACCCCTGTGCCACCTGTGGTTACAATGGCATGGATATCAGGATTGGCAAACCAGTCAGAAATTGCGGCTCTGATCTGGTAGATATCATCAGCAACAATTCTTTTATCTTTAACCTGATGCCCGGCATCCCGTGCTCTGTCGACCAGTGTTTTTCCGGAGGTATCGTCAGCTTCTGTACGGCTGTCTGAAATGGTTAATACAGCCAGATTTAAAGAAATAAACTCACGATTGTTAGACATATCTGATACCTGTTCATAAATCAGTTAAAATAGAAGGAGCACCTGTCTCGGCTGGTGCGTATCTTATTATAACGTGTCACGGACATGTTCAGGTGTTTATAGCGTATGCAAACAGAAAGAATTCAAAAAGCCTTGTCGCGTATGGGACTGGGATCAAGAAGAGAAATTGAGCGTTGGGTAGAAGAAGGCTTGATCCGTGTTAATGGAAACATTGCAACACCCGGTCAGGCTGTTAAAGCAGGTGACAAGGTAAGTTATAAAAACAAACGGGTAGAAATAAAACCAATTGAAGAGTTAAGAACCCGCGTACTGGCTTACCATAAGCCTGAAGGTGAGGTGACCACACGTAAAGATGAAGAAGGACGTCGCACGGTTTTTGAATCCTTACCTCGTTTGAAAGCGGCTCGCTGGGTGGCCATTGGCAGACTTGATATTAATACCACTGGTTTGTTGTTGTTTACTAATGACGGCGAGCTCGCCAATCGTTTGATGCACCCATCGCATGAAGTTGAAAGAGAATATGCAGTTCGAATTTTGGGTGAAGTGAGTCCTGAAATTTTGAAACAGTTAACAGATGGTGTGATGCTGGAAGATGGAATGGCGCATTTTGAAAAGATAATTGATGCAGGTGGGCAGGGAGCTAATCATTGGTATCACGTTATCCTTAAAGAAGGGCGTACACGTGAGGTAAGGCGTTTGTGGGAGCACTTTGAATTTAAAGTCAGTCGGCTTATTCGTGTTCGCTACGGAGATATAGAGTTATCACGAGCGATCAGGCAAGGTAAGTTTCGTGAATTGAGTGATACTGAGTTAACTCAATTGTCTGCTTCAGTGGGTTTAACACGTATCAATAAAGATAAGATAGAAGAGAGTCGCCGTCGAAAATACACCAGTGCTTCCAGAAGTAAAACGGTTAAACCAGCGGCCAAACCTTCTAATCATAGAAGAAAACGTTAGCGTTGTGGATAAAGAACAAAACCTTGCTGTCTAAAAAGAACAGTGAGGATGTCAGTAAGAATTGGAGTTTTATCATGAAAGTGTTATCTGTTTTTATTTTATTTTTTTTAGCGGCAACTCAGTTGCAGGCTAAGCCAGAAGGGGAGCTGGGTGAGGGTATGGTTAACCCGGGCTTTCATGAAAAGCCCGAATGGTTTAAAAACTCTTTTCTGGATTTAAATGACGACATTGCTGAAGCAAGAGAAGCGGGTAAAAAACTAATCGTTTTTTTCTATCAGGATGGATGTCCTTACTGCAAAAAACTCCTTGATGACAATTTTTCTCAAAAAAATATTGCAGACAAAACCAGAAAATATTTTGATCTGGTTGCTGTTAATATGTGGGGTGATAACGAGCTTGTTTACAAAAAAGATACTTACACAGAAAAAAGCTTCTCAGAAACAGCAAAGGTTATGTATACACCAACCATTTTGTTTTTTGATGAAAAAGGTAATGTTGTATTAAGAATGAATGGTTATTATCAACCAGGTAAATTTGAAGCTGCGCTTGACTATGTTAGTAAAAATAAATTCAGACGACAGAAGTTTTCAGAATATGTTGCAGAAGTTTCTCCGGTACAAGCAACTGGTAAGTTACACAAGGCAGAGGAAACTGTCAGTAAACCATACCAGTTCAGACAAGTTCTTAAACAGGGTAAGCCATTACTAATTATGTTTGAACAAAAACAATGCCCTGCCTGTGATGAGCTGCATCTGGATATACTTAAACGCCCTGAAAGTAAAAAATTGCTAAAAGCCTACGAGGTAGCTGTGGTTGATATGTGGGGCGATACAAGCATGATAAAGCCAAATGGTCGCAGAACAAATGTATCCAACTGGGCTAAAGACCTGGATATTAACTATGCGCCAAGCATGGTTTTCTTTGATAAGAAAGGTAAAGATGTTTTTCGTATAGAAGGTTACTTAAAATCTTTTCATATTCAGTCGGTACTTGATTACGTGGCACAGGAGGCTTATAAGGTGCAGCCAAATTTCCAGCGCTGGATTGATGATAGAGCTCATCGGCTACGAGATCAGGGTGTTAAGGTTGATTTAATGAATTAAATCAATGACTGAAAAAAACCGGCTTTTGCCGGTTTTTTTAATATTGTTATCTGTTAACGAGTAGTCTTCTGATTTTTTCTTTATCAAAATAATAACTTCTGGGTGTTTCACCATACCAGCTATTATCGATTGTGTTGATGATTTCTTCTGTTGAGTTACTATTAAATACCCAGTTCTGTTCACCTTCCAGGTCCATGCTGTGGATAGTGTTGCTTATTTCCTTTTGAAGTTCATGCCCATCGGTAGCAATAAAGACATATCTATTTCTTTCCTTTTTATTTAATTTTGAAATAGCTCGCATTTCTTTTAAACAAGGAGAGCACTCAATAGACCAAAAAAGCATGACAAATTCATTGTTTTGTTGGTTAATTATTTCTTTATAATCAGAAGCGTTAAATAGTTTAATGGTAATATTTTCTGCTGAATGGGTGACCGAACTTAAAAAGATTAAAATAATATGGAGTATGCCTGAATATGTTGTTTTCATAATTATTTATAGGTTTATTTACTAATGGGAATTAATTTGTATTTTTTTCCTGGTATGTGCCAGGAAGCGTAAATTGAGTTCTGGTTTGAAACTAAAAATGGATAATCTGTTTTATTAAGAGATGTCGAGACAAGCTCAGGGGTGTTCCAGCTACTACCTTTGTCGTCAGATTTTATTACGTATAATTGATGATGTGGTTTAAGGTATTCCTGCCAAACAATATATACGGAACGGCCTGATGAAATAACATCAGCATGACTTGCCTTACGCTCATAATTTCCAATTTGTATTGGTATGCTGAAAGTACGCCCCTGATTGTTACTGTTAGCATAAAAAATGCCATGCTTTATTTTTGCATTATTAAACCAGGCAGTGTGATAGGTATTTTGACTATCAATATCAATCGAAGGTCCGTGATGAGGGCATCCGTTTATTTTCCAGTTGTCGTGACTTAGTCTTATTGGCTGGAGAGGGGTCGATTTGTCTTTGAAACTGACAATACTATGGTCTCTGATATTGTCACCATAGATATGTCGCCATGCAATGACGGGTAATTGAGAACGATCAAATGCCATTGACATACGGCAACACTCACAGCTGTTATCGGCAATTTTTTTATTTTTGCTGAAAGAGTTTCCCTGGTCTGTTGATAGTGCGTAATAGGCCGCGGCACCATTATATTTCTTACCGTCTTTTGCGGCTTGAGTTTTATCTCTTTTGTCTAGCCAGCTAATAAAAATATCACCCTTTTTATTTACGCCTAAGCTATCAAAGCGGTGGCTAATAGTTTCTAAATTATCATTGACTGTAACAGGAATAGAAAAAGTTTTACCATTGTCGGTTGATTTACTAAACCTGATGTGACCGGTAAATCGTTTATCAAGTTTCATTGTCCAGCTGAGGTATATATTGCCGCTTTGAGAAATTTTAATTTTTGGTCTGTGTTCATTTCGAGCTGATATTTTTTCGGCAGTATTGTTGACCCTGATAGGCTTACTGAAAGATAAGCTTTTATCATTTGAATAATTAACAAACAGGTACTGCCCATTTGTCCAGGCTGACCAAAGACGCCCCGTCTTATCAAACGTGCTGGTCATTGTTTTAGCGCATTGTTGTTTGTACTGAGCGTTATCACAGCCTGATGCAGGGTGGTCAGTTGCGGTTTTATGCTTATGTTGCGCCGCGCTCAATGGAACTGCCAGTAATAAACTGGCAGCAATCGTTAATGTTTTTAAAGAATGATTCATTTAGAATTTTTGTGTATAACCTAAATAAAGTGTTAGTGGCATGCCAGGTGCGTATTCAAATTTTTCTGGACCAAAACCGGCAGGCTTATAGGTAGCTGCGGTTGCATAGGTTTCATCAGTTAAATTCATAATGCGAATATAGGCAGTGGATTTTTTGTTAATTTCGTATCGAGCTCTTACGTTAAGCAGATCATGTCCATCATATTTTTCAGTATTGGCCTGATCCATCCAGTAATTACCCAGACGAACCCATTCTGCAGCAACTTTAAGTTTGGGTGTAGATGCAGGGCGATAAGTCAGACTGGTATTCATAATTGTACGTGGGGCCGATTCCATTTCATTGCCACTATAATCCGTTGTTGTGTTTGGCTTCCAGTCTTCATAGGTATGAATTGCATAGCTGGCTGCAACATTAATCATGATTGATTGATTAATTTTTGAATTATAGCCAAGTTCAATACCATTATGTGATGTTTCACCGGCATTTAATGTTTCACGAGTACCATCCAGATTTCTAAATGTTAAAATATCATCTTTTTTAGTCATGCTATAAATGCTGGCACTATAGGTTGATTTTTTATCAGCCGTTTTTCCGCGTATACCAAATTCAACACTATCAACTTTGATCGGATCCAGATCTACAGTATTTACTGCCTGACCTTGTTTAAATAACTGAGTGCTTGAAGGCGCTCTGAATGCATGCCGATAATTAGCAAAACCATTGAGATTATTAGTAATGTCAAAGGTGAGTCCCAGTTTAGGACTAAAGTGCTCGTAGTCTACTTTAGTATCTTCAGGTCTTCTGTGTGAGCCAGTCGTCAACGTTGATAATTTATTATCATAGTCAAATCGCATGAAGTCATATCGTGCGCCTGTACTAAAGCGCACTGATTTAGACAATGATCTTTCATAGTGAACATACGGTGAGACTGACTGAAAAGTTGCATCAAAATCATACTGCAAGGCACCGACTGTATAGTCAGTATAAATATTACCTGCCTTTGTTGCTGTGATTGCATTCTGTTCATAAGCGCCCGGGCTATAATCTGTATCAACGCCGGTTATTAGTTTTGCCTTACCTTCTTTGAAATTCTGGCGATGTTTTACCAATACACCGAACGAGTTATTGCTTGTTTCGTATACGACCGGGTCGTAACTCAGTGACCAGTTAGGTAGCAGCTCCATTGAATTATGTCTTAAGTAAGGTGTAATACTTAGAGAGCTATTCTTAGATTCATCTTCGTATGCAGTAGATAAACGCACAGCCTGAACTTTTCTGTAAGAAATAGGCGTGTAATTTAATTCAGGATTGTTCAGGTAGTCATTTTCTAATAATCGAGATGAACCAGCTGTTTGTTGATCTACATCGGTAACTGAAAATATTGTTTTGAAAGATGATCCATCATCAAGAAAATTGTCGAATCGTAAATTAGCACTGACACGGTCATAATCGGTTGCTTCACGCCATCCATCTGTGTGGGTTAAATTGAGGCTTGCACGGTATCCGCCGTTATCATCACTATTACCAGTATCCGTTAAAAGACGCGTCCAGCCATAACCACCAATTTCAGCATTGATGTTAGTTTCCTTTTCTAAAGGTGGGGCTGCTGTTATTACATTGATAACCCCGCCAATGGCATCACTACCATAGAGCGATGTACCGGGGCCTTTAATAATTTCAATAGAATCAGATTGCGGTATGTTAACTTCGTACAACGCATTATGGTTAAAAAAACCGGTTGAACGAGTGGGTATGCCATCTTCAAGATAGAGATACATTGCTTTTGTTGTCGTCGGCTGACGGATGGCAGTCATATGACCTTCACCACCTGTTACATTTATATTAACACCTGGAATTTGATTGGTTATTTCAGATGGGTGTGCTGGTTTGGTTTCCTGAATTTTTTTCTTATCAATAACCCCGATACTGGCAGGCACTTCAGCCAGAGGAGTTTCTTCCCGGGTTGATGTGACCGTAATGACAACATCTTTATTATCGTCAGTATTGTTTTGTTCTGCGTGTAATCCGGTTGATAAACCAAGCAAGGTGATAGTAAGTAAATTATGTTTTAGTTTTATACTCATTTGTAAACCTGATGTTATTAATTCAGTTTGAAAGCCATTGCATACTGAATTTTTATTGGTGTCTCCAGTTCATCTGGAGGCTGTTGAAAAGGGAGTGATTCTTTTATCGCTGTCTGAGCGGCAAGACGTAAAGGTTTGAATCGTGTCTGAATTTTAAGGTCTTCTATTTCTCCGCTTGCTAACAGCTGAAATGAAACAGAGACGGTATCCTGCATGCCGCGTCTTCGGGCAGATGAAGGATAATATTTATTGTTTTCAATGGAGTTATAAAGCGATTCCAGGTAAAGATTTTTGTTTGCTTCGTAAATGTTTGATGGTTGCTTTTCTGGTTCTGAAATAACTATGTCTTTCTCTGCGGGCTTTTCTTTTATAGTTTCATCTGTGGTGGCAGAAATGTCAGTAGTACTTTTTTCTGACGTAGTTGATAAGACGTCTGGTTTCTTAATGTTTTTAGCAACACGGTCGACGTTCTCGGTAGGAGTGTGTTTATTGTCTTTAATAATATCTCTGGATAACTCTAAATTAATTATTGGAGAGCTATTAGAGTAGTAGTTGTTTTTACTGACAGGAAATTTAACTAGAAGCCAGGCATGTAATAATATTGATATTAATATGAAAATCCCGAAATACTTATTTTGTGCCACACTGTACATCTTATGTTGCTAGCCAGTATCAGGATTAAAAGGAAAGTGGAGAGAAGCAATAAAGGAGGAATTTATTATTGCTTCAACTCCACTAATCAATGTATGTCAGTACGGTAATGATCTTAACCTCAATCTGGTTCTCGTAAAATGTGGCATAGTGTCGCGTGACAAATTGTCGCACCTGACCAGGAGATGATTATGCTAAAATGAATGAATGTACGAATCTGCCAATTACATACACCTGAAGCGTCTCTTTGCGCTGCGTAATATTGCGATAGCTGGTTATTTTGTAGCCATTCTGGTAACTCAGTATGCTCTCGATATAGAGCTGCCTTTGTTCGCAGCAGGGTTGATTGTTTTGCAGGTTGTTATTTTTAATAGCTTTGTTTTGATACGGCTACGGCAGACTAAGCGGGTTACCGAAAACGAGATATTTATCCATCTTGCCTTTGATGTATTGACGCTTGCTTTATTGTTGTACTTTACAGGGGGGGCTACTAACCCATTTGTAATGCTGTTTTTATTTCCTTTGACGATTACGGTCACAATTTTACCCGTTCGCTATGCCTGGTTACTGGTTGCACTGACTGTTATTTCATATAGTTTATTAATGTTTAATTATCAGCCTCTGCCAATGGGGCATGATATGGGCCATGGTATGGATCACAGCATGCATGGACAAAGTGTCTCATCAGAATACGATTTACATTTAACAGGTATGTGGCTGGCATTTATCCTTAATGCCTGTCTGATCACATATTTTGTTTATGGTATGGGTAACACAATACGCCGCCAACAGAAGCAACTCTCCACGGCACGAGAGCAGTCTATTCGTGATGAACAGTTAGTTACATTGGGTACTCTTGCGGCAAGTACTGCGCATGAGCTGGGCACACCTTTAGGAACCATGAGTTTGCTGGTTAATGAGCTGGAAGAAGAGATTGTTGAGCCGAACAATCAGATATCAAATGACCTGTTCAACCTGAAACAGCAAATATCGAGATGCAAATCTTCACTATCTGACCTCTCTGCATCAGTTGGTGCATCATCTGATTTGTATGGAGGCGATACTCGTCAGGCCGGGGAATATTTTGAAGCACTAAAAGAAGAAATTAAAAGCTTATGGGAGCACGCTAATTTACGGATTTCATGGGATGAATTAGATACTCAGTGTTATTTGTTTACAGACAGAAGTCTCAGTCTTGCACTGATTAATATCATTGAAAATGCGCTTGATGTCTCACCTGATTTTGTTAAATGGATCATCAGCTCAGATCAGAACAACATCACAATTGAAGTGCTTGATCACGGTCCGGGTCTTTCTAAAAAAGCGTTGGAAATGATTGGTCAGAAACCATATAGTGAAAAAAGTTTAGGTTTGGGGCTTGGTTTATATCTGGCCTATGCTGCTATTCGTCGCTCTGGCGGGACGATAGTGCACAGTAACCGCCAATTAGAAGGTTGCCGTGTTGTCATTACCTTACCTTTGAAAGTAAATGTTTAGAGTATGACTAATTTGAATAATAACCTGCTGCTATTAGATGATGATGTAAGCTTTTGTGATGTTTTATCGAGGGCATTAAGTCGACAAGAATTTAATGTGCAGACTGCAAATTCAATTATTGAGGCGGTAGAAATCTCAACACAGACATCTCTTCAGTATGCCGTTATTGATTTAAGAATCGGTCAGGAATCCGGGCTGGAGGCCGTTCAGAAGTTGATAAGTGTCCATCCTGATATAAAAATAATTGTACTGACAGGTTATGCGAGCATTGCAACGGCTGTTGAAGCGATAAAACTCGGTGCGGTTCACTATTTAACTAAACCCGCTGAGGTCAGTGAGATTATTGAAGGGTTTGGAAAAAAAGAAGGGGATAGTGATCTAGAGCTGGCTGAGAACCCGATGTCTGTAAAGCGCCTTGAATGGGAGCATTTACAGAAAGTACTTAAAGAACATGATGGTAATATTTCAGCCGCTGCAAGGGCGCTGGATATGCATAGGAGAACTCTGCAACGAAAGTTACAGAAAAAGCCCGTCAAACATTAACGTCCTTTTATTGTCCTCAAGTATTTTTACAAAATTCAGGCAAATTCCTTGCCATTTTCATCAGTTCATCTATAAATTATTTATATAAATAAATATAACTTATAGTTAGAAGTCTAATAATAATAAAACTGAAAACAGATTATGAATAACTCTTGGTAAAGTTACTCAAATTCTATATTTCAGTTCTCTGTCATATTTTCATAAACTTGTATTTTAGTTCATATGAATATTGATAGGCTCATTCAGGCATTCAATGATTAAAGAACATATAAATTTAAGTCAGTTAGAAGAAGATCAAAAGCTACAAATTGAAAAGCTTACTCAAGATGTCTCTGATCTTGAAATAGCACTCATGACAGCTGTTGAGCATGGTGATTCTATTGAAGAAGAGCTTTTAGCCACCAATCAGGCACTCACTCTCGAGGCTAAAGAAAGACTAAATGCCGAAAAGCGCCTTAAAAATCTGATTAAAGCATTAACACAGCAAAAAGATGACCTGGAACTGCTAGTTGAAACAATTACAGCTCATGGTGATGATGTTCAATATGAATGGCTTGAAAAGCTAGGTGCTGCTGAAGAAGAAGCAATGACGGATGCATTGACATCCGTATCAAATCGAAGATATTTTGATCAGTATCTTTCTTCTGAATGGTGTATAGCAAGCCGACACAAGTCCTGTTTTTCAATCATTATGATCGATATAGATCATTTTAAATATTTTAATGATTGCTACGGGCATCAGGCAGGTGATGAATGTATAAAGAAAATTGCCAGGGCCTGTAAAGATATCTGCCATAGAGAAACTGATTTATTTGCAAGATATGGTGGTGAAGAATTTGCCATTGTTTTACCAGCAACTAATTATATGGGGGCTCTCAGCCTTGCAGATAAACTACTTACAAGTGTAGAAAGTCTTTCAATTCCTCACGAAAAATCCAGTGCAGCAGACCATGTAACCATCAGTGTTGGTGTCGCATCAATGCAGGTAGCTTTTGGTGAAGAAGCGACAGAATTGCTCAAACTGGCCGATGACATGCTCTACAAAGCTAAAGAGCTGGGAAGAAACAGAGCCGTTGGCGAGATTAAAAAGAATAAAGTTTAACTAGAGGTTGTATGAATGAGTGAAGTATTTGGTAGTTTTACAGTAATTTTACCTGAACAAGGCACCGAGCATATGTGTTTGTCGTTTAAGCCGAGTTCCGTTCCTATTAAACAAAGGTGGCGGAATAATGGTTTATCAGCAGATTTTCTTGGTGATTATTTAACAACCTTTTTTCCAAAGGATGATAACCCGCAATCATCAAAAAAGCAGGCTGTTGTAAAAGATGCGGCCGCATACATTGCGAATGAATTACTCGAAAATGCAATGAAATACTCTGATGAAAAAGGCGATGTCCCAAACAGCATAGATCTGACGTTGTTAGAAGACAAGCTTGTTTTTACAGAAATCAATGGAATAACACAGCAGCAGGAGGCTGATTTTAAAATGTTTATAGAAGAACTACAAAATAATGATCCTGATGAATTGTTTATGAGAAAGCTTGAAGAAAGCGCGATGTCAGATACTTCTTCAGGACTGGGCTATCTAACAATGATAAATGATTATCATGCATCATTAGGGTGGCAGTTCGACGTTAATGATGGTGTTCATAAAGTTGCTACGCAAGTCGTTATCTCAATTTAAGGTGGCATAAAATGAAAATTATTGAAAATGAAAATTACAAAATAACATATAACGAAGAAGATGCCGTAGTTTCCTTTGAAGGTACATTGCGCCTTGGAGGCATGGGTGAATATGCGCCTATTGTTGAATATCTTGAACAGGCAATTAACGATTCAGACAAACTTACTTTAATACTTAAAAAACTTGAATTTCTTAATAGTTCAGGAATTGCTATGTTGTCAAAGTTTGTAATCAGCGCCAGAAATAAAGAAGGGTTTGAGTTATCTGTTATTGGTTCAAATGAAACGCCCTGGCAGGGTAAGTCGCTAAATAATCTAAAGCGTTTGATGCCATCGCTTACTCTTAATCTGGAATAAGAAGGAACATATGGCAGAAAAAGGCACGGGTCTGGTTAAAAATAATCGAATTGTTACCCAGCAAATTACGCTTGTGGTAACAGGTTTTTTGTTTGTTTTTTTTATACTTGGTGTGGCTGTAAAAGTTGTTCTTTCTAATCAGGAGGAAAACTATACCAAACTTGATTACCTTGTTAACCAAAGTAATGCTAAGTCATTAAGTATGACTAAGTTAAGTGATTCTATCCGGGACAGGATGCTATTAGTATTTGATATCATAAATACTGACGATGCTTTTGAAATTGATGACCTGAATATGGAATTGTCCAGTAAGGCTACAGATTTTATCAAGGCCAGGGAAGAGCTGATTTCATTAGACCTGACTCAAGGACAGATAGAAGAACTTGTTGATCAGCGAAAAATTCTAAAACAGGCACAAATTGCATTAGGAGAAATTGTTAATAATGCAATAAATGAGACCGGTGTTAATGGACATGAATTAATTAAAAAAGCCAGAACTGTTAATGCAGGGGTATTAGAACGCCTGAATACCATGAGAAATGTACAGGTAGAGCTGGCAGAAAGTAATTTGTCGGCAGCAAACCTTTCTTACAATGAAACACGAAGCCAGATGTTTATGCTTGGATCTATGGCTCTGATTTGTAGTCTGCTTGTTTTATATTTTGTTATCAGACAAATTCGTAGTCAGGGGCATAAACTTACTGAGGTGATGGGGCAGTTAGAAGAGTCAAATAAAACGCTTGAAAACAGAGTTGAAAAAAGAACAAAAGAATTGCTACATACACGTGCAGAAAATATGCGTATGGGTGCTGAACTGGATGTAAGTCGCGAAATACAGAAAGTTATTCTTCCAACGGAGGATGAACTTTCAAAAATTGATGGCCTGGAAATAGCTGCTTTTATGGAGCCTGCTGATGAAATCGGCGGTGACTATTATGAAGTGTTGAAACATGAAGATGGTGCATTAATAGGTATAGGTGATGTAACAGGGCATGGTTTAGAAAGTGGAATTGTGATGTTAATGACGCAAAGTATTATTCGGGCGCAGTCAAATTTAAAACATAAAGACCTGCCTGATATGTTGCAGGTTGCGAACAAAACCATTCACGATAATGTTGCACGAATGAACTGTGAAAAAAACTTGTCTCTGATGCTATTAGATTATCAGAAGCCAGGTACGGTATATGATGTTCAGGGTGAGATGACTATATCTGGGCAACATGAATCTGTAATCGTTATACGAAATAACGGTGAGTTAGAAGAAATAGATACGGATGAACTTGGGTTTCCAGTTGGTTTAATTGAAAATGCAGATGACTTTTATCATCAGCAAAAAATAAAGCTGGAGGCAGGAGATACTGTAGTGCTTTATACTGATGGCATTACTGAGGCGGCAAACGCTGATCATAAGCTCTATGGAATAGAGAGATTGCGCGATGTGGTTAGTGAAAATTATAGAAAATCGCCTGAAGAAATTAAAGATCTAGTTATTGATAATGTGAAAAAACATATTGGTGAACAGAAAGTTTATGATGACTTAACTTTAGTTATTATGAAGCAAAAGTAACTCGATGAAATTTGAGGGTGTTAAGTCCAAACTCTAACATTGACAAGTCACAGCTATGCAAACCAATTCCATGTAGGCTGTTCAGCGTAAATACCATGATGTAAAGTGTATTTTATCGTTTTATGTATTACGAAGAGCAACTCACTTCTATCTGCGATGCCCATGCAGGTGGGTAATCTGAATAATGATTGTATTCTGAATGTTCCTCAAATGGTGACTGACAAACCGTTAATAAATTTTCTATTTCAGAATAATCATTTTTATCAGTTGCCTGACGAATTGCAGTTTCAAGTAAATGGTTTCTAAGAATAAATTTTGGATTGGTGCTTAGCATGGATTTCATTCGACTGCTTCTGTCAGCATCTTCTTTATCTGCTCTTTCTGTATATTGACTGTGCCAATCGTCGTAAGCTTCACGGTTTATAAACATGTCACGAATATTTTTTTCATCATTCGATAATGCTCTGAAGAAAATAGTGTAATCCGTCTGGTTCTCCTGCATCAGATCGAGCAGGTCTTTATGTAAACCTGTATCGCCCTGAACGACTTTTCCTAAACCCAGTTTTTTATTCATTAATTGATGATAGTACTCGAGATGAATCATCTGATAGTTAGCCAGTTCTGCTTTGGCGAGTTCAGCGGCTTCTTCAGCATTGCTTGAAATCAGTGGTAACAAAGCCTGTGCTAAACAGCTGAGATTGAACAGGCCGATTTCTGGCTGTTTGTTAAATGCGTAACGGCCCTGATAATCAGAATGATTACAAATGTAACCAGGATTAAATGCATCAAGAAATCCAAAAGGTCCATAATCTAGCGTAATCCCATGAATAGACATATTGTCTGTATTCATAACGCCGTGTGAAAAACCAACCGACTGCCATTGTGCAATCAATAAAGCTGTGCTGTCGATACATTGTTTTAGTAATGATAAATACGGATTGTCAGTCTCTTCTAATTCGGGGTAATGTTCTACTATTAAGTGATCGGCTAATTCTAAAAGCGCAGTATGCTGGTTGGTATAATAAAAATATTCAAATGAACCAAAACGAATATGGCTGGGTGCCATACGAATCATCATTGCACCAGATTCAATTTGTTCACGATATACTTCTTCGTCACTGCCAATCATGCAAAGTGAACGGCTGCTGGCGATACCTAAGCCATGCATGGCTTCACTACACAGGTATTCGCGAATAGTCGACCGCAAAACGGCGCGGCCATCTGATCCTCGAGAATAGGGGGTGGGGCCGGCTCCTTTTAAATGCAAATCCCATTTCTGATCTTCGTGGGAAACCTGGCCTAATAAAATGGCGCGGCCATCACCGAGGCGTGGAACGAACTGACCAAACTGATGCCCTGCATAACACATTGCAAGACTGAAAAATTGCTCAAGCGGTTTTTTACCGCTGATGATGTCAGTAAAATCATCACGGTGTTGTTCATCTGGATCGAGCCCGATGAGTTTAGCTACATCAGAATTAAAATGAATCAGGTGCTGGTTAGATAGGGGAGTGGTCTCCACCTTTGAATAAAATTCGTGATGGCTTAATTTACTAAAGCTATTATTAAAGCAGAGATCTTCTAATTTCTTCATGTGCCTATTTTGAGACAGGCAGGCAGAAAATCAACCAGCTAAGTTTATGGTTATCGATATTTAGGGTTAAGTGTTATTCAGGCAGCGGGCGCTGCCTGAATAAAGATTAATGCTGCTCTGTTTTACCGGTTAATCGTTTGAAGAAGTTACTGACATCCATACCAGCAGCCAACATTGCAGGGATAGCGACTAACGTTACCAGGGTGGCAAATACAAGCCCCCAGGATAATGCCAGAGCTAAAGGTGAAACAAACGTATCCATTCCCCCCCAGCCATAAGCTGTCGGTAACAGACCAACGATAGTTGTAATAGCTGTTAATAACACGGCCCTTAAACGTCTTCGTCCTGCTTCAAGTATGGCCTCGGTAGAACTCATACCTTCTTTTAAGGCTCTTTGAATAAAGACTAGTAAGATAAGCGAGCTATTAACCACAACACCGGTTAGAGCGATCATGCCTAGCATCGCAAAGAATGATAACGGCATCGGCTTCCAGAATATTGAGTGCAGGTAAAAACTTAAAATAATACCTATCGCGCCAAATGGGATGGCCATCATTACAATTAGTGGATAGGAAAGGTTATTAAACTGAATGGCTAAAATGAAGAAAATACCGACTAGTGCAAAACCAAAAGCAATAGCCAGACTGATAACAGATTCTTTATTTTTTTCTTCTTCACCACCAAAGCCGACATTTACTTTACCAAATGAATCGCCAAGCCATGTTTGTTGATTATTTCGAACCAGTGCATTCAGTTTAATGCTGGTAATTATATTCTCATCAATATCCGCAACTACATTGACGATACGTATGCCATCCTTATGACGTATGGTGGTTAAACCACCAGTGGACTTAATTGTTGCAACTTTTGCTAAAGGAATCAGACCACCACGATTATTAGGGATCTGTAATTCCATCAGTTGTTTGTATTCATCTTTTGTACTTTTAGGAAAACGAATAGTGACATCAATTTCTTCAGTTCCATGGCGTACTGATGAAATAGTCAGGCCGCCAGAGGCGGCTCGAATCAAACTTGAAGCATTGGCTAAATTAACACCGGCATATGTCGCAAGTTGGCGATTCATTACAACATGGAGTTCATCATCACCGGCTTTAAGGCCGCTGTCGATAGCGGTAATACCGTCTATGTTCTTCAGGTAATCAATCAGTCTTTGAGCCGCTGCTTCGCTTAGTTTGTCATCATAGCTTGAGATTTCAGCTTCAAGTGCACGACCAACCGGAGGTCCCGGTTTGATTGCAGAAAAAGCAATATCAAGTTCTGGAAACTGTGCAGGAATTGTCTGTGACAAATCAAACATCTCCTTAAGTGCATCATGCTCAGGCCGGGTTACAGCTTGTGTGTATATGGCCTGGATCTGTCCATAGCGGCTACCGCGTTGAGTTAGCGGATCACCCTGATCAATAGAAACATCACCGGCTTTGGATAAAGTGGCTTCAACGTGTTTCATTGTCATTTGTTTTTCCATGGAGGTATTTATTTTGCGCAAATTATCTTCCATGGTTTCGAGGTCAGTTCCTGGTGGTGCTGTTACACGTACTATGTATTCATTAACGCCTGCTGCCGGGAATAATTGAAACGGCAATGTTTTTGCCAGTGCAAATGAGCTGACAAGAATTGCTACAGATATGCCAACTGTTATCCAGCGATGTTTCACCGCAACGAGCAATACTTTGCCATAAAAATGTTCCAGAGTAATCAGCCACGCTCTCTCAGGAGGGTGTTTGTTGGGATTAGTAACATGTGCCACATGACTTGGAAGAATTAAAAATGATTCTAACCAGGATAAAGCCAGTAGTGTAATAACCACAACGGGTATCGCAAAAATAAATTTTCCAATAATGCCTGACATGAACATCATTGGCATGAATGCCGCAATGGTAGTTAAAATTGTGGCGGTTACCGGTCCTAATAATTCCCATGCACCTTTTTTAGCGGCTTCATTAGGTGGTAATCCTTTTTCCATGTGATAGGTTATGTTTTCACCGACGATGATGGCATCATCAACCAGCATGCCCAGCACCATAATGAAACCCATCATGGATATCAGGTTTAATGTGACACCTGCGCTGTAAAGAACATACAGGCCTGTTAAAAAGACAATGGGAAGCCCCCATGTTGTTGTCATTGCTACAGAGAAACGCAGGAATAATAATAAAGATATAAAAACAAGTATAAGACCTACGATACCATTATTTGTCAATACACCCAGACGGACGCGGGCAAAACGTGAGAAATCCTGAAAAGTGTTAACTTCAACTTCTGCACCATACCGTTCAGGTACTGTTTCCAGATATTCTTTTATCAGGTCAACTGTATCAATAATATCTCCTTCCGATTTTTTTAAAACCATCATGGAAAGAGCGGGCTTGCCACTGACCTCATAA
>Ga0316206_1001774_pt1 | contig 17126 bp, 13 predicted proteins | sample 6monthpyrite_MG_FD_204942 | JGI IMG/M metagenome (GOLD analysis project Ga0316206, IMG submission 204942) | Microbial mat bacterial communities from mineral coupon in-situ incubated in ocean water Damariscotta River, Maine, United States -... | ecosystem: Environmental > Aquatic > Marine >... | reverse complement strand
ACCTTCCTTAAAGCCGGATTGAGCGAATTATTGAAGGGTTCTGTAGGCAAAAAATCAAGAATTTGAATAGATTTTGTGAAAAAGCCAAAAGTTGACTTATTTGAAACAAAGGTGTAGGTCTCACACGCACTGTGAAGAAATAAAACTTGAAAGATTTTGAGCTATTCCAAGGCAGGAACAAAGCTAATATCAAGCTTGATTTTGGCTTTAATATTGTTGAAATATAGCTTGAGTTTTTCAAAAGTGCCGATAGCTAATTTACCTTTTGATTTGAACTGATTTAACTCATCAACCCATGTAATTCCTTCAACGCCTAAGCGCTCAAGAATAGGTGGTAAATCTTCATCTATAAAACCCTTTTTGCCAGCGACAATCAATCGTCCTGTAGAATCCACAAGGTCAATATAATCCGCCAAAGTAAAATCAATGTCATTACAAGCAAAGCCTAAATTCAACAAGTCAGATGATTTTTTGCTCAAGCGTTCTTGAATATTAGGCGACAACTAACTTAGCCGGTTGAAAATCTAAAAATTTCCTCTATCTATCTCAAGAATTGATGCATTGGTGGGTAAGGCTCATTTATTCAAGCCAGCTAAAGTTAGCTGAGGCAAATCAGCCAAGTTAATTGTCATCCAACAGGGTTCTAACTTCAGCACTTTTTTCATGAAACGCCAAGCCTTCGGCTTTAGCTAACAGAGCGGAAGTTTTGGCTAGCTCTTGACGGCCTTTGTCGTTTACTTTTTGAGTGGAGAGCACTTTCAAAAACTGATGTACACTTAGGCCGCCTGAGTTTTTGCCGGCAGCATTGGTAGGTAAAGTGTGATTTGGGCCGGTACAATAATCACCAAAGGCTACAGCTGAGTTTTCGCCAATGAACAATGAGCCGTAATTTTTGAACAGAGAACAATCGCAATCACGATCAGTTACTAGTAAATGTTCGGGAGCATAATCGTTGATGAGTTCGATGGCTTGTGATTTGTTTTTGGCCAATATAAACAGGATTTGCTGATTTTTAAGCAGCTCTTGACCCGCTATACTTGCGTTTGTACAGGTGTAAAGATCTTCTAACAATTGTTGCGAAGTGCTAACTATTAAGCTAATGGCATTGGGGTCGTGTTCTGCTTGTGCCAGTGCATCGTACATAATCCACTCAGGGTTTTGCAGCTGTTCGGCATAAATTAATAGCTCACTGGGACCTGCCAGGGTATCAATTTTTGTTCGATGTTGCAATTGTGCTTTGGCCGAATTAACATAGGCGTTTCCGGGACCGACCATCATATTGACAGGTTTTATTTTTTCATAACCATAACTCAATGCACCGATAGCTTGTGCCCCGCCCAACTGAATAAATTGGCTGGCACCTGCCAAAGAAGCAGCGGCCAAAAGTGCAGGGTGAGTCGAGGGCGAACAGGCGATGCGTTCAGGGCAGCCTGCTACTTGCGCAGGAACTAGCGTCATCAAAGAGGTGGAAATTAATGGAAAGCGACCTCCAGGAATATAAGCGCCAATCCGCTCAATAGGCACATAACAATAACCAAACTGACCATATTCATCGGTAAAACTAGCGTCTTTGAGGTCTTTGATTTGAAACTCACAAAATGTTTTGATCCGTTGGTATGCTGTTTTAATAGCCAGAGCTAAATCCGCTTCCAGTGGATAGTCCTCAAAAGGTTTGAGTGCTATAAACTGGCCTTTTTGTCCATCAATTTTTTCACTCCACTGGTTCACTGCAACATCGCCATTTGTACGAATATCTTCGAGAATAGTGGCCACCGTTTGTTCGATTTTTTGGTTGTCTTTTAACTCGGCTCTTTGGTAGTCTTGAGCCAAAATAATAGGGGTGTTTCTTTTATCATTGGAATTATCGTTCATTGTTGCGACTCCTTAAATCATGGATAATTTCAGTAATGCTAACGCCTTTGGATTTTGCCATGACCAAAGTGAAAAACAGCAAATCGGCGGCCTCCCAACGCACGTGGTTGTGATCTGTTGCTTCGATTAGTTCTTGGCATTCTTCTTCTAGCTTTTCAATTTGCAAGGCTTCACTGGCAAACAGTTTTTGACTGAAGGAAGGCTGTTCACGGGTGCTTTTCATGCGGGCTTCAAAGAGTTCGTCCAGATATTCAAGCGAATAGTTTTTGCTCTGGCTGGCAAAACAACTGTAGCGTTCAAAATGACAGGCGTTGTCGGTTTGCTCGACTTGAAACAACAAGGTATCACCATCGCAATCCACATCAACATGGACTAATTTTTGTGTGTTACCGCTGGTCAATCCTTTGCACCAAAGTTCTTGGCGTGAGCGCGAAAAATAAGTTCCTTTGCGTTCTTTTAGGGCAAACTGCAAAGATTCTGGTGAACTGTAAGCCATCATTAACACTTTTTGGGTTTTGACATCTTGTACGATGGTAGGAATCAAGGGCATTTTGTCAAAATCAAGCAAGCAAGCAAAGGCCTGATGCAACTGCATCGCTCCAGAATAAATAGCCATACCAATTTGTGAATTAGCACCTTTGCGATTGATCCACTGCAAATCTTGGTAGCTGCTAATGCCACCCGCTACAGTGACAGGAATCGGTGAAGCTCCAATAACCTGTTCGATGCGTTGTTTGTCAATTCCGCCCATCATGCCTTCATTTTTGACTTGAGTGTAAAGAAACTCTCCACAGTGCTGTGCCAAATTGGCAATAATATCGATGACTTTTGTTTCCGCTGTTTGCTGCCAGCCGTGAGTGGTGAGGTAATCGCCCTTGGCATCAATGGCAAAAATCAGAGCGTTTTTGGGGAGTTTTTTAACAAAGTCACTGCTTGCAGAAGTGCCTAAAATTATTTTGGTCGCCCCAGCGGCCAAATAGGCTTTGGCTGTTTTTAAATCACGAATACCACCACCGACTCGGCACGGCTTTTTTCGCAACATTTGTTCGATAAGTTCTTGGTTGCTACCTGTGCCCATAGCAGCATTGAGATCGATGATTGCGACTTCGCCGTAGAGAGAAAACTCTTCCAGCAAAGCAAAGACATCGTCTTTTTCTACTATTTTTTTGTCAGCTTGACCTTGTTGCAATTGCACGGCCTTGCCGTCCAATAAATCGATTGATGGGATTAACATAATTATATTCTCATTGAAATAGAGTGGTTGATTAAATATTGTTTAACATCGCCAACGGTGTATTCATTGCGATGAAATATGCCCGCAGCCAAAACAGCATCAGCCCCCGCAGTAATCGCATGCAAAAAATCTTCTGGTTTGTTGGCACCACCAGAAGCAATGATAGGTAAGGGAAAATCAGCTTGTTTTAACAAATCCAAATCAAAACCAGAACCTGTGCCGTCTTTGTGCATGGCGGTCATTAAGATCTCTCCAGCTCCTCGATCGACCACTTCATTGATCCATTCGTGGTAAGGCTTTTGGTACAATTGCGAACCACCGTGGGTATAAATGCTTAATTTTCCATTTTCCTCGTGATTGACATCAATGGCCAAAATCAGACTTTGCGAACCATATTTGTTGGCAATTTGATCAATAAGAGACGGATTTAACACCGCGGCGGTATTTAAGGTGACTTTATCGGCTCCGGCATCAAAAAAGCGATCAACATCGGACAGTTGTTTGATGCCACCACCGACAGTGAAGGGAATAGACAAGTTCATCGCCACTTTTTTCACCATGGCAAGAGCGCTGGCTTGTTTGTCAACACTGGCTTTAATGTCCAAAAACACAATTTCATCGGCTCCTTGTTTTTCGTATTTTAGCGCCAATTCAATCGGCTCTCCCATGTCCAATAATTGTTTGAAATTTGTGCCCTTGACAACGCGGCCATTGGCTACATCCAAACAAGGAATAATTCGAGGGACTAAAGACATTGTTGCAAAACCTCCAAGCCGTATTGGCCAGATTTTTCTGGATGAAATTGAAAACCTATGACCTTATCTTTTTTGACAATGGCACAAAAATCTTCACCATAATTAACCCGTGCCTGACAATAGTGGCTCTGAGGCAAACCGTAAGAATTGACAAAATAAACAAACTGTTTGTGGTAGAACCTGTCATCAGATTCCAATTGAGCCCAGCCTACCATGGGTGTTTTTGCATGCTTTAATTTTTCTACCGTGCCATCGAATACCGCTAGTCCTTGAGCTTTGGGGTCTTCAAAACTGCTTTCAAACAAGACTTGCATGCCCACGCATATGCCAATAAATTTCCGCCCTTGAGCAATCCAATCAAGGATAAAGGCACGCCAATTGTGACGATCCAATTGTTCACAAACAAAACCAAAGCGGCCTTGACCTGGCATGAGTAAAACATCAAAATCCTTGCTTGGTTTATCGATTACCGTGGTTTCGAATCCACATTTTTGCACGGCAGAAACGATGCTCAAGAGGTTGCCAGAATTGAGATTGATAATGCCCGCTTTCACAAGACACCTTTGGTTGTTGTGCTTTGTTCTGTTGGAGTAAGTGCTTCTTTTAAGGCGTAAGCCACACCTTTGAAGGCGCCTTCTATCAAATGGTGATTGTTATTAAAATACTGATTCCTGATGTGCAAATTCATCTGAGCATTGATGGCGAAAGTGTAAAAAAAATGCTCCCACATTTCGGTGCTAATACCACCGAGTCGTTCCATGCTAAAAGGCAAGTGTGTAACACTGTAACCTCGAGAGCAGAGATCGACAGCCACCAGCGTTAAACTTTCATCCATGGGCAACAGCCGTTGACCGTAACGCTTGTTGCTTTGCGATTGCCAGACTTCGTACAAGGCTTGGCCTAAGCAAATAGCCACATCTTCAATACCATGGTGATCATCTACTTTGGTGTCGGCCTGCATTTTAAGGCTCAAATCCCAACCTCCATGAGAGGCCAGTTGATCTAACATGTGATCAAAAAAAGGCAAGCCCGTTTCGATGTTGACTTGTGGGGAGGCGCTGTTTACCGTGAGTTGCAAGACTATGTTTGTTTCTTTGGTTTGGCGTGATTTGTTGATGGTGATACTTTTATTCATAACAATGCTTCCAATTGATTTATATTTTCAAGAACGATGTCAGCACCTGCTTGGTAGAGGTTTTCTGCATCTTTGCCAATGCCAATACACAAAGCTTCCGCGGCCTGACCAGCTTGCATATCATCGACTGTATCGCCACAAAACCACAGGCGATTTTTCTTTGTTGTGGCTTTGAGATTGTTGAGCCCTTCGGGTGAAGGTTTGTGGTGCTGAACATCATCGGCACTGATAATGTGATCGGGCTTGATATTGAGTTGAGCTACACCGTCAAGTGCCTCGGTTTTTGGCCGTCCTGTGACAATCGCGGTTGAATAATGCCCTTGAAACAAATCATCATTATCCAGTAAATTTATTTCTTCGCTTTTATAGACTTGGTAAAATTGTTGAAAGGTCTTGATTATCTTTTTGATTTCTACAACCGTGCCCGCTTGTGCTAACAATCCTTGGGTTAAATCCCAATCGTTATTAAAACCCCCTTGCGCACGTAAAGCGGAAATCATGTTGTTAGTAAATTGATTGTTGCTGAAAGAGTGAGCCGTTTCTAAAATGCATCGATCGTAAGAGCCACTGGTATCAATGAGCACACCATCCATATCAAAAGCGATAAGATTGGGTTGAAAAACAGTTTGAAACACCTGCATAAGCTCGGTGATATCCTCAGGAACAGTTAAGCGCAAGCAATCAGGCAAATCATTCACTTGTGTCTTGATTTGGATGTCTTTTTTAGCCAGAAAAGAAGAGAGAATTTGTTGGCGTTGTGAATTGAGTTTAAACAATAAAAAATTGCCTTGACCGTTAAAGACCTCAATACCGCAAGAACACAAATAGTCAAAAATATGTTGCCTGTTTTTGGCTATGTTGGAACAATAAACGCGCATTTCTTCAGTATTTTGCAGAGCCTTTTTGGCCGTTTGCAAGCTAAGACTATTGACGTTAAAAGGCATGGCATATTTTTTAAACTGAGCAATTAAGGTTTCATTTCCCAGCAAATAACCCAAGCGAGCTCCTGCAAGGCCAAAGGCTTTTGAAAACGTACGCAATGAGATAACATGATCAAATTCTAGTCCATAGTTTTGAGCGTCATCTTGCTGAAAAAACTCCACATAAGCTTCGTCCAAAAACACAAAAGTGCCGCATTGTTTTGCTTGATGAATCAAATCCAACACTACAGCTTCGGAAATACATTCGCCCGTAGGGTTGTTTGGTCGGGTCACTATCAGCCATTGGTTGGCTTTTAATTGTTGGCTTAAGGCTTTGACATCAATGGATAAATCGGGCTGGGCATCCACAGTGATGAAATCAAGCCCCCAAATTGATAGTTGATGGGTGTATTGACTGAAAGCAGGCAAAGGCAATAAAATACTTTTGTTGTTGAGTTTGCACAGCTTGAATAATAACTCTATGGATTCATCGCCGCCATTGCTCAAAAATACATTGTTGGCTGAAGTGTTAAATTTTTCGGCAATCAATACTTCGATTTCTTGACGATTCGGATATTTCCACAGCTGCGTTGTATCCAACTTAAAATCACGCAGCCAAGTGGGCAGTGAATCAGCTCGCTCATTGAAATCCAGCTTTAACATAGTGATACTCCTAAATCGCCTTGCGAATGGGAATTTCCAAAATATCAATAGCCCCAGCCTTAATCAATTGAGGAATAAGGGCTTTCACTTCGCTTTTCTTAACCGCGGCTCGCACAGCAAAATCACTGCTTTGGTACAGTTTAGAAACCGTTGGTGAGCGCATGGCTGGCAGGAGCTTAACAATTTTTGCGATATTTGATTCATCGCAGTTCATTTCTAACAGTACGCGTTTGCGGCCATTTAACACGCCATTCATCAAGACCAGCATGTCGTCAATAACGGCTTTTTTCTCAACATCTTGCAAACAAGCTTGATTGGCAAAAAATTGGGTATTGCTGGTATAGACGGTATCCACAATTTTCAGGTGATTGGCTAAGATAGTCGTACCCGTACTAGTATTATCAATAATCATATCAGCATCTTCAGGTGGAAAGACTTCGGTAGCTCCATAAGAACGAATAAGCTGATAATCAAAGCCATTTTTACTCAAAAACTGATCACTCAAGGTTTTGTATTCGGTAGCGACAATGATTTTTCGTTTTTTTAAGTCTTCATAATTCCAATGATCAGGAATACAGGCCACAATTTCTACAGGATTAAAGCCCAGAGACTTAAGGATTTCAACCTCTGCTTGTTGTTCAGCGATCCAATCCAATCCAGCAAAGCCAATATCGTGTTGCTGTAATTCCACCAATTTTGGAATGTTTTGTGACTTAAGCAATTTGATTTCAAAAGTCGGGTCAGAACACACGGGGCGATAATTGCGTTCATTGCTCTTAAAGCTTAAACCGATTTCTTCCAGTAATTTGACAATTTCTATTTGCAGCTTGCCTTTGGGTATGGCCATTTTGATTTTCATGTTCTCTCTCTTGTTTTTTTGAACCTTTCATCAATTAGTAAAGGTTCCTATCGTTATCAAGGCTAAAAAAAAGCCCCGTTGAGGTTAATCTAACGGGGCTTTTAATAAGGTTTTGAATTAATTATTCAACGCATATCACAAAGCACCGTCTGCAGAATGATGGCGGTGGTGATGGCGTAAAACAGTTAATTGTGTATTCATGCTTGTTATATTAGTGAAGTTTAATATGATGTCAATAGAAAATTATCAAATTGCTTACAATTGAGTAAAATTATACGAGACCTTTGCTTAATACCCAAATCCTGATTTAGAATCGGGAATGGCAGTGCAAGAAGTTTGGGTTTAGAAGCGCTATTCAAAACCATTGAGAAAGAGAATGTCAATATTATCAAGAATATTGGCAACATAGTCTTTTTTTATTGAACCATCAGGAGATGAACCAACCAAATAGAGCTCTTTTTTATTCGCATCATAGGCCATGTCCTTAACTTGGGTTACCTGAGAGCCAGTTGTGTTTTGAGAAAAATCAAACACCTTTGAACCATTATCTCCCCAATTCGTCATTAATTGTCCAAATTGATCAAAGCGAGCCAGTGCAACTTTAGAAAAGTCATCTCCATTATCTGTCCAGCCCATATTTCCTGCAATAGCTATAGTTTTGTTTGGTTTATAAATAATACTTTGAATTTCATCATTGGTATCACCAATAAAAAGTTCGCTAAAGCCGATGGAAGCCCAACCATTTGTACCAAAATTGGTGTCAAAAACCCAGCTCGAGCTTAAATATTCGCCTAGATAAAAATCATTGTCATTGCCTGTAGAAAATTTTGCACCGACGATAAGCCTTTCCACATCATTCTCATAGCTGGAATAGTACATGTCTTGTAGTAGCTCTACATTATTTAGTGTGTCTGGTAGTGTATTAGTTGACCACGATTGGTTAATATTTCCTACTACTCCAACTTCACAAAATGCCAGATTCCAGCCGTTATTGTTTGCACCATTGCCTTCAAAAGCATTGCCGCCGATAATCATTTGTAAAGGAGCAAACCGTTCCACTATAATTTTAACTGCTTGATCAATGCCAACGCCAGAATTATTGATATCTTGATCAAAAGCGCATGTTCTTTTGCCATCGTCAGAAAAAGTTGTTCGCATAGATATACTCCCATCGTTAGCAACATCCATTAAGGCGACACCAAAATCAGTATCATTAACATTGCTATAATCTACCGTAGCGGCAATGGCTATCATTTCGGTGCTGTATCCATAAGTATTTGGAATATAAACCAAGTCAGCAAAGATATCATTTTGTCGCAAATAAGTACTGCCAAGATCAAAAGCAATTGTTTGAGAGCCTGTTAGTGCTCCAGTGTTGTCAAAGTGTCTAACAAACACATCTTGTTGACAGTCGGTATCTGGAGCTGTACAAGTGTAATTGGAATAAGCAAAGAAAACCCCGTCATTAGCATCTACCGCGATGGAAAATTTACCATCAATTAAGAATTTATCAACTTGTGAAGCTATGGTCGTATAAGTATTATCTTTTGTGCCATCGGTTAAAAGTCGATAGACGCCGACACCATAGTCATTTGTAACTTCAATGGCATGAAGAACTAATATACGACCTTGTGAATCAACAGCTGTTGCTAAACCCAAAAATTCCTGTTGTGGAAAGGATGTGCCTTCGACATACAAGCCTTTTGTCGCAAAAGTTTTGTCTAAATCACCGGATGTTTCGGCATTGATGCAAGGACTGAAAATTGCTAAAAATACGAATAAGTTTCTCATGTTTTTCCTATGTCTGGATTTGGGTATTGTTGTTAATAATCGTTGTTGTAATCAACAACATATTCATAGCTTGGATCACTATTGATAATATTCATCATTGTAACATGACTTTCGGTCATGCTATTTTCCATCATTTGATACATGTTTCTATTGGACTGCATGATGGATTCAAAAGCACTGGCAGAAAGTGCTGTTGAGTCATCATCAGTGTTACTATAACTGGTATAATTTTGAGTAGTGGCACTGCCCCAAAAGTCATTGATGTTTTGCGTTTGTAACGCCTGATTTTGAATATTCATCTGGGTTTGAACTTCAGCGATATATTGCTGTTGTTGTGTGACACCCATGCTTGACCATTGTCTTTGTACATTGTTCCAAAGAAAGCTAGCAAATGCAAGTGCTTGTTTTTGTTGCAGGGGTAATTGAGGAAATTGATTTGCCAAATACATTTGCATGGCTAGCCGTTGTTGCTGGCTGAGTTGGTAATTTTGTCCAGATAACATCATTTGGAATTGTAGATAATTGATATAGGCTTGTGCATCTTGATTGCTTAAATTTAACTTTGTTGCACTATCTAAGCTAAGTATTTTAACATGATTGTGCAATATTTGTACAAAAGCATAGTTGTTCATTTCAGGTTGTTGTTGAATTGTTTCATAAAAACTTGCAGCAACAATTTCCCGTAGCATGGCAACTTTTTCAATATCATGAATGGTATAAATTTGTTCCATTGGTGTTTCTAAATCTTTTATATCGTTTAAGGCTTTTTGTGGGTTTGACAAAAATTCTTGCTTAAAGTCTTCTCGCATTCGATTAACCTCTGCCATTGTTGCTTTTTGTCCAATTAATAATTCTAATAATTCAACGTACAATTGATTTTCACGTTCACGCCATTGGTAACCATTTTTTTCTGCTAATACGTTCATATATTGCGCATTGTCCCACGGGAAATTCATGCTTATATTATTTGAAGTTAAGTAATTTGTATTGTTTGAGTTTGTTTGGCTTTTGACATAATTATACTGAATGCCCATATTATCGACCAAAACCATGGAATCATTGTTAAATGCCTGAACAGCATATTGATAATTATTGCCGTTTGTATCTTGCAACATCAATACATTATTGGCAACAGCATAAGAGCCTTGGGTGGTTGTGGCAGAGTTATTAAACTGAAATGTACCATTTGCCAATAGAACTAATTGGTTATTGTTGGCATAGTCTATCCACGTTTCTTGCATTTGAGCTTGTACATGCAAAGCTATAAAACAAAGACATATCAAAAGTAGTGCAGTAAAGTTTTTCATTAATTTTCTCATGTTTTTAATTATCCTGGTCTAATTAACGACAAAGACCTTAAAACAGGACAAAAAATCTTTATTGTCATTTAGAATCAAAACTATTCAAATCAAAAGAAAAATGAGCTATGGGTATAATACTCCCCAAAAACTAGACCAGTATTTACCCAAATCCCGATATAGAAAATCACAATGAGAGCACAAGCCCTTAATGCGCCTAAGAAATCCTCAAAAAGCTTCATCACCAATGAGGTGTATTTAGTTTTTGTGAATTCCTTATGCACATCAATTACTTGCACTCTAAATTGCGATTCTATATCTGGATTTGGGATTTAAGAAAAATTAGGATAAAATTTGCTGATTGCGGTAAAAATTGAAGAGAATTAGGTGAAAAAAAGGCTTATCTCAGCTTTTTTGCAATAAATTTCAATTCTCGGACATTCTCTTAGGAATAAAAAAAGCGATTATAGTTAACGCTATAACCGCTTTAAATAATAGCCAAAATTTGATACTGAAAGTACGATGAGAACATGTGTGTTAAATGTACTAATGCACATCAACTGCCCACATTCTCAAGCACCTTTTTCTATCTGATCTTGGCATACTGTGAAATAGATTTCTCTATTTACTAACTTAACTTAATGAGAAGTATTCATCATTCTAGATGCTAGAAAGACATTGCAGCAATGCTTGCTAGATTAAATTAATTTATGCTTGAAATCATAAGTGTCATTTACACGAAATACACCCGAACTCAGTACACCCCTCAAATATAAACACTGATTAATAGGAATAAATCAGTGTTTATAACCTAAACTTTTACATAAGGCCCAAGTCTCTATATTGAAAATACGGTGGTAACACAAGTCCTTGAGTTACCTAGAAAATTTAGAAAAAGCTTCACCATCAATAAGGTGACCACCGTTTTTCTATTTATCCTATGCACATCAGTTACTTGTATTCTCAAACGCATTTCTAAACCAGGATTTGGGTAGGAGTAAAATCATTTTAAAATCTTGATAATCATATCGCAATTTGTATTCGTGTTTACTCTTTTCAAATTTAGGATTTAACAACTTGTACATTGCCCGCATCCAGACATAGAAACACGAATAAAACTACAAGCAATGGATGTGCATAAGGAGATTGCAAGAACTAAAGTCGCTTCATTGGGGATGAAGATTCTTGTTGGTCTCTTAGGCCTATTAAAAACTTGTGTTGGCATTGTGTTTTCTATATCCCAAATCCTGATATAGAAATCACGATGCAAGTACAAGTCCTTACTATGCCTAAGAAACCCTCAAAAAGCCTTATCACCAATAAGGTGTATTCGGTTTTTGTGAATTCCTTATGCACATCAACTACATGCACTATCATTCGCGATTCTATATCGAGATTTGGGTATATCTGAATTTGGCTATTGTTTAAAATGTATAAGTTGCACCCAAATACCAAGAACCGCCTTCATAATTAGCAGCACTTCGTCTAGGATAGGGTAAACCAACGCTCAAGCGATTGGAGTTTGGTGGACCGATGGTGTCAACGAATTGATCAAAGATATTAGCGCCGCCTAATCTAAGTCTCAATTGATCTGTTACCTGGTAGCCTAACTCTAAATCAAAATAAACAACTGAATTAAGCAATGCAGTTGGATTTTCTTCAGCATTAATTCTGCCGCGTTCGTCATAGTGCTCGCCATAGAAATTAGCACGCAATAATAAGTTCCAATCATCACCAATTAAAGTATTGGCGGTTAAAACAAAACGATTGTTGGGAAAGTTATTTTCTATGTCTTCAACAACGGCATCGCTTACTGGTTGAATACCTCTAACGAGGCTTTGATTAACGACATCTATTCTATTGTAGCTATAAGCAAATGAGAAATCAGTACTAACAGCATCCGACCAATCTTGGCTTGATGTTACTACCAAGTCCACTCCAGTATGTTCAACATCTAAAGCATTGGTATAAAAAGATATGGGCAAACCCTCAGGAGTGATAATATCACCAGTGCGGTAAATACGATCATTTACTCGAATTTTGTAATAATCAAGAGTTACGGTAGTATTGTCAGTAATTTCAGAAGTAATACCAAGGCTGAGATTAAGTGATTTTTCTTCCGTTAGCGGTTTACCACCTACAGAGGCAACTAATGGATCTGTCGGAGGAACTAAACCTTCTAAGGTGAGTAAACCAGTGGTATTACTGACGGTACTAATTGTCGTTCTGATATTAGCTTGAGCTGGAGTTGGCGCACGGAAACCTGTTGAAACAGCACCACGTAAAGTGACTCTGTCAGATACACTGTATCGGCCAGCAAATTTACCATTGATGGTGCTGCCAAAATCGCTAAAATTTTCAAATCGCATTGCATACTGAAACATCAAATCTTCACTAACATCTTGCTCTACATCTATATAAAGAGCCATGTTACTACGAGATGCAGTACCTGCATCAAGTGGCGAAATTCTTCCATCAACACCAACACCTGGCTCGCCAGTTGCAAGGTCAATCCAAGAGTTTCTTTCACCAGCAATCTGTGTGAAGCTTTCACGGCGCCATTCAGCACCATAGGCTAGGTTAATAGAATCCGAAAGAGGCTTAGAAAAATCAGCATTAAAGTTAATTTCTTTTTGCTTGTATCCACCCGTATTAAAATTCATTTGTGGAATTTGTAAATCAGCAGTCAATCCTAAGCCTGGATTAATTTCTCTGTTTAGGAAAAAGTCCATTTCATTTTGACCAAAATTAACACTGTAGTCATAATAAGTGCCATTGGCATATTCGCCATTGATACCAGCAACTAAACTAAGGTCTTTTTGATCACCATCTAGCCAAGGTGTATAACCAGTACGTGCCAAAGGGCCATCGTAACCCAAACCGATGAGTTCAATCAACGCTCTTCCATCGTCATCATCATTTGGATTTCTGTAAAAGAATCTAGATCGCCCAGTAGCATCTGCATAACCAACTCTTGCGTACAATTCAGCTCCGTTGTCACCAATTTCATAACCAGAATTCATGAAAAATCGGGTTGCACTAGATTCAGGACGTCCCCATGTCTGAACTAAAGGAGAGTCTCCAAAGGGAGAATCTGCACCAACACCAATCACACCTGAGTCTATTATGGCTTGAGCATCAGGTCGTTGAATGCCTCGTGATAAGGCCTCATTATTTTGGTATTCTAAACTGATGTTTACAAAACCTTTGTCGTTCAGGTTAAAACCTTGATTAATGCCAACTCTATAGGTTTGCTCCCCTTCATAATATTGACCATACTGAACCTGGAATTCTCCCCCTTCGTCAGCATCTCTCATAACAAAGTTAATGACACCAGCAATTGCATCTGAGCCATATTGAGAAGCAGCACCATCGCGCAAAACTTCTACGCGTTTCAATGCAATATTAGGAATCAAGCCAATATCTGCACCTTGGGCACCATTTCCAGCTGCGGGTGCTGAAAATTGTAACACCGAAGAGCGGTGGCGTCTCTTGCCATTAACCAGAACCAAAGTTTGATCTGGAGCGGTTCCTCGCAATGAAGTCGATCGTACAAAGCCACTGTCGCCAGTAGCTGAAGTTGCGGTATAAGATGGGATCAAAGTTCTTAAGCTATCAGTTAAATCTACCGCCCCACCTATGGCCTCCATATCATCAGCGGACAATACATCAACGGGAACCGGAGAATCCGCGGCAGATCTAGGTTTATTACTACGTGAACCAATGACTGTTACTGTTTCTACTTCATTACTCGTACCGTCATCGCTATCGGCATCTTGTGCCAATGCAAACTGAGAGGATAAACCAAGACTGGCTATTGCCAGTGCAGTGATCAATTTATTTCTTTTAAATGTGTAATTTTTCATTTTTATTTCCAATTTTAATTGTTCCAGACTCCGATTTAGAGGCCTGTTTAATACTGACGCTATTGTTGCGTTTTCTATATCGGAATTTGGGATTGTTAAGTTATACTCAAATCAAACAATCGTAGCAGTTTTAAATTGACACAACTGTGCATATTTAATCTGAGATTTTTATTTATTTTGACTTGTTTTAGACGAAACTGTCTTGTGGTTAACTAAAAATTGGAGGACGAAGAATCAAAGGGTTGTGATGATTAACAAAAAAGGATTTTAAAGGGGACAAATCAATAGATTTGTATTTGTGAATTTTTGCAATTAGGGCTGTTGAATGCATCATTACAGAGACACAACTGCTCATTAAACAATTGCAATCATCTCCGCAACAATCTTCGGACATAAATTCGTGAGAATCCATTGTTGACATGTCATGTGTTGTTTTGGAATTATTATCGACTGTATCAGAAGTTTGCTGTTGAAATATTTGGCCCTCTTCGCAAGTTTCTAATGGCGCAGCTATAAGTTGACTAACAAATGTTAGTAAAATTAAAGCTATCGTAAAATTGTGTCTTGCTGTTTTCAAAAAAGTAACCAAATTAAACCTTGCTTGAAAGTTAACAAAAAGAATTCAAACTATCAAGAATAATTTCTATTAAATCTAAAATACAAAGGAAAAATAGATTTATTTACCATGAACAGGCCTTAATGATGTATATTTGTCGTAACTAATAAAAATAGTACGAAAAACACTCAACTATTACGCAAGAACGTGTACTTTTAAATCGCTGGATTCCCGCCTTCGCGGAAATAACGGTGAGAGTTGCGTTTGATGAAGTATTATAAAATTACCAAAAGGGGCATCCAAATGAAACTTATTTTCATCATTATTCTATTCATGCTGTTTAGCACAGCAGAGGCTCAAATTGTTGATAACAGTTTAGGTGTTGATACCAGAGTTGACTATCAATCGCTTAAAAATTTTGGTCCATGGGATGATCGAAATTATGATTTAAGCTTAGAAGATTTAACTTGGTTAAGCACCGATGAAGAGCAATTGAGAGAAATGGTTCCCGCGTTTTACCGCGTTATATTTAGAAAGCAATTTCCGCAGACTCCAAATACTGGTAGTATTCAGTACCCTCGCAGTTTGTTGAATTATTTTTTATTGCGTTACGATGGTTATTTAATTGATGGGAAAATTTACTCGGATGTTCAATGGGATGAGAGCCGCCGTTTTTATCAAGTGCTTATGGAAAATGCAACAAGTGCAGGTTCATTAATCCGGCAAAGAGTTCGCGCCTTAAACAGTGAGGTCTTGGTGAATTCTGGTGCAGAATCAGCTGTTTCGGTCAGCCCCATCAATCCCAATATTGTTGTAGCAGGGGTTAATTCAGCAGGGCAAGAAATGCTCTATTCAAGTGATGGTGGCAATAGCTGGACTGCTGCTCCAGATTTGACGGGTAACGAATGTTGTGACCCTGCAATAGACTGGAAATCCGATGGTTCATTTGTCTATAATGTTACTTTGGGTGGTAATCAGGTGTGGTTTTATCGTTCCGATGACAATGGTCAAACTTGGGATTCTCTAAATGACGAAACACCAGGTGACAACAGGCGTGAAATATCGGGACCAACGGGATCTTTAAATGACAAAGAATACATCCATGTTGATAAATCGCCAACATCGCCTTTTCAAGACAATATTTATATCACATGGCATCAAGACAACGTCATTCAGTTTGCTCGCAGTACAGATGATGGCAATACTTTTTCGGTGGTATCGTTTCCTCAGGAGCCAAGGGGAATTGGAAGCGACTTGGTTACCGATGCCAATGGAGTGATTTATCATTTTTGGCCTTCGACACAAAACTCACAAATACGCATGAACAAATCTACTGATGGCGGGCTATCGTTTAGTCCTTCTGTTTTAGTATCTCCGACCCTATCAAGTTTTATTTTTCCTATTCCATCCATGGATACGCGAGAAGTCTTTATCTATAATTCTGTTGACATAGATTCAACAGGAGGAACCTACAATAATCGACTGTATGCCTCATGGACGGACAGTGTTGGAGCGCAAACACTCAACCCGTTAGACAACCATGCCCGTATTCAAGTGGCTTACTCGGATGATGGTGGTGATAGCTGGACTCTTACGACGCCTCATGAGACCGATGATGCCTTGCAAGTGGATCGTTGGCACCAATGGTTAAAAGTTGATGTTAATGGTATTGTTCATGTCGCTTTTTATGATACACGCCAATTTGCTAACAGAGAAGGAGTGGACATGTATCACAGTTATTCAAGCAATGGCGGACAAACGTGGTCCACACCCGATAGATTGACAACGGTTTCATCTCCTAAATCCACAGGTTTCGAATTTGGCGACTACAATGGCATGGATTTTGGTAGTGACGCCAATGGCATGGCCATATTTTCTGATAATCGGGCAGAAGGAGGAGCTAACCCAGACATGGATGTCTATGCCGCGCCAATTTCGGCCATCGCAAGTGTGACAAATTTAATATTCTCCAATGGTTTTGAATCGGATATTATTTTCGCTAATGGTTTTGAGTGAGTGAAATTTGTGTCAAACAAAATTTCACAATTTACCCAAATCCCGATATAGAATCGTAATTTAGAGTACAAGTCATTGATGTGCATAAGGAATTCACAAAAACTAAATACACCTAGGTCGAATATTTTTAACAAATGGATTCTAATCTTGTATAAAATAAT
>Ga0316206_1001773_pt1 | contig 17129 bp, 15 predicted proteins | sample 6monthpyrite_MG_FD_204942 | JGI IMG/M metagenome (GOLD analysis project Ga0316206, IMG submission 204942) | Microbial mat bacterial communities from mineral coupon in-situ incubated in ocean water Damariscotta River, Maine, United States -... | ecosystem: Environmental > Aquatic > Marine >... | reverse complement strand
TGGCTCTAATGATTTTCGTATTTCGTCATCTACCCCATACAAATCAAATATTGGACGTTCACCGGGATAATATTCAATACAATTGGCTACTTCAGGAATAAACTTTTTTGCAAATTTTTCAACGCGCAAAAAGGTTTCACGCGAATCAATTCGTATTTTTTGTATGTCGGTTCCACCAAGGTCACGCATCGTTCGCATCACTAGCGGTAAATCTTCATATAACAAGTTAATAGATTTTTTAGACGTATCTTGCGTAGATTTGGTTTTTACGGTGTCCCATAATTTTTCTAAAAAAATAATATCCTTACACAGGTTTTCTTCACTTACCCCGTCAGCCACTGTTCGTACAATGTAACCATTGTACTGTTCTGAATGTTCTTTAAGATAATTGCTAATGGTATTTTTTAATCGTGTTCGCTCTTCCTCTGATTCAATTTTCTGCGAAACCCCAATGTGGTCCGAGCCTTGGATAAGAACAAGATAGCGTGAAGGTATAGAAATATTTGTCGTTAAACGGGCTCCTTTGGAGCCCATTGGATCTTTCACTACTTGAACAATGACTTGTTGTCCTTCTGTCAGCAAATCGCTTATATCCGCGACAGTGTCTGACGTATTTTCATCCACTTTATTTTTAATTAAGCGCTGATGATTATCAGCAATATCAGCTGCATGTAAAAATGCAGTGCGTTCTAAGCCTATATCGATAAAGGCCGCTTGCATCCCGGGTAAAACCCGCGAGACTTTGCCACTATAGATATTTCCGACTAACCCCCGCCGTTTAGATCGTTCAATTTGCACTTCCTGCAACATACCGTTTTCAACGTAGGCAATGCGTGTTTCTTGTGGTGTTACATTTATTAATAATTCTTCACTCATGTCTACGATTCTTTATTCATTAATTGATGACTTCAATACAGGTAAAATTTGGGCACCCGATTGGACTAATAGCTCGGCGGTTTCATACAACGGTAAGCCCATAACCCCCGAATAACTACCTTGTATCTTTTCTATAAAAATGGCTGCCTTACCTTGTATAGCATAGCTACCCGCTTTATCTAAACCTTCATTAGTTGCAATATAGCCTATTATTTCGCGCTCGCTTATGCACCTAAAAGTGACTAAAGTTCGCGATAATTCGGTTAAAATACACGTACCACTTACTGCAACACCAGTAAAAACTTCATGTGTTTCACCTGAAAGTTGCCTTAGCATTGCCATGGCATGTTGCGGTGATTGTGGTTTCCCCAGTATATCTCCATCACACACCACCGCCGTGTCTGCACCGATTACTAGTCCTATTGTGGCGTTTTTTTTTGTTGATTGCCAACTACTTAGCTCAAATTTATCTGTTTCAAACAGCTTTTCTTCTAACCGTGCCATACCGGCTTTTGCCTTATCAATGGCCAGGCGTTGCACATAATCAACTGGGGATTCGTTCGTTAGACTCTGCTCCGGCACATCAACACCCAATACCTCATATGCGACACCAATTTGGTCTAATAATTCGCGGCGACGGGGTGAGCTAGAAGCAAGATAAATAGGAATTGTGGACAATCCTGAAGACTCCTTTAAAACGATTTACTTATGGTAAGGGTGGTTTTTGATAATCATTAAGGCTCGATATAACTGCTCGGCCAGAACAATTCGTACCAATGGATGGGGTAAAGTTAAATTTGATAGCGACCATTTGTCGACCGCTATATCAATACAGGCTTGGGTCATACCATCAGGGCCCCCTACCAACAATGCAACATCCTTGCCAGAGCCCATCCAAACTTGCATTTTTTCAGACAGGATTTCAGTGGACCAGATTTTGGCTTTCACTTCCATGGCAATCACTATAGAGTTATTTGGGATAGCGGCCAGAATGCTTTTTTCTTCCTGCTGCATGGCTTGCTTGATATTTTTTGATTTAGAGCGTTGTCCTAGCGCTAACTCAATAAATTTAACCTGACACTCGCCAGGCATTCGACGTATATATTCATCCACGCCCTGTGTAACCCAAGACGGCATTTTTGTTCCAACAGCAATAATATGAATAATCATTTATGGATTAGCTAGATTCCATACATTAATAGAAATTTCAATCACAAACGGACATGTTATTACTAAGTGTTATCTTAAATAACAATTCAGGTACGCCTTTGGCTACCGTTGTCATTAATTCATTTGAATACTAAAAAATTTATTCAGCGGCGGCTTCTGTTCCAACATCAGGGCTATCTTTACCCCAAAGTTTTTCAAGATTATAAAAATCGCGAATTTCAGGTGTCATTACATGCACTACAACATCGCCAAGATCGATTAAGATCCAGTCAGCGACTTGCTCGCCTTCCATACCCAAAGGACGGATGTTATTTTCTTTCACGACTTTTACAACATTGTTAGCCAATGACTTAACCTGACGAGTCGTGTTACCTGTTGCGATAATCATGATATCCGTCACGCTGGATTGTCCAAGGACATCAAGGACTTTAATATCTACTGCTTTAATATCTTCCAATGCACTTACTGCCAAATCACATAGTTGCTTACTATTCATATTCTATTTCTAACCTGCATATAATTGCTGTTGTTGAATAATGTCATTCACAGCGGCTGGAACTAATTTATCAATGGATTGATGTTGTTTAATTCTTTGGCGTATATCGGTCGCAGAAATATCTAGCTGCGTAACCGGCATAAACAAAAGCGCTCCACTGTCTTTTTTATTCATTATCTTTTCTGAATCAACCTGACGTTCGTTGACAACTGTCACTAAATCGGGCGGTAGTGTATCAAGATTAAATTCACAACCCGGCCGGTAAGTAACGACACAATTGGCCAGCTCAAAAATCTTTCGCCATTGATGCCATTGTTCCAAACCATAAAACGCATCCATTCCAATAATTAAACACAGAGCAGATCCGTTTAACTCATTGTGTAAACTTTGCAAGGTATCCACCATATAAGAAACACCTTGCCGGTTTAACTCTCGCTCATCAACAATGCAACCTTCATACCCATTAATCGCAGCATGCAGCATCGTTAAGCGCTGTGCTGCCGTTGCAACAGGCAAGGCTCGATGAGCCGGGATGGAACACGGTATAAAGCGAAGTTCATCGAGTGCTAAACGCTGCTTTACATCCAGCGCGGGTTTGATGTGCCCTAAATGTACCGGATCAAAGGTACCGCCAAAAATTCCGATCATTTGCGGATATGGCCATCACCTAAAACAATATACTTTTGTGATGTTAAACCTTCAACGCCAACCGGACCACGCACATGAATTTTATCGGTGCTAATGCCTATTTCGGCACCCAGGCCATATTCAAAGCCATCAGCAAAACGGGTGGAAGTATTGACCATGACCGAGCTTGAATCGACTTCAGCCAGAAAACGTCGCGCCCGTGAGTAATCATCGGTCACAATCGATTCAGTATGTCCAGAACTATGCTGATGGCAATGTTCAATCGCTGCATCGATTCCATCAACAATTCGAATCGATAAAATTGGAGCAAGATATTCTTCGTCCCAGTCCGCTTCGGTTGCGGGTATTGCAGTCACTAAAATCTTGCAGGTTTTCTCGCAGCCGCGTAATTCCACACCCACATCAGTATACATTTTACCGAGTGTTGGCAATATCGTTTCGGCAATGACGGAATCCACTAATAAGGTTTCCATGGTATTGCAGGTGCCATAGCGCTGGGTTTTAGAATTAAATGCTACCGCAAGTGCTTTATCAATATCGGCTTTACCATCAATATAAACATGGCACACACCGTGAAGATGTTTAATAACCGGTACAGTTGCTTCTGCGCTGACACGTTTGATTAAACCTTTACCTCCGCGCGGTACGATCACATCAACATACTTTGGCATGGTAATGAGCAGGCCGACAGCTTCACGGTCGGTTGTTTCAATAACCTGCACACAATCTACCGATAGACCTGCGGTCTTTAATCCGGCTTGAATACATTTGGCAATAGCCTGGTTTGAATGTGCCGCTTCAGAGCCACCACGTAAAATAGCAGCATTACCCGCTTTCAAACATAAGGCAGCCGCATCAGCAGTAACGTTTGGTCGCGATTCATAAATAATACCAATTACTCCGAGAGGCACGCGCATTTTACCCACTTGAATGCCGGACTCTCGATAACTAAGATCAGTTACCGAACCAATGGGATCAGCTAAGGCGACAATTTGGCGAATACCTTCAGCCATACCTGTTACACGTTCGGGATTAAGCGCTAAACGATCTAACAAGGCATCGTCCAAACCATTTTTCTTACCGGCTTCAAGATCGATCGCATTGGCTTCAAGCAAGCTTGCTTGTTGCGCCTCAATTTCTTCGGCCATTGCAAGCAGGGCTTTATTCTTGGTGCCGCTATCAATGCTTGCCAGACGTCGAGAGGCCGCTCGGGCTCGCTCACCGACTTGTTGCATATATGTTTGAATGTTCACTTTCGCATCCATTATAATAAACCTGTGATTATCATGTTACCGATGTCGTTATATCGATAGATTGACGGGTTACGCTATTATTGCGACCATCCTGCATCGGAATACATTACTCAATGACTTATAGATACGAAGAGTAAGCTACCGGCTTAGGTCGCTGTGCAGGCATCAAGGGATGACCTGCAATTTTCATGAGTAATTGTATCAACTCGTGCCAAATATTTCCTGCTTTCAAGCCCTTATTCAGCTTATCCAGCTCACTTATTTGCCATAGGAACAATCGCCACTGGCGTGAGTTATGACGAGATAAGGCCGCTTTGATACAATTTTGCCGGTTTTGCCACACATGAAAGGACTGCATCACTTTGGCGAGAGGCGCATCATTCATGGCCAACGACATTGAAACCAGCGAGCGGACTTCACGGGCTAAAGCCCACACAATAATCACCGAAGCCACTCCTTCGCCTTTCAAGCCTTCCAGTATCTTGACTGCCTGGCTGGCATCACCGCTTAAACAGGTATCAACCAGTTGAAACACGTTAAAGCGGGAACTGTCGGCAACCAGATCGCGCACCGCTTCCGAGTCAATTTCACCTTGGCCATTGAGTAGAAATAATTTTTCCAGTTCCTGCTCGGCCGCTAACAAATTTCCTTCAACCCGGTCGCTTAACAATGCCAATGCGTCAGGCGTGGCGTGCATCTCCAAACGCGCCAATCGTTGTGCTATCCAGCGCGGTAGTTGAGCTTTATCAATCGGCCAGATTTGAATACAAACCCCATTCGCATTCAAAGCCTTAAACCATTTAGAATTTTGTTGTTGTTTTTCGAGCTTACCGCTAACAAGAATCAGCATCACATCATCAGGACATTGTTCTACAAAGGCAACAATCGCTTTACTGCCCTTATCACCTGGCTTTGTTTTTGGCATCCGCAATTCAATAATGCGTTTGTCACCAAATAATGACATGCTTTGACTTTCTGCAAGCAATAAGCCCCAATCGAATTTATCATCCACATCAAGCACGACCCGTTCGGTAAAACCTTTCTCCAGCGCAGCCTGACGTATTGCTTTAAGCGCTTCATCTTTTTGCAAAGGTTCATCGCCAGATAGATAATAAACATTGTTAATGTTCTGCTGTAGATTCGATTGAAGTTGTGGTAATTGAATATTCATACGACTTGTTATTTTTTAACATCAACTGATTTGGGTAAATCAACTGAAGGTGTTGTCTTATCGTTCAGATGAGATTTTAAATTAGTATCTGGAACTGCCAGTTGTTTAAGTTTAATCCCGATGCGGCGCATTGATTGGCGCACAGCTAGCGCAATCATTTGTAGTTTAATACTTGCTTCCTCATCACTTTTCGCCAGAGCATTATTCGGATCATAAATATAATTTCGATTTAAACTCACAGTCCGTTCAGTTACCAGTACCTTTCCTTTTGAATCTAATACACGCATAGAATATTCAAATGTTAATTCATATTCATTAGCACGGCCAGACGAATCAACTGATAAAACCCGTTTCAAAAATTGGTTACGTAACACAACAAAATGTAGCGTATCGACATCGGCTTTAGCAAGAACTTTGGCGCCGGATGACACTAGCTGTTGTTTTATCGCCAGACCAAGATCACTGTATTGTGCCACACCATCAATCACTGCAAATTCCACAGTATTCGGCAGCTCACTCGCGCCACGCAAATGAAAACCGCAGCTCTGCAATATGCCCATTACATAAATCAGAATAAAAACCTGACCAAATAACAGAATATTATTTTTATACAATGCCATTTTCATATCGATGATTTCGCTTTATTTAACCACTATATTAACTAAACGCTTAGGCACAACAATAACCTTCACGACATTTTTATCTTCAATAAAACGTTTTACGTTTTCATCCTCGAAGGCTAACTTTTCAACCTCGTCTTTCGAAGCTTCATTTGCCACTGTAATTTTTGCACGTAACTTGCCATTCACCTGAACGATTAATTCCATTTCATCCTGAACTAGCGCAGCAGGATCAAATTCAGGCCAGCTATGGCTTACAATATTATTATCATGTCCCAGGGCTTGCCAAAGTTCATGAGTAATATGCGGAACGATCGGCGATAATACCAGCACCATCATTTCCAGACTTTCCTGCATGACTGCTAAACCTTGCTCGCTGTTATCTTCAAACTTGGTAAGGCTGTTCATTAATTCCATTACTGCAGCAATCGCAGTATTAAAAGTGTAACGACGCCCAATATCGTCGGTTACTTTTTCTATCGTTTTATGCACCTTCATTCTTAAATCGCGCTGTTCAGCTGATAACGTGTCTTTATTCAGTTTAGCCAGGCTAGTCAAATCTGTATTCTGGGAGTTTAAAATTTGACAATGCTTAACTACAATATTCCATACACGCTTAATAAAGCGATATGCGCCATCTACACCTGCATCCGACCATTCTAAAGACTGCTCGGGAGGTGCGGCAAACATCATGAATAACCGCGCGGTATCCGCACCGTATTTTTTAATTAACGCCTGTGGATCGACTGTATTACCTTTTGACTTCGACATTTTACTACCATCTTTTAACACCATCCCCTGGGTTAAAAGATTCGTAATGGGCTCATCGTTATCAATTAAACCGGCATCGCGCATTAACTTATTAAAAAATCGCGCATACAGCAAATGTAAAATAGCATGTTCAATTCCGCCGACATATTGATCGACCGGCAACCAGTACCTGGCACGCTCATCCACCATCGCGGTGTTCGAATCGGCTGAACAAAAACGTGCGTAATACCAGGAAGATTCCATGAAGGTATCAAAGGTATCGGTTTCTCGTTCCGCAGCGCCGCCACACTTCGGACAGGTGGTTTGATAAAAACCCGGCATTTTCTTAATCGGTGAGCCAATACCTTCAAACTTAACCTCTTCCGGTAACACAACCGGCAGATCTTTGTCGGGCACAGGAACCGCACCACATTGTCCACAATTTATAATCGGAATCGGTGCGCCCCAGTAACGCTGTCGAGACACACCCCAATCACGTAAGCGATAGGTTGTGCGTATTTGTCCCTGGTTGTTAGCTTGCAGGGATTCAGCAATTTTTGCAAAAGCATTTTCAGAACTTAAACCATCAAACTCAGCCGAGTTAACTAAAATGCCTTTTTCAGTAAAGGCGGCCTTATTGAGATCAATTTCAGAGTTATCATGGGTAATAACTTGCTGAATAGGTAGACCGTACTTTTCAGCAAATTCCCAATCACGTTGATCGTGCGCCGGCACCGACATGACTGCACCTTCGCCATAACCAATTAGAACAAAGTTTGCAATAAACACCGGTACTAATTTGCCAGACATTGGATGTATGGCTTTAAAGCCGGTATCAATACCCATTTTTTCCTGCGTTTCAACCGCAGCTTCGGCGGTGCCTGTAGTAATACATTGTTTTACAAAGGCTGCGACATTGGCATAGTTTTCTGCGGCTAACTTGGCTAATTCATGTTCAGCGGCAACGGCTAAATACGTCACGCCCATTATAGTATCCGGGCGGGTGGTAAATACTTTTACGGTTTTATCCTGCTCGGCTATTTTGAAACTGATTTCCACGCCTTCAGAACGACCAATCCAGTTCTTCTGCATGGTACGGACTTGTTCCGGCCAACCACTTAATGAATCCAGTTCAGTTAACAATTCTTCGGCATAATCGGTGATCTTAAAAAACCATTGTGGAATTTCTTTACGTTCAACCTCGGTGTCACAACGCCAGCATTTTCCGTCGATGACCTGCTCATTGGCTAAAACCGTCACATCTTTCGGGCACCAGTTAACGGCCGCGGTTTTCTTATAAACCAAACCTTTTTCATAAAGGCGGGTAAACAACCATTGTTCCCAACGATAATAATCAGCATCGCAGGTTGCAAGTTCCCGATCCCAGTCATAACCGAAACCAAGTTGTTTAAGTTGCTCACGCATGTAATCAATATTGTCGCGGGTCCAATTCGCAGGAGGTACATTATTCTTGTGCGCAGCATTCTCTGCCGGCAAACCAAAGGCATCCCAACCCATCGGTTGCAAGACATTTTTACCTTGCATACGCTGATAACGGCTTATGACATCACCAATGGTATAATTTCTAACGTGCCCCATGTGTAATCGACCACTGGGGTACGGGAACATCGACAGGCAATAGAATTTTTCTTTGCTGCTATCTTCAACGGCTTTAAACGTTTTGTTTTTATCCCAAAAGTGCTGCGCAGATTTTTCAATCGACTGATGCTGATATTCTTCGTTTATTTGATGTGACGACATTAATTTACTGAACCTGCTGCGATTTAATTTTAAAGATAGTGTCCGCTAAAAGTAATATTGATGGTGTCGTTAAAAACAGTCTTAACACAAGATTGCCAGGCTAAGCTTTGTTGCTAATCCGACAAGTAATCAAGTCCACCCGAACAATCCGGTTTAGCCTTATATTTTACGCATTATCGGATTGCGCGTCAGGTATTTTTAGTTCTATTCGCGTAAAAAATCGCACCAAACAGTAACAAAAAGCTAAAGCTGATAATGGGCCAATTCCCCAAACGTACGTAGGGAGTCGCTCCGGTTCGCGGTTGCACCGTATAGGTTAGAACCGTCGGTTCAAACTGCGACGCTTCTGCAACGATCTGTCCATTGTGGTCAACAAAGGCTGTAATACCATTGGTGGTTGCACGAATGAGCATGCGCCCGGTTTCAATTGCCCGCATTTGGGAAATTTGTAAATGTTGGTGTGGGGCAAGTGAATCACCATACCAGGCGTTATTACTACCATTCATAAGCACCGTGGCTTCGGGTAATTGCCTAATTAACTCTTCGCCAAAGGAGTCTTCATAACATATTGAGGTAGCTAGTGGTTCATCGCGCATTTTTAATAACGGCTGATTGGGCGAGCCTTGACTGAAACCCGACATTGGTAAATCAAAAAACTTAACCAGACCACGAATTAAACCGGCCAGTGGAACATATTCACCAAACGGTACTAAGTGCACTTTATGAAAAACACCCGAATACGAATTATTAGCCTTATCAGCAGCAGCAAAACTCACCATACTGGAATAGTATTGTTCCGAGTCGAGATCCATAAAAGGGATGCCCACAATCAAATCGGTATTTGTTTCGCGTGCTTCTTTTGCCAGGGGTAGTAAGAAACTCTTTTCAATTTGATGATAGAGAACGGTCATCGAATTTTCAGGCCACAGTATTACGTCACTATCCCAATGTTGTTTCGTTAAATTAGCATAGGTATCCATACGTAATTTAATCTTATCCGCATCCCATTTGGTAATTTGCTCGGCATTACCTTGCACCAGACTGACTTTTATATTTTTATTTTTTTGCTGGGTCCATTCAATTTTGGATAATCCGAATCCCGTTAGTAATATGATAGATAGTATCAATATGACTTTCTTATACCGGGTTTTTCCAGTTACATGCAATGCGAAAAATAATAATCCGCTACTAAAGATACTAACAAAGGAAACCCCGTACACACCCAACACAGGAGCATAACCGGATAGTGGTGGCATCGAAAAAGCATAGCCTAGATTCAACCATGGCATCCCGGTTAAAAACCAGCCGCGTATCCATTCAAACAGTAGCCATAAAACCGGTAAAATAATCAAAGCTTCAATCATGAAGGGAATGTTGTAGCGGTGAATTAATCTCGCTCCTATCCAACCTTGAATAGCTATAAACAAGGCTAGATAAGCTGCAAACAAAGCCGTCATGATAATGCCTAACCATGCGGGTGTTTCGCCATAAACATGGATGGCAACATATACCCAGGACAGGCCAAATGAAAAAAAGCCAAAACCGAACACAAAGCCAAGTTTAAATGCTTGACCAGGCATTTTATTTTGCCACAAGCTAAACAAAATAATAGGCGATATAAAAGCAAAAGGAATCGCATAAACAGGAGCAAACGCGAGTGGCAAGCATACACCTGCAATCAGAGCGAGAGCATACTGCTTTAAATTGCTTAGGTGTTGAATATTTTTAAAGATAGCCAATACATCCATTGTAGACTCGGCTTAATTGAGCTGGTTACTTGATACGTCGGCGGTATCTGTGTCTGTATTTTGTTCCAAGCCCGAGTCAGAATTGTTCGTATCATTTACATTCGTGTTATCCGTTGTATATTTCACAATATCACTTGTCCGGGTAACCTCAAGCAAGTGTATACGCCGACTACTGGCACGTAATACTTTAAAATCAAAACCGTGTTGAGATGCAATTTCACCACGCTTGGGCATATGACCAAGTGCATTAATTACAATACCGCCAATGGTATCAACGTCATCACTTGTTATATCCGAGCCAAAATGTTCATTGAAATCTTCTATAGGTGTAATCGCTTTTACAATACTGGCTCCATTGGTATGCTCATGAATAAACTTATCTTCCTCTATATCATGTTCATCTTCAATCTCACCAACAATTTGCTCTAACACATCTTCAATAGTAATTAATCCTGCAATTCCACCATATTCATCAACCACGATCGCCATATGATTGCGGTTAGCACGGAATTCATCAAGTAATACATTCAAGCGCTTACTTTCAGGAACAAACACTGCAGGACGCAAAATTTCACGCATATTAAAGTTATCATCGGTATTGATTTGCGTCAGCAAATCTTTTGCTAATAAAACACCAACAACTTCATCTTTATTTTCACCTATAACAGGAAAACGTGAATGCGCAGAATCAATGACGGTGGGCAATATTGTTTTTAAATTAGAATCACGTTCAACGACAACGATTTTTGAACGTGGAATCATTATATCACGCACTTGCATTTCGGAAACTTGCATGACGCCTTCAATCATTATCAATGAATATTGATCCAGTAAGTTATTCTTTTTAGCTTCTTGTAAAACACCAATAAGTTGTTCCTGATCAGTCACTTCATTCTGGAAAAATTGTGTAACACGATCAAACCAACTGCGTTTACTGGCTTCTGTTTGAGCATCGGTATGCTTGAGTGAATCATTCATGTATTAATTCCATATACGGGTTTTGGTAATTAAGTTTTGAAAGAATCTTTACTTCTAATGCTTCCATTATAGTGGCGTCTTTTTTATTAATATGATCGTAACCGAGCAAATGCAATACACCATGCACCAGCATATGCGCCCAATGTGCTTCGCTGGTTTTATTTTGCTGCCGGGATTCAAGTTCAATAATGGGCGCACAAATAACAAGATCACCTAAAATATTTGTCGCCTGATACTGCTTTAAAACCTCAGGGGTTTCAAATGGAAACGAAAGTACATTGGTTGGTTGTTTTTTATGTCTATATTGATCATTGAATTGTTGGCTATCAACTTTATCAACGACGAGAATTGATAGTTCAAAATTTTGATTGGTTAATAATTTAGCTTCAATAAGAAAATAAAGTGTTGCAATAACCCATTGCTGGAAAATTTTATCGCCTGGCACAGTAACGTCAGCATAAAAACACTGCACATCAACATGACATGCACATTTCGACGGAGGTTCTGCTGAAGAATTATTTTTCATTGTTCTTATCGATATTTCTTGGGTCAATATTTCTTGGAGCTACAGATTGTTGGTCTGTATATTGCTGCCCTGAATTTTGCTGCAGGCGGTCTTGCTGACGTGCAAGTTTCCGTTCTGTAGCCAGTTCCGCTTCTGCATCTTCACTTGCCTGATACTCCATCACGATACGTTGTACCAATGGATGCCGTACAACATCTTTTGCTTTAAAAAATGTAAAACTAATTTCCTGAACATTACTGAGAACATCGATTACATGACGCAATCCGGATGTTTGGCCGCGAGGTAAATCCACTTGCGTCACATCACCGGTTATAATGACTTTAGAACCAAAACCAATTCGGGTTAGAAACATTTTCATCTGTTCGACCGTTGTATTTTGTGCTTCGTCTAAAATAATAAAAGAATCATTTAGTGAACGCCCTCGCATATAGGCAAGTGGTGCAACTTCAATAACATTGCGTTCAATTAATTTTGCAACATACTCAAAGCCCAACATTTCATACAAGGCATCGTATAAAGGACGTAAATAAGGATCGATCTTCTGAGATAAATCTCCAGGTAAAAAACCTAAGCGTTCACCACTTTCAACCGCTGGTCGGGTTAAAATAATTCGGTCTATTTGTTCTTGTTGTAACGCGGCAACAGCGCTGGCAACCGCTAGATAGGTTTTACCGGTTCCCGCCGGCCCAATACCAAAATTAATATCATGTGACTGAATGCGCGACAAATAATGTTTCTGATTAGGACCACGACCACGAATATTGCCATGTTGGGTTTTAATCGCAACATCTTCAAAAACTTCTTCTGTTTCCTTTAAAAATGATTCCATTCCAGCTTGCTGCAACGAAAGATTTATAACACTTGAATCCAGTTCAACAGTTGCGGTGTCGTTATAAAGTGCACGTAACAAGTCTTCGGTTGCCTGTACTGAGTCGGCTTCACCAATCACTTTAAAGTTATTGCCACGGTTATTAATTTCAACCCCAAGGCGTTGCTCAATTTGACGCAGATGTTCATCAAACTGGCCACACAAATTCGCTAACCGACGATTGTCGCTAGGTTCCAGTATGATATTGTTTGATTGGGTGATTGTATTCAATGCGGTATAGGAAGATTAATAGAGTAAAGAGTCCGGGTTATCCAGGTAAAAGTTAAAGCGAGCGCTCGGTGGGAATGAAAAGTTCGCCCTGGAGAGAATTGGTTCGCGCTTCAAGTATGTTCACGTCTACAAAAGTACCGATTAAGTTTGGATTTCCGATAAAGTTTACCACACGATTGTTCTCTGTGCGGCCTGTTAACTGAGAAATTTCACTCTTTTGACCTAGTCCCGGGCCGGCATCAAAATCGACAGCAACGGCTGTATCACTGCCATAAGCACTTAAATCGACCTGTTTTTTCTGTTTAGGTGACAAACCTGTCACTAAAATCCGTTGAGAGGTTCCCGTCATTTTACGGCTGATATCCGCTGACTGCTGACTTAAGCGTTGCTGCAAAAGTGCAAGCCGTTGTTTTTTAAGGTCTAAAGGAACATCATCGACCAGATCAGCCGCAGGTGTCCCAGGTCGCTGACTGTAGACAAAGCTATAGGAATGGTCAAAATTTATTTCGGCGATAAAATTCATTGTGTCTTCAAAATCTTGTTCGGTTTCACCTGGATAGCCAATAATGAAATCTGATGACATACTAATATCGGGACGCAGTTCACGTACACGACGCACAATATCCCGGTAATCATCCGTAGTATGGCGGCGCTTCATCGACTGCAGGATTGCATTCGAACCGGTCTGAATCGGCAAATGCAGGTGACTCACTAGTTTAGGAATCTCGGCATAACATTGAATAAGGCTGTCGCTCATTTCAAGCGGGTGTGATGTGCTGTAGCGAATCCGCTCAATAGTATCAATAGCTGCAACATAGTGGATTAACAGAGCAAGGTCGGCTGTTTCGCCATCATGACTCTGACCTTGATAGGCATTAACATTCTGCCCGAGTAAGGTCACTTCCTTTACGCCACGCTCGGCTAGCTGCGCTATTTCAGATATGACGTCATCAAACGGGCGACTGAATTCTTCACCACGAGTATAAGGAACGACACAGAAGGTGCAGTACTTGCTACAACCTTCCATAATCGATACATATGCGGTTGCACCCTCTATACGGGCCTCGGGCATATGGTCAAATTTTTCAATCTCGGGAAAACTGATATCAATTTGAGATTTTTTCTCTTTTAAGGTTTTATCGAGTAATTGTGGCAAACGATGTAGGGTTTGCGGGCCGAATATTAAATCAACATAACTGGCTCGCTTGAGTATTGCCGCACCTTCCTGACTCGCTACACAACCACCCACACCGATTATCATCTCAGGCTGTTTAGCTTTTAGCTTGCGCCAGCGCCCTAATTGTGAAAAAACCTTTTCCTGAGCTTTTTCCCGAACCGAACAGGTATTCAATAAAAGTACATCAGCACTGGCTTCATCCTGGGTCAATTCCAGATCATGCGAGCTTTTGAGGATATCCGCCATTTTACTGGAATCATACTCATTCATGGCACAGCCAAATGTTTTGATAAAAACTTTTTTACTCATGATGTCTTTGCTTAAACCCTACGGAATCCCCAATTGAACAGGGCGGGCTAAGGTATCACTAAGTGCTGCAAGATTCCAGCTTCAAGTGGTTAATTGCGCCGATAATCGTGTAGATAACCTTAATTACTTAGGGATATTCCTTAAATTCAGGATATGGACTACACTTTTAATTATCGCTTAACTGCATAGGGAGCACTCAAGTGAAATCTTTAATTCTACTACTCGGGCTGGTTATCTTTGTAGCGGTGTTATACCAAACTGTGTTTACACCCGTTATCAAGACACAGGGGCAACCGCCAGTCTCACCCAAACTTGCTCCAGCATTGGAAACTTTAAAACAGGCCCAGGAACTTAAACAAACGTTAAATAGCCAATCAAGTGAAATGGATTATAAGGAGAGAATTACAAATCAATGACAGAGCCATTCTCTGACCTTAAAAAGCTAACCATTAATCAATATCTGATTCAGCAGCAATTTTATGAATACTTAAATCTGCACCCAGGTGCTCTTCTTCGGCACTGAGTCGTATGCCAACCATTTTCTTAATCACACCATAAATCAGGAAACCACTAACGGTTGCAACCGTAATTCCCATTACTGTACCAACTAGTTGCGACATAAAGCTAACACCGCCTAAACCACCTAGACTCTTGAGCCCAAAAATACCGGCTGCAATCCCCCCCCATGCACCGCATATTCCGTGCAGAGGCCAAACGCCTAACACATCATCAATTTTCCATTTGTTATGACACTGAGAGAACATCCAGACAAACAAACCCCCGGCCACCAGCCCCGTTGCCAGTGCCCCCAGAGGATGCATGATGTCAGAGCCCGCACATACTGCGACTAACCCGGCTAAAGGCCCATTATGCACAAAGCCCGGATCGTTCTTACCCACCACCAGGGCAGCTAAAATACCTCCGACCATTGCCATTAATGAATTAAGCGCTACCAAACCGCTAATGGCATCAATAGTTTGTGCTGACATAACATTAAAGCCAAACCAGCCCACTGTGAGCACCCATGCACCTAACGCCAGGAACGGGATACTTGAAGGAGGATGTGAAATGGATTTACTACCACCCTTAGGCAGTCTACGCCCCAATAATACCACTGCGCCTAATGCTAGCCAGCCACCCATGGCATGCACGACGACAGACCCTGCAAAATCATGAAAATCGGCACCAAAGCTTTTATTAATCCAGGCTTGAACACCAAAGTTGCCATTCCAGACAATGCCTTCAAAAAACGGATAAATTAAAGCAACAATAATGAAAGTCGCCAATAGCTGAGGATAAAAACGCGCCCGTTCGGCAATACCACCCGAGATAATAGCCGGTATTGCAGCTGCAAAGGTGAGTAAAAAGAAAAACTTCACTAACTCATAACCATTTTTCAGAATGAGAGCATCTGCACTTTCAGTAAACCCAAGCCCATACGCCACTGAATAGCCAATAAAAAAATACGCGATGGTGGAAACAGCGAAGTCCACGATAATTTTAACCAGTGCATTGACCTGGTTCTTTTTACGCACTGTCCCTACTTCCAGAAATGCGAATCCCGAATGCATAGCTAAAACCATGATTGCCCCTAATAATATAAAGAGCACATCAGTTGCTGTTTTTATTTCCACGAATTATCCCCTTCTGCAGCTTAAACGCCTGGTTATTATAGTTAGTGATTCTTCAGATCACTCGCCAATGGTTTATGTTGGTGCGAAAACGCAGTGCATGCGCGCACTCATAATGAACATATTATGCCGTAGGTTCATTTGTTATGTAAATCAATGATTAAAATAAAGGAAGGTAAGTGTAATATTGCACCATAATAACTCGCAATACCTATCTGTGAATGCAATTCAACAAGATTAAAGGGGGTATCAAGGGGATGTTAAGAGAGTTATTAACTGCTATTAAAAGGGTCTGCCACGCGGCAAAATTGATTCAAGCGCATCGATAAACAAGGGACCGGCTTGTTTTAAAATCGGCTCAATCACAGATTCATCCAAACCCGTCATATCCCATGCAACGGGATCAATCGGTTGCACGTTAATTTCAACATCCACGTCCAGCTCTTGTTCTGCCATACCGGTAATGATATTGGCGATATGAATTAAACTCACTTCCATTGCAAAATCGTTTGCTTGCGCAGGCTCATGATGATAACGCAGTGCATATTCCAATGAGCTCGGCATTTGCCAAACCTTGATTAATTCACCACCCACATCGGCGTGATCAAAGCCAATAATGTCTTGCTCGACTTCAAAATCTAATAACTTATCAGTTTTCAGTTTATCCATCACTGTACGCGCTTGAGTTGGCAGTCGATGGCAAATAATAAGTTTGCCTATATCATGCAACAGTCCCGCGACAAATAAACGCTCACTGTGTAACACATTACAGCGATCTGCTAATAATTGTGCAACAACTCCACAATAAACACTGTGGCGCCAAAATTGCACCATATTAAGAATATCATTAGGAATTTTAGAAAATGTTTCAATCGCAGAAGCCGCAAGTACCAAGCCACGTAGTTCACGCAAACCA
>Ga0316206_1001772_pt1 | contig 17135 bp, 17 predicted proteins | sample 6monthpyrite_MG_FD_204942 | JGI IMG/M metagenome (GOLD analysis project Ga0316206, IMG submission 204942) | Microbial mat bacterial communities from mineral coupon in-situ incubated in ocean water Damariscotta River, Maine, United States -... | ecosystem: Environmental > Aquatic > Marine >... | reverse complement strand
CCCTTTATCGAAAAAACTCTTAACTTTAGATTAGTCCGCGTTAGCGTTAACGTAATCAATAGCTTGCTGAACTGTAGTAATTTTTTCAGCTTCTTCGTCAGGAATTTCACATTCGAATTCTTCTTCTAATGCCATTACTAATTCGACTGTATCTAATGAATCTGCGCCCAGGTCATCAACAAATGAAGCTGTGTTTATTGCTTCTTCTTCTTTAACACCTAATTGCTCTACAACAATTTTACGAACTCGATCTTCGATACTGCTCATTGAATATTCCTCTAAATAATTCACATTGGTGGGCGGTATTGTATTGAATTACTGCCTAGCTTTCTACCCTAAAAGCATAAAAAGTTACAGGTTTGTAAACACCCACTATTTATATTAAAAACAATTACTTATACAACATACTTAAAGTAGTGCGATATATAAGGACTACGGCATATACATGCCACCATTGACATTAATGGTCTCACCAGTGATATATGACGCATCATCTGACGCCAAAAAGCTTACTGCATTAGCAATATCTTTCGCATCACCCAGCTTGTTTAGCGGGATCTGAGAGATCAATGCTTCGCGTTGCTCTTCTGGTAATTCGCGCGTCATATCTGTATCAATAAAACCAGGAGCCACTGTATTCACTGTGATATTTCGTGAACCGATCTCACGAGCCAGCGATTTGGTAAAACCTAAAATACCAGCCTTAGCCGCTGAATAATTAGTCTGACCAGGATTACCAGTTAAGCCAACCACTGAACCAATATTTATAATACGTCCAGTACGCGCTTTCATCATTGGACGAACAACCGCTTTTGAAAGCCTGAAGATGGAAGTCAGGTTGGTGTTGATAATGTCTTCCCACTGATCGTCTTTCATCATCATCAATAGATTGTCTCGAGTTATACCAGCGTTATTAACAAGAATGCCAACAGCACCAAATTCGTCCGTGATCGCTTTTAGTACATTCTTGATTGAATCCGCATCCGTCACGTTAAGACACATGCCCGACCCTTTAACACCTGCTTCTTTTAAATAAGCCGAAATGTTTTCTGCACCCCCATCAGAAGTCGCTGTACCGATGACAGTCGCGCCTTCCTGACCTAACTTTTCCGCAATCGCTTTACCGATTCCACGGCTAGCTCCGGTTACCAGAACCACTTTATCTTCTAGCTTAGTCATTCTTATTATTCTCCAATCTATGCATTAGCCAATTGGCTCTTATTTAATTCGATAATTCTTCAATTACTTTTTGCATGCCTTCGGGGCTGACTAATGCCAGAGAAGGAACTGCCTTATTAATTCGTTTATTTAAACCTGAAAGGACTTTGCCCGGACCGCACTCAACAGTAGCTTCAACGCCAGCTTCGATCAGGTTATTTACTGTATCGACCCACAACACAGGATTATAAAGTTGCTCTTTAAGCGCCGTATTCATATCTTCAATAGAATTAGTTGGCTTTGCTGTTACATTATGAAAAACAGGTACCTCAGGTAATTGAGAATCAATTTCCGCTAGCTTACCTGCCAGCTTTTCTGCAGCACCTTTCATTAGTGAACTGTGTGATGGCACAGAAACAGGCAATGGCAACGCCCGTTTTGCTTTAGCTTCTTTAGCCAGCTCAATAGCAGCATTAACGGCCTCAGTTTCACCAGCAATCACGACCTGACCCGGCGAATTGAAATTAACCGCCTGAACAATACCTTCTGCCTGTTCACAGATATTGATAATAGTTTCATCATCCAGACCTAAAATAGCTGCCATTGCACCTTTACCTGCCGGCACTGCTTCCTGCATCAGCCGTCCACGCTCGGCAACCAGCTTAACGCCATCGGCCAGAGACAGACTTCCTGCGCATACTAATGCCGCGTATTCACCGAGACTATGACCTGCCATCATCGCAGGTTTAAGGTCAGTTGATGCTGTAAACGCACGATACATCGCAACACCTGCTGTTAATACGGCAGGTTGAGTAAATTCTGTTTGATTTAGTTTTTCAGCAGGACCATTTTGAACCAGATCCCATAAATCGTAACCCAAAGCTTGATTAGCTTCGTCGAAAGTTGCTTTAACTTCTGGAAAGTCTGAATAGAAATCAGCCAGCATACCGACCGATTGAGAACCCTGACCAGGGAATACAAATGCAAATTTCATTAAAAAGCCGCCCTAAATTTATTGCTTTGATTAAAGTGGCGGCATTATAACGAATGAGGCCTGAAAAGCCTATGAATTAACGCCAGCTTAACAACCGTTTAGGTTATTAATACTGACGTTCATGACTTTTATCAACAATTCGGAGCAAATTATTAATTACTAAGCCGTAAGTATTAGTTAAGACCCAAAACATCAGGCATATCATACAATCCGGTTTTTTGTTCACTTAACCAGATAGCCGCTCTAACAGCGCCTTTAGAAAATGTCATTCGACTTGAGGCTTTATGTGTAATTTCAACACGCTCACCGATGCCAGCGAACATTACGGTGTGGTCACCTACGATATCACCTGCGCGAATTGTTTCAAAACCAATCGTGTTACGCTCACGTTCACCCGTCTGACCTTCACGACCATAGACTGCACAATCTTTTAAATCTCGACCTAGCGCATCAGCAACAACTTCACCCATGCGCAGCGCGGTACCTGATGGTGCATCAACTTTATGACGATGATGTGCTTCTACAATTTCGATATCCATATCATCATCAGCAAGAACACGTGCCGCCATATCCAGCAACTTCAGACACAGGTTCACACCAACACTCATGTTTGGCGCAAATACAATCGCAATATCTTTACTGGCTTCTTTAATGATATTTTTTTCTTCATCACTAAAACCGGTTGTACCAATAATGATTTGTTTTCCGGCTTTTCTACATACGTCAATATTATGCAGTGTTGTTTCTATTGTGGTGAAATCAATCAGAACATCAAAATCATTAACGACCGATTCAATGTTATCCACGACGGTAACACCATTTTCACCAACACCTGCAAGACCACCCGCATCGATTCCAACAAAGGTACTGCCCGCACGTTCAATGGCAGCACTAAGCTCTGTCTTATCATTTTCTGTGATGGCTTCAATATGGGTACGCCCCATTCGACCACCGGCACCAGTTACAGCAACTTTAATCATTTTGATCCCTGTAAATTATATAAATAACTATTATTATTTTGCTTTATTTATTACTGAGTCATTTCATCAAAGAACTTCTTAACACCATCTACCCAGCCACGCGACTGTGGATTATGGTTTTTTGAATCATTACTTAACGTTTCTTCAAATTTCTTTAATAACTCTTTCTGGTCTTTAGTCAGATTGACCGGTGTTTCTACATTTACACGACATAGTAGATCACCTTTTGGGCCACCACGCACTGGCACAACACCCTGATTACGTAGTCTAAACAATTTACCAGATTGAGTTTCCGAAGGAATCTTTAATTTAACGCGACCAGTTAACGTAGGTACTTCAATCTCACCACCTAAAGCAGCCATCGTCATACTTATGGGCACGGCACAGTGCAAATTGTTTTCATCACGTTCAAAAATATTATGCGGTTTAACTCGAACCTGTACAAACAAGTCACCTGCTGGGCCACCATTTTCACCCGCTTCACCTTCGCCACCTAAACGAATTCGATCGCCGTTATCAACACCGGCAGGTACTTTAACAGAAAGCGTTTTCGTTTCTTCTACGCGACCCTGACCATGACATGAGCCACATGGATCCGTAATCACTTTACCCTGACCATGACAATGCGGACAGGTTTGCTGAACAGAGAAGAAACCTTGCTGCATCCTTACCTGACCAACGCCACCACAGGTTGTACATGTAGAGGCATCAGAGCCTTTTTTAGAGCCACTACCATCACAGGTCTTACAACTAACCAGTGTTGGTACTTTAATTTTAACTGTTGTTCCTGCAACCGCATCTTCTAATGAAAGATCAAGGTTATAACGCAGATCTGAACCACGATAAGCACGCTGACGCTGGCGTCCACCACCGCCGCCGCCGCCGCCAAAAATATCACCAAACACATCACCGAATACATCATTGAAGTTGGCTCCACCGCCACCACCAAATCCGCCGCCACCGCCACCCATACTTGGGTCTACACCAGCATGTCCAAACTGATCATAAGCTGCACGTTTTTGAGCATCAGACAAAACGTCATAAGCTTCTTTAGCTTCTTTAAATTTTTCTTCAGCGTCGGGGTTATCCTGATTACGATCAGGATGGTGTTTCATCGCAAGACGTTTGAACGCTTTCTTTAATTCACGCTCATCAACATCTTTTGCAACACCTAATACTTCGTAAAAATCACGTTTGGACATTTCTAGTGCAACTCACTTTATCAATGTGTTATATCTTTCTGAAAATACTGTTTTATAAACGCACGGATACCCGGAAAAACTTTAATCACGTTTATAGAACTGTACGACAGATACAAAGAAATCCAGTGCATACTAAGACACACTGGATTTTTTATTTTGCTCCGGCTATTAGTCAGAGCATAATCAACGATGTCTTATTTGTTATCGTCTTTAACTTCTTCGAACTCAGCATCTACTACCTCATCATCCTGAGATGCTGACTCCTGAGCCGCACCTTCTGGTGCTTCTGCATTCTGCTCTGCATTTTGCGCATAAGCTTTTTGTGCAATTGCACCAGCTGCTTCAGTTAATGCAGTAGTCTTTGCTTCGATTGCATCTTTATCATCACCTTTCAGTGCTTCTTGTAAATCTGCAATAGCCGCTTCAACTTTTGTTTTTTCATCAGCTTCAACCTGATCACCAAGATCTTTAATAGATTTCTCAGTTGCGTTGATCATGTTCTCTGCATTGTTACGTGCTTCAACCAGCTCTTTCGCTTTACGATCTTCATCGGCATGCGCTTCAGCATCTTTAATCATGCGATCTACTTCATCATCAGATAAACCAGAAGACGCTTTGATTACGATAGACTGTTCTTTACCCGTTGCTTTATCTTTTGCTGATACGTTCAGAATACCATTTGCATCAATATCGAAACTTACTTCGATTTGTGGCGTGCCACGTGGTGCAGGTGGAATGTCAGCCAGATCGAAACGACCCAGTGATTTATTATGAGCAGCCATTTCGCGCTCACCCTGTACAGCATGTACGGTAACCGCACCCTGGTTATCTTCAGCCGTCGAGAAAGTCTGGCTTGCTTTAGTAGGAATCGTTGTGTTTTTGTCGATCAGCTTGGTCATGATGCCACCAAGTGTTTCGATACCTAATGATAAAGGCGTTACATCTAACAGCAGAACGTCTTTAACATCACCACCTAAAACACCACCTTGTACAGAAGCACCAACTGCTACGGCTTCGTCAGGGTTTACATCTTTACGTGGCTCTTTACCAAAGAACTCCTGAACGGCTGCCTGAACTTTAGGCATACGTGTTTGACCACCAACCAGAATAACATCGTCGATATCACCAATGCTTAAACCCGCATCTTTCAGCGCCATTTTGCATGGAGCGATTGTTCCAGATACCAAATCATCAACCAGCGACTCTAATTTAGCGCGCGTCAGTTTCATTGTTAAATGCTTAGGACCTGTTGCATCAGCAGTGATATATGGCAGATTGATATCTGTTTGTGATGCAGATGACAATTCGATCTTGGCTTTTTCAGCAGCTTCTTTAAGACGCTGAAGAGCCATAGGATCATTGTGCAGATCAAAACTGTTTTCTTTCTTAAATTCGTCAGCCAGGTAATCGATCAGGCGCATGTCGAAATCTTCACCACCTAAGAACGTATCACCATTAGTTGATAATACTTCGAACTGGTGCTCACCATCGATGTCAGCAATTTCGATGATTGAAATATCGAATGTACCACCACCCAGGTCATATACAGCGATTGTGCTGTCACCTTTGGCTTTGTCCATGCCGTATGCTAGTGCAGCAGCAGTTGGCTCATTAATAATGCGCTTAACATCAAGGCCTGCAATTTTACCGGCATCTTTTGTTGCCTGACGCTGTGAGTCATTGAAGTATGCAGGTACTGTAATAACCGCTTCTGTTACTTCTTCACCTAAATAATCCTCAGCCGTTTTCTTCATCTTCTGAAGAACACGTGCTGATACTTCAGGTGCAGCCATCTTAGTGCCTTTGGCTTCTACCCATGCATCGCCGTTATCAGCTTTAACAATTTTATATGGAACCAGCTTGATATCACGCTGAACCACTTCCTCATCAAAACGACGACCGATTAATCGCTTAACAGCAAATAAGGTGTCAGTAGGATTAGTAACCGCCTGACGTTTAGCAGACTGACCTACTAATACTTCGTCACCATCACCGAATGCGACAATAGAAGGTGTTGTGCGATCGCCTTCGCTATTTTCAATAACCTTAGGTGTATCACCGTCCATTACTGCGACGCATGAGTTTGTTGTACCTAGATCAATACCGATAATTTTTGACATCTTAAGTGCTCTCCAAAAAGCTAAATTCTTTATCTGCTGAATAAAGTGGGGTTTTAATTGGCCGTTTCAAGGCCTATGTACAACTAAATGACTTATTCAGCGCTTTCAGCTGGTGCTTTCGCAACAACAACCATAGCCGGCCTTAATAATCGACCCGCCAGGCTATAACCTTTTTGCATCACAGCAATCACAGAGTTTGGTGCTGCATCTGCTGTTTCCTGAATTGACATGGCCTGATGAAACTCAGGATCAAAATTATCACCTTCAGGGTTGATCTTTTCTATTTCAAATTTTTCAAGCAACTGAGAGAACATATTAAGGGTCATATCAACACCTTCTTTTATTTGCTCAATCTCTGTTGCTGTTTCTGCAGCCTGCTGACCCAGTTCCATGCTGTCGATAACAGGTAGCAATTCATTAACAAATTTTTCGGCTGCATATTTATGTGCACTTTCTACTTCACGCTGTGAACGCTTACGCACATTATCCAGCTCTGCTTTAGTACGCAGCATCTGATCATAGTATTCATTAGACTTTGCCAACGCTTCTTCCAGCTTAACCTGTAAGTCCGGAACATGATCTTCAGTAAGACCTTCATGATGCTGTTCAACCTCTCCAGCTTCATCAGTGATATCAACAGTGGCTTGCTCTACTTTTTCGTCGGCAGACATTTCCTAACTCCAACACATAAATATAAAATTAATGATATTCATCTAAATTCAATAACTTATGAGACAAATCTCACAAATCACTTCTCTATAGATAATATCGAATTGATTACTTGCTCTTCTTGATGGGGGTTAAGACTATTTTTTCAAGGCCTGCCCTAGTAATTTTGCGGTTATTTCTACTACCGGGATAACATCTTTATAATTCATTCGGGTCGGACCCACCACACCAAGCACGCCAAGCGTTTCTCCATCTGCCTGGTAAGGCGACGTTATTAAACTACAATTACCCAGGCCATCGATACCAGACTCACGCCCCACATAAACCTTAACACCGTCCGCATTTATACAGCGATCAAGGATGCTGACCATGTCCCTTGTGTTATTAAACACCTGAAACATTTGCTGCAATTTTCCAGTCGATTCTAATTCAGAGAAATTGAGCAGGTTTGTAGTTCCCTGAATCACATAATCTGATTTGTTTTGTTTATTTTCTCTAAGCGCTTTATCAGCAATATCGGCCGCTGCTTTCATTTGTTGATCTAAGTTGTTGCTGGCCTGATGCAATGTTTCTACTAAAGATGTTCGAATATTGTATATATCCTTACCGGCATACTGGCTATTGATGATGTTTGAAACTTGCAGCAATTCGTTTTGGCTATATTCTCTATCAGCCTGAATCACACGGTTTTCAACTTCTTTATCATTAATCACCAGAATAGCTAAGATTCTGTTCTCCGGTAATGGCAGAAACTCAATTTGACGCAAGGTTAACTGACTACGCTTTGGAATAGTGACAATGCCTGCCATTTTGGTGAAATCAGATAATAGATTCGAGGCCGTATCAATTAAACTATCTGTAGACTGGTTGGCATTAAGCTCTGAATGAATCGTATCAAACATGCCCGCGGTTAACGGCTGCATTTCCATCAGACTATCAATGAAAAAACGAAAACCTTGCTCTGTAGGAACACGCCCGGCGGAGGTATGTGGCGCATGTACCAGACCCAGCTTGTCCAGTTGTGACATTACATTTCGAATTGTTGCTGAACTGACATCTAACCCGGTGGTTTGCGCGAGCGTTCTCGAGGCCACAGGCTGACCGTCTGAGATATAAATATCAATCAGTGCTTTAAGAAGTTGTTGTGCGCGCGGGTTAAGTTCCATATCCTGCCGTCAGAGGTGTGAGTAAGCTACGGAATTTATTTTATTTTGGTTAGATGACCGTTTTCAATCGTATAAATTGAATCCATACGATTTGCCAGATCCATATCATGTGTGACTATAACCAGACTGGTATGAAAGTCTCTGTTTAGTTTAAATATAACATCAACAACCTGCTCAGCTGTAGCTGGATCTAAATTACCTGTTGGTTCATCGGCAAGAATACATTTAGGCTCGGCACACAATGCCCGGGCTATTGCAGTACGTTGACGCTCACCACCAGAAAGCTCAGATGGTTTGTGCTCAAGCCGACCAATCATGCCCACTTTTTCAAGCAACAGACGCGCTCTTTCTGTGGCTTTTTTAATGCTAGAACCACGAATAAACATCGGCATAGCGACATTTTCTAGTGCTGTAAACTCAGGTAACAAATGATGAAACTGATAGATAAAGCCCAGGTTTCTATTACGAACTCGGCAACGTTCAGCTTCAGACATCACCGAAAAATCCTGGTTATCGATAAGCACATGCCCGGTACTAGGTGTATCCAGACCACCCAGCATATGTAGCAAGGTACTTTTACCACAACCTGATGCACCAACAATCGCAATTTTTTCAGAACTGCGAATTGTTAAATTAATGCCTGTTAATATGTTTAACGCCGCGCCACTGCCTTCTTCATAGCTTTTACTGACATTATCGGCTTCAAGCACAATATGCTCGCCAGCTTTAGAAGGTGGCAAAATAATCTGACTGGTAAAATGATTTAAACTCATGGATTACTCATACCTCAGGGCATCAATCGGTTCGATTCTCGATGCACGCCATGCCGGATAAATGGTTGCCAGAAATGATAATGATAATGCGATGATTGAAATACCAATCGTGTCACCGGTGTGTAAATCTGATGGCAGATCACAAATGTAATACACATCACAAGGTAGAAAATCGACCTGAAAATACGACTCAATTGTTGGAATCAATGTTTCAAGATTTAATGCGACTGGCACCCCTATACCCAACCCAAGCACAACACCCAGTAAACCTATAATCGTTCCCTGAATCATGAACACGGCCATTATGCTTTTAGGCGTCATGCCAATGGTTCTTAAAATAGCGATATCAGATTGTTTGTCCGTAACGGTCATCACCAGTGATGAAACGATATTGAAGGCCGCTACTGCTACGATTAAAAACAGAATAATGAACATCACTGTTTTTTCCATCTTCAATGCCCGGAAAAAATTCACATGACGCTTGGTCCAGTCTGATACCCAGTAGTCTTCACCCAACATATTCGTTAACTCAGCCGATATAACAGGTGCATCGAACAGGTCATCGAGCTTTAATCTCAAACCCGAAATATTATTTTTAAAACTGAATACTTTTTTAGCATCTTCTAAATGGATTATCGCTGTGCTTCGATCGAATTCCTGCATACCCACTTCGAAAACACCGACAACAGTAAAGCGTCTTAATCTGGGAACCGCGCCGATGGGCGTAAAGTTAGCTTGTGGCGTAATCAATGTGACCTTATCGCCTTCGTAGGTTCCGAGGACATTTGCTAATGCACTGCCGAGGATAATGCCATATCGTCCAGGCTTTAATTCATTGATAGTGCCTGAGACCATCGAGCTACCAACTTTTGAAACCTTATTTTCTTCTAAGGGTAAAACACCCCTGACCACAGCACCGCTAACGCGGCGACCATTATTTAACATGGCTTCATTGGAGATATAAGGCGCCATGCCTTCAATACGCTGATGACCTTCGAGTTTGTTAGCGACTGCTTTCCAGTTAGATAAAGACCCAGTTACATCAGAAACAGTCGCATGAGCTGTCATACCTAGGATTCGGTTTCTCATTTCCAGTTCGAAACCATTCATTACAGAAAGCACAATAATGAGAGCTGCCACGCCCAGCGTGACTCCGAGAATGGATGTTAAGGAAATAAAAGATACGAAATGGTTACGACGTTTAGCACGTGTATAGCGTAATCCTATGAACAGTTCCTTGGGTCTAAACATGCTATTGAAAGCGCCTTTTTATTATAAAATTATCGTTATATGTACTTATGAGAAAACACACACATTTAATTCGTATTTATCTGGCGTAGAGTAAATAAGAACCTTTAAATAAGAGGCATGATTATACATAGAGTTCCGTTAACATGCGATAAATTCAAGCACAGATTTATCATTAAATGTTTATAATAAGTAAATGATTATACAGACAAAAACGGTTTTACCAGCTGAATGGTCTCCACAGGATGCTATTTTACTGTGCTGGCCGCATAAAAGTATGGACTGGCACTCCCTGTTAGACAAAGTTGAACCTGTTTTTGAACAAATTGCTGACAATATTTGCCGTCATCAAGCACTTATCCTGATTGCTCATGACAAAAACCATCAAACCGCTATCAACCAAAGACTTATCCAAAAAAAAATAAAAACAACAAATATTAAATGGTTATTACACCCAAACAATGACACATGGTGCAGAGACTATGGACCTATTACTGTCTTTCAAAAAGATAGGTGCACGGCTTTAAATTTTACGTTTAATGGCTGGGGAGAAAAATTCGATCATTATCATGACAATATCACCAATCAAAAACTACAACTTGAAAGCCTTCTCAACTGTGACGTGGAAACGATTGATCTGGTACTGGAAGGTGGCAGCATAGAAAGTGATGGACTAGGAACACTTCTGACAACCAGACAATGCTTATTGTCACCAAAAAGAAATACTCAGCTCAGCCAGCAGCAGATAGAAACAAAATTAACTGAACACCTTGGTTGTGATCGAGTATTATGGCTTACACAAGGTTACCTTGAAGGCGATGATACCGACTCGCATATCGATAACCTCGCCAGATTCTGTAACCCGACCACTATTGCCTACGCCAGCTGTGACGACAAAACCGATACTCATTACGACAGTCTAAAAGCGATGGAATCGGAGTTAAAAGCATTTGTTACTAAAGACAATGACAAGTATTCCTTAATTCCATTAGCAATACCAAAACCGATTTTTGATGACGGACAACGTTTACCGGCCAGTTATGCTAATTTTCTGATTACCAATCAACACGTTTTAGTTCCAACCTTTGATGACCCACAGGATACAATTAATATCGAAAAACTACAGTCCGTATTTAGCGACCGCGAAGTTATTGCTATTTCCAGCAAAGAACTTATAAAACAGTCCGGCTCAATCCATTGCCTGAGCATGCAGCTCCCGGCTCAGACACTGAATACAGAGAAATAACTAGATGAGTAAAAATGCAATCAGAATGGCTTTGATCCAGTCAAAGTCGTATAAAACTACTGAAGAAAATCTGCAATCTATTAAAGACAATATTGGCGAGGCCGCCAAAAACAACGTCGATCTTATCCTGCTTCAGGAACTTCATAACACACCCTATTTCTGTATCGAAGAAAACGCAGATAATTTTGACCTGGCAGAAACCATTCCAGGTGAATCTACTGATTTTTTTTCATCCATCGCTAAAGAACACCGTGTCGTTATCATTGCATCACTGTTTGAAAGAAGAGCAATGGGCCTTTACCACAACACCGCTGTCATTTTTGATTCGGATGGTTCTATCGCTGGCAAATACCGCAAAATGCACATTCCTGATGACCCTGGTTTTTATGAGAAATATTATTTCACTCCCGGCGATATCGGCTTTAAACCGATAAAAACCAGTATTGGAAAACTCGGTGTTCTTATCTGCTGGGATCAATGGTTCCCAGAAGCTGCCAGACTCATGAGTTTAGCCGGCGCAGATATCTTACTTTATCCTACCGCCATAGGCTGGGATCCCTGCGACTCTAACGAAGAACAGAACAGGCAACTGGATGCATGGATTACCGTTCAGCGCAGTCATGCAATTGCCAACGGCATCCCGCTGGCATGCTGCAATCGTACCGGTACCGAAAGCACATCCAAAGTCACGACTAAATTTTGGGGCAACAGTTTTGTTTGCGGCCCTCAAGGTGAAGTACTGTCTCAACTAAGTGAGGATGCCGATAGCATCCTATACAGCGATATTGATTTAACTAGAATAGAGTCTGTCAGAAAAACCTGGCCTTTCTTTCGAGACAGAAGAATTGGTAGTTATGAGAACCTGACTAAACGTTTCATTGATGACGACTAATGCCTCTAACGGAAGGTATTTTGATTTGAAATTAACCCATCATGATTAAGCTGCAACCACTGCAATGCAAGAATCGGGGTTGCCGAATTGATTTTCCCCTCGTGCAGTTGCTTTATTGCTTCATCATAATCTAATACAATGACTTTAATATCTTCATTTTCTGATTCAAGCCCGTGATACCCAGCAGCGGTCAAACTATCAACTTCGGAATAATACAAACTTATTTTTTCAGAACAACCACCCGGGCTCACATAATAAGTATGTATATGGCGGCAATTGTTAATTGATACACCAGCTTCTTCAAAACACTCTCGCTTGGCAACCTCCAGAGCCGATTCATCTGACTCAATCATGCCGGCAACCAGCTCAGTTAGCCAGGGAGTAACCTCATCATCTTTAGCGCCAATTCGGAACTGCTCTATTAAAACAAGCTTATCAAGCTTTGGATCAAATAATAAAACCGCAACAGCGTGCCCTCTTTCCATTAACTGCCTGGTTAAAACATCACTGTGTCCACCTTGATATAAATCATGCGATAATTGATACTCCTCAATTGATAAAAAACCATTGAAGACAATATTTTTACTAATAATTTTCCAGTCCATTTAAACTCTGCTATTAATATGAGTACGTGTATCTACATGTGTGAAATACACAAATAGTTGATTTGAATCAGCGAATATATATTAGTATATGCTAATATATATTCAATCTTACTATCTATGATTAATGGGATCATATGAAAAATATAACATGCCTGATATTTCTATATCTAATATCACTACCAGTAACAGCCGAAACTGAGATCTCAGTCGGGCAACAGCTTTTTGAAAAGAACTGCTCTGCATGTCACGGGTCTAAAGGTCAGGGCGGCGTGGGCATTCCATTATCATTTCCATCATTTATTGACTCAGTGAGTGACAATTATCTAAGAAAAACGATTCGCTACGGCAGACCCGGCAGAGTCATGCCTTCATTTAATAACTTGTCCGATGATAAAATTTTTAGCATTGTAAAATACATGCGCAGCTGGACCGGCAACAAAGGCAAGGTTTTCAGCAAAAAAACAGTCAAAGGCAATGCCAGAGCAGGTAAAAAACTATTTAACCAGTACTGCATCAGCTGCCACAACAAAGGAGGCACAGGTGGTGTTGGTACAGGCGTCACTTTTTCAAGACCCCGCGATGCAGCCATTATTGCACCCTCTTTAAATAACCCCGGATTTCTCTCATCGGCTGAAGATTCATTTATTAAAGAAACATTAATGAATGGAAGGACCGGAACACCAATGATGTCGTATATAGCACATGGATTGAGTGAAAAGGATATTAACAATATTGTTAAATACATTCGGGATTTTGAAGGCGGACCGTATCCATATAAAAAATATGATACAAAATCAGCCATTATCAAAGTAGATTCTCCATATAGTCTTGAAGAAACAATTTCCAATGTTAAAGATGCAATTCTCGGCAAGAACTTTAAACTCATTCGTACCCAGCAGGTAAACAAAGGCCTGGTAGAAAATGGCAAAGAAAATAATAACCAGGTTATTATCTATTTTTGTAATTTTAATTTTTTGAATAAAGCGCTAGCTATCGATCCACGTGTAGGCATGTTCCTGCCATGTCGCATCACTGTCGTTCAGAGTGAAGGAAAAGTGAGCATAATGGCAACCAACCCGCTTAACTTAGCCAGCTTTTTTAACAACAAAGAGCTAAATGAAGTCTGTGAAGAAATGCATGATATTTATACCGAACTATTGGAAGAGGCATCTCTGTAATGCGCACAACTAAGGTTACAATGAATATTTTTCTTTTTCTGCTATTAACTTCTACCGCTTTTACAAGCTTCGCTGAAGATCTTATTATGATGCGAATCAAGCAAACATTTCCAGAAACCATGGTTAACCTTCAGTCCGCTATCAAGCAAACCGGTTATAAAATATCTCGCGTTCAACGTGTTGATATTGGCCTGACAAAATCGGGATTTAAAACAGATAAATACAGAGTCGTTTTCTATGGAAAAGCCGATGAAGTAAATCAACTTTCAATAAAACATCCCGATATCATTTCATTTTTACCGCTGAAGATTTCTATATTTGCTGAAAACAATGAAACGATTATTCTGACAACCAACCCAATGCAGTTAAAAAGGTTTTTTAAAGATATTCCAGATGGAACTTTCAGCAGATGGTACAAAGATATAAATACAATATTTGATTTAACAAATACTCTCGACTAGTTGTTTTATCTTTCTGAAATTGCTTTAGCACATGAATAAATTAAATCAGGGCCTTCGTAAATAAAACCTGAATAAATTTGCACAAGGTCTGCACCTGCTTCGATTTTTTCAACAGCATCCTGCGGACTCATGATACCACCGACAGCTATCAATGGGATTTTTCCATCAAATAAGCGACTGAATTCTTTAACCACATGAGTGGATGATTTTTTTACAGGTGCACCACTTAAACCTCCTTGCTCATTTCCATGCTGCAAGTTTTCAACACCTTCACGTGAAGAAGTCGTATTCGTAGCGATCACACAATCTACTTCAGTCTTTAAAAAAGTTTCAGACAGCTCAACAATTTCTTCACTGGTTAAATCTGGTGCTATTTTTACAGCCAGTGGTACATATTTATTTTGTGACGTATTTAGTGCACTTTGTTTTCCTTTTAAAGCGCTCAATAAACTCACCAGGGCTTCACCGTGCTGCAATGATCGCAACCCCGGCGTATTGGGAGACGATATATTAACCGTAATATAATCAGCGTACGCATATACATGTTCAAAACAATATAAATAATCATCAACTGCATTTTCCACAGGTGTGAAGATATTTTTTCCTATATTAATACCTAGCTGACCTGTGTACTTAGAGTTTTTAACTGCCTTTATTAGATCTTCAACACCATTATTATTAAACCCCATACGATTAATGATTGCATTTGCCTGTGGAATTCTAAACAGTCTAGGCTTGTCATTACCCGGCTGACCTTTAGGGGTTACTGTACCTACTTCAATAAACCCGAAGCCAGTTGCAGACAATGCGTCAATATAAGTTGCATTTTTATCAAGTCCAGCAGCCAAACCAACTCTATTATAAAACGTAAGCCCCATAACTGTTACAGGGTCATGCACCATTTTTTTGAAAAATAATTTTGAAAACCCTAACTTATAAACTATATTCAGCGACTTTAATGCCATGTTATGCGATGTTTCCGCATCAAACATAAACAGAATATTACGTATTAACTTATAAAGCATTAAACCGGCTCCAGGTACTCGACCATCAATTGCAGTGACTTCTTATTTCTAAACTCATTTACATCAAGTTTATAAAGCGCGCGTATTTTATCACTATTTTCGCCGAGCTGCTCTTCAGTGGTATTAAAAGCAATTGCATCAATCAAAGCTGCCCCATTGTTAAGCTGTAATTTTAATTTAAGATGCCCTGTGCCGACCACACGCCATTCATTAACAATAAATTCATTATCAAATACAGGTTCTGGAAAATGCTGCCCCCAGGGGCCAGCATAGCGAATAGTTTCTGCTAAACTCAACGAAAAATCAGAAACCTGCAATTCACCATCTGTATGTACAACACCCTGCAAATCATCTTCTGACAAGAGGTCACAAGCAACTTTTTCAAATTGTTTTTTAAACAGCTCAAAATCAGATTCTTTTAATGTTAGCCCGGCAGCCATCGCATGACCTCCAAACTTAATGATGGCTCCAGGATTAGATTTATCTATAAGATCTAATGCATCACGAATATGCAGGCCTTTAATAGAACGAGCAGACCCCTTAATTTCATTATCATCAGACAGTGCAAATGCGATAACCGGGCGATTGAAACGCTCTTTAATACGCGAAGCTAAAATTCCGATGACTCCTTGATGCCATTTTTTATTGTACAGAACAAGACCTGACGGCATTTCGTTTTCATTTAAACTCAGGCTAACAGACTCAAGTTCTTTCATAGCCTCTTCTAACATATCCGATTCTATTGAACGGCGATCAAGATTTAACTGATGCAGCTGACTGGCAATTTGATTGCAATTTTCTTCATCATCACTGATCAGGCACTCAATACCTACCGACATGTCTTCAAGTCGTCCCGCCGCATTTAAGCGTGGCGCCACAGAAAATCCAAGATCAGAAGCAACACAGTTCGACTGATTTTTCCCTGCGATTTGCAAAATTGCTTTTATACCCGGGCAGCATCGACCTGAACGAATTCTTTTTAAGCCTTGATCAACCAGTATTCTATTATTTCTATCAAGTGGAACGACATCTGCCACTGTACCCAATGCAACAAGATCAAGAACGGAAGCAAGATTTGGTTCAGGTAAACTATCTGTAAACCAGTTTCGCTCTCTTAATACAGCCCGTACTGCCATCATTAGATAAAAAGCGACCCCCACCCCGGCCAGTGATTTACTATTAAAATCACAGCCTGGTTGATTAGGATTAACAATTGCTGCTGCTTCTGGTAATTTATCTGCTGCAAGATGATGATCAGTAATTACTACTTTGATACCTAACTGATTTGCATACTCGACTCCATCAATACTGGCTATACCATTATCTACTGTAATAATTAAATCCGGCTTTTCATCCAAACCCTGTTCTAATAACTCTTTGGTCAGCCCATATCCAAAATCAAATCTATTAGGAACAAG
>Ga0316206_1001771_pt1 | contig 17139 bp, 19 predicted proteins | sample 6monthpyrite_MG_FD_204942 | JGI IMG/M metagenome (GOLD analysis project Ga0316206, IMG submission 204942) | Microbial mat bacterial communities from mineral coupon in-situ incubated in ocean water Damariscotta River, Maine, United States -... | ecosystem: Environmental > Aquatic > Marine >... | reverse complement strand
CGGAAGAAAATATCATCTGTTTTTTGGCCACCGTCCGGGTCGGCTGTGTAATATTGCATTTGGATGCGACCACCAATTTTCAGGTACTTGTCGCCATCTTTGTAGGTTATGCCAGCATTAGCGATGCCTGGAATTGCTGCAGCTGCAACAATCATTAAACATGTGGAATTTGTTATAAATTTTATCGTCTTCATTAAAAAGCTCTCCAGATTGATATACCTAAATTAACAGCTGCAAATCTTAGTTTGGTTTTGTTGCGGATTTGTTTGTAAAATATGACAATTGTGTTAAATAGCAATTTAGGCTTGAGTCATTGTGGTGTTTGACTTGTCCTAATCTAATTTGTATGGGTTTAATTATTGCTGGGACTTTAAGTTAGTATCAATTTTAACCTGACGAGTCTGTTTTTATTGAAAGACAAATTATTTAGATAGAAGTACAGAGATTTAAGATATGTTAAAAAAAATACAATCATTTTTTGAAAAGAATTTTATGCCTGTGAGTGGTGATAATGGCATGCTCGAACATCAGCTAAATTTGGCGCTAGCAGCCTTGCTCATTGAAATGGCTTTTCAGGATGACGAGGTTAATAAATCTGAAGTAGATGCCGTAAAACAGACGTTAATCAGGCAATTGGGATTGTCTGAAGCGGAAATTAGTGAGCTTTATGAACTAGCGGAAGAAGAAAAACATCAGGCTACAGATTATCATCAATTTACAGCGCTGATTACACAGCATTACTCACAGTCACAGAAAATTAAATTAATTGAGTCTCTTTGGGTGGTGGCCTATGCAGATAATGAGTTAGATAAACATGAAGAGCATATGGTGCGGCGTATCAGCGATTTGATTCATGTGTCGCATAAAGACTTTTTACAGGCAAGGCATAGGGTTGAAGCGAAGCTGAACGTTTAATGTTTTTGGTATGTTTTATTAGCGGCATAAAAAAACCTCCGCAAGGAGGCTTTTAGTGTATTCACTTAATGAATACTTTCCTGGCTAGCCTGCTAAATGCCGGCTAGCGAAGAATAGACTGTTTTGTTTCGCGGTTAGCGTCCCAGGCTGCATGTACCTGGTCCATTGCATTTTTAACGTGAGCTTCAGTGATCTGTACAACATCACCGTTATCATCAATGATCATTCCGACTTTGAAGCCTGTTTGAGTGATTGCGTAGGCATATTTGCCGCAATCTGCATCTTTTGCTGAGTTAGACATAGGTTTTCCTTAAAAATAATAAATTCTGCATTTCTAACCACCCTTTTCATTTGAATTATATGGATGGTTACAGATATAGAATTTTTGGGGTAGGCATATATTTACCTATCCTCAATTTGGCGGGATTATATAGTAAACTTATGCCTCAATAGAACCCCTAATAGGATGAATTTGTGAATTAATTCACCTTATTTTAGTGTTGATTAATATTGGATGTGTGGATTTATTATAAGTCTTTGTTTTTAAATGGTAAATTATTGAATTGATAATGCTGAATATCTATTTTGATGTTAAGATTTATCCCACCATTCATCGATTAATTTAGATGATGTCATAAATAAAGCTAATGAGTCGGTATGTCGCGCAATTATAAAGTTCAGTCCAGACAAGTTCAGTTCCCTGGGTTTAGTGGAGGCCTGTTGGCCGGCACACTGGATTATCCTCAGGAAATTGAACCGATTCAGTATGCCGTAATGAGTCATTGTTTTACCTGTACTCGGCAAACGCTCACAACGGCGCGTTTGAGCCGTGGCCTGGCGGGTGCGGGCCTGGCTGTACTAAGGTTTGATTTCACCGGTCTGGGAGACAGTGAGGGCCTGTTCGCGGACACTCACTTTCGCAGCATGGTAGAAGATATTGTGTGTGCGGCTGACTTTTTATCTAAATATTTTGAACCACCCAAGCTGCTGATCGGTCACAGCATGGGTGGAACCGCTAGTCTTGCTGCATCTCAGGTAAGTGATGCGGCTTTATCCAGTATAAATAGCGTCATAACACTGGCTTCACCTTCAAGCCCTGCGCATGTATTGCATCATTTTGGCGCGGCAATGCCCTTGTTGGATAAAGGGCAGAGTGCTGAAATTAATGTGGCGGGAAAGTTGTATCCGGTTAAGCCCAGTTTTGTGGAGGATGTGCGGTCATACGACATGCTTCAACAAATGTCGGGCTTTCGTCATCGACTATTAGCAGCAAGAGCAGGCAAAGATGAGCTGGTTGGCTCTGAGGCAGCAGAACAGATACTTGAATATACGCAGGGTGACAAATGTCTGCTTGATATCGAAAAAGCGGATCATTTGTTTAGTAATCGAGACCATGCTGCACAATTAGAGTTAGCGATATTAAATTGGTTGGGTTATTCAGCTTAGACATTAATAATCCAGGTTATCAGTGGCATGAAAGTAGTGAATTTATGTCTATACTCGTATTTTGTTGAATCCATTTTTACCAGATGACATTTTTAGGGCACAGCTATGGTTGAAGTAAAAACATTTTTTGATGAGCAAACATCTACCCTTACGCATCTTGTGTATGATCCGTCGTCAAAAGATGCTGTGGTTTTTGATGCCGTATTAGATTTAGATACGATAGGCTGGAGAACCTATACCAGTAGCCTACAGATACTGGATGCATTTATAACAGAAAACGACCTTCAACTACATTATGTCCTGGATACGCATATACACGCCGATCATATTAGTGGCATGCAGCACTTAAAAGAAAAATATAAGGTACCGTTGGTTATTAACTCTGCGATTAAAACGGTGCAATCAACATTTAAAGATGTGTTTAACTTTGCGGATGATTTTGATACCAGTGGCAGTGATTTTGATGTGCTAGTGAGTGACGGCGATCATTTAACGGCGGGTACAATTAATATTGAAGTTTTGCATACGCCAGGACATACGCCTGCCTGTACTACTTATAAAATTGAGGATAATTTATTTACGGGTGATGCCCTGTTTGTACCAAGTATTGGAACAGGGCGATGTGATTTCCCTAAGGGCAGTGCGACTGATTTGTATGCCTCGGTGACGAAAAAATTATACACCCAGCCAGATGAGACAAAGGTTTTTCCGGGGCATGATTATCCGGGGAAACGTGACCTGCAAACCTTTACGACTATTGGTGAAAGCAAGCGTTCAAATGTTGACTTGCCTGCTTCCAGAAGCGAAGAAGATTACGTATCATTTATGAATAATCGTGATGCAAAGTTGCAGTTTCCTCGATTGATTTATCAAGGTGTACAGGTGAACCTGGCTGCGGGTAAATTACCCAAAGCAGAATCTAATGGAGCGCATTATTTAAAGATTCCAATTATTAACGATTAGTTAAATTGAAGAAAATTAAGAGTAAAGGCCTATAGTTTAGTATAAAACTATAGGCCTTTTTTATGCAGGATCAGGCTTGTAATGCGCTGACATTTGGGTTTGTTCTTAATGCTGTGTTGTTGATGGTGGTTGTGTGTTTTCTGCGAATAGTAGCTCAACATCCACAAGGCTATAAACATATTGTGCATTGCAGAATTCACAATCAACCTGGATTTTTCCCTGTTCACGAATAATGCTTCTTGCCTCATCAAGGCCTAGAGAAATAATCACCTTATTTATGCGTTCAGTCGAACATCCGCATTTGAAGCTTAGTGGTGTCGGTGCAAATAAACGAATATCATCTTCATGAAACAGACGATGTAAAATTTCTGTTGTAGATAAAGATAATAGCTCGTCTTTTTTCAGGGTGCCGGCTAAATGTACTGCATGATTCCAGGAATCCGTGTCTTCATTTAAACTATTTTCCTGATGGCTAGTTTCTGGTAGCTCCTGCAATAAAAATCCCGTACAGGTTTCACTGTTAGCTGCCAGCCAAAGGCGGGTATTTAATTGTTCAGACTGGGAAAAATAATTTTCTATAGCATCATTAATATGAGTGCCCTGTAAACCGATAATGCCCTGGTATGGTTCACCTTTGGGTGGTTCGATGGTGATGACCATCTGGCCCTTGCCAAAAATATCATTTAGCCCCTGTGCCGGTACGTCACCTTGCCAGCGCGCCAGGCCACGCAATTCTCCATTTGAAGTTGCCTGTACAACCAGTAAATGCAGAGGACCATCACCACGAATTTGCAAAATTAATGAGCCGTCATATTTTATCGTGGCAGATAATAAGGCGCAGGCGGCAAAGGCATCGCCTAAAATATTTTTTACATTTTCAGGGTAATCATAGCGTTCAAGTACCGCTTTCCAGCTATTCTTAAGGTGAACCATTTCACCACGTACGCGGGTATTTTCAATAACAAAACGCTGTAGTAAATCATCGTCGGACATAAAGTGTTAGCCGTTGAGTTTGTCTTTAAGCATTTTATTAACCTGCGCAGGATTTGCTTTACCCTGCGAAACTTTCATTACCTGGCCTACAAAATAACCAAATAATTTATCCTTGCCAGAACGGTACTGCTCGAGTTGATTGGGGCTACTGGCAATGACTTCATCGATAATGGCTTCAATAGCAGAGTCATCGGTGATTTGCTTTAGGCCTTTTTTCTCAATAACAGTATCGGCATCGCCTTCACCTGACCACATGGCATTAAAAACATCTTTGGCGATTTTTCCTGAGATTGTGTTATCAGCAATACGTTTTAGCATGCCAGCTAAATCCGCTGCTGGCACAGGACATTGTTCAATGTTTAAATCATCTTTATTTAAACGTGCAGAAACATCGCCGAGCATCCAGTTGGCCGCCATTTTTGCGTCCACAGATTCTTTAACAACGGTTTCAAAATAATCTGCCAATTGACGAGATGCGGTAAGTACACTGGCATCATAATCATTAAGGCCTAAGTCGCTTACAAAACGTGCGGCTTTTTCAGCGGGTAGTTCGGGCAATGTTTTACGCACCTCTTCCAGATAGGCGTCATCAATGACAACGGGGAGTAAATCCGGATCCGGGAAGTAGCGATAATCATTGGCTTCTTCTTTAGAGCGCATTGAGCGAGTTTCATTTTTGTCTGCATCGTAAAGACGCGTTTCCTGAACAACTTTTCCACCGTCTTCAATTAAATCAATTTGGCGTTCTACCTCAATATTGATGGCGCGTTCAACAAAACGGAATGAGTTAATGTTTTTGAGTTCTGCGCGTGTGCCGTATTCTTTCTGACCTTTGGGTCTTACAGAGACATTGGCATCGCAGCGGAAAGATCCCTCTGCCATATTGCCATCACATATTTCCAGGTATTGAACCAGTGAATGAATCTTTCGCATGTAGGCGACGGCTTCTTTGGCGGAGCGCATATCGGGTTCAGACACAATTTCTAATAAAGGTGTGCCTGCACGATTCAAATCAATACCAGTCATGCCATGGTAGTCTTCATGCAAAGACTTACCCGCGTCTTCTTCGAGGTGGGCGCGGGTAATGCCAATGGTCTTTTTTGTACCATCTTCTAGCTCAATATCAAGCGTGCCTTCGCCGACAATGGGCAAATCCATTTGTGATATCTGATAACCTTTAGGAAGGTCTGGATAGAAGTAATTTTTTCTTGCGAATACGGAGTGTTTGCTAACATGAGAGTTAGTCGCCAAACCAAATTTTGCCGCCATACGAACGGCCTCTGCATTTAATACTGGCAAAACACCGGGCAGGCCTAAGTCGACTGCACAGGCCTGGGTATTTGGTTCTGCGCCGTACGCGGTAGATGCAGATGAAAATATTTTACTTTTAGTACGCAGCTGTGCGTGTATTTCTAAACCGATTACGGTTTCCCATTCCATAAGAATGCCTCTTAAATATTATTCTTGACGCAAAAACTATTCATGAATTTTGTTTAGTCTATTTGAAAGCTTCAGGTATTTGCGTGTGCCAATCTGTTTGTTGCTGGTATTGATGCGCGACATTCAGCAGACGACTCTCATCAAAGTGGTTAGCAATAATCTGCAGGCCAACCGGCATATTATTGCTAAAACCAGCGGGAACGCTCATGCCAGGTAAGCCGGCCAAATTCACCGCAATGGTGTAAATATCTGACAGGTACATAGAAATCGGATCGTCAGTTTTTTCACCAATATTAAATGCGGTTTCTGGCGCGGCAGGCCCCATAATGACATCGACTTTTTCGAATGCCTGTGTGAAGTCATCAGAAATCATACGGCGTAATTGTTGCGCCTTGATGTAATAGGCATCGTAGTAGCCGGCGGATAAAGCATAGGTACCAACCAGAATCCGTCGCTTAACCTCTTCACCAAAGCCTTCACCGCGTGAGCGCTTGTATAAGTCTTCTAAATCTTTAGGGTCTTCACAACGATGACCAAAACGTACGCCGTCAAAACGAGACAAATTTGATGAGCATTCCGCCGGGGCTACTACATAATAAACAGGTACAGCGAGATGCGTATTCGGCAGGCTGATATCTATGATCTCTGCACCCAGTGACTTATATTCCTCAATGGCCTTTTGCACAACAGTATTGATTTCATCGCTTAGGCCTTCTCCAAAATATTCTTTGGGTAAACCAATGCGTAAGCCATTTAGGGGCTTGTTTAAATCTGCGGTGTAGTCGGGCACGTCTTTTTCAAGTGAGGTGGAGTCTTTCGGGTCAAAACCAGACATCACATTTAATAGCAGCGCGCAGTCTTCGGCACTTTGTGCCATAGGCCCCGCCTGATCCAGGCTAGATGCAAAGGCGATCATGCCGTAGCGTGATACGCGCCCATAAGTCGGCTTGAGCCCTGTGATGCCGCAAAAGGATGCAGGTTGTCGAATAGAACCGCCAGTATCTGTACCGCTCGAAGCAGGTGTTAAACGTGCCGCAACAGATGCAGCAGAACCGCCCGATGAACCGCCGGGAACCGCTTTTGTGTTCCATGGGTTTTTTACTGCGCCATAAAAACTGGTTTCATTAGATGAGCCCATAGCGAACTCATCCATATTGGTTTTACCCAACATAACAATGCCGGCCTGCTGCATTTTTTCTACAACGCTTGCATCATAAGGTGATATAAAATTATCCAGCATCTTAGAGCCACAGCTGGTTTTTACGTCCTTGGTGCAGAAAATATCTTTGTGCGCAAATGGAATGCCCGTTAATGGGCCAGCATTGCCTGCTTTGCGTTGTGCATCTGCGGCGGCTGCCGCTTTCAATGCCTGCTCTTCCGTTACCGTGACAAAGCTATTCAGCTCGGTGTCATAATCTTTGATGCGCTGTAAAAAATGTTTGGTGAGCTGCACTGAGGTGACATCACCAGATTCGAGCATGGCGCTTAATTCGCTCAGTGTTTTAGTGTGATACATATTTGTGTCTCTTAAATTCGGTCGTATAGTTATCTATATGTCTCAGTACTTGAGAGGCCTAAAAATCACTCAATAACCTGAGGTACCAGATATAGGCCGTCTTCAGTTTTAGGGGCTATTTTTTGGAAGGCTTCGCGTTGATTTACTTCCAGAACTTCATCGGCGCGTAAGCGTTGGCTAACATCCATAGGGTGAGCCATTGGTTTTACGTTGTTGGTATCAACTTCATTCATCTGCTCAACCAAACCTAAAATACTGGATAAGCTAGTGGTGTATCCCTCGATATTCTTTTCGTCGATATCAAGGCGCGCGAGGTGCGCAATGTTCTTCACATCATCGGGTCCCAATGACATATATTTCTCCGCGAGTATTGTTGCCAGGGTGTGGCATCGGTGTCGATTTTATTTGGCATTTATTCGGTGCTTACCTGCCATCAGTGCCAAACTAATTGCAAGAGTAACAGGAATTTATTTCCGAAGCCGCCAAAAGCGTTAAAAACCGCGCAAAATTAGCATATTATGCGATTTGAAGCCACCTGTATGCTTGCTCTAAACTGCACGCGTTGTTAGAGTACCGCTAATTAATCTAAAGTGGTCGGGGTTGCGGGTAATATCCGAACCTTGAACGCTATTTACAACAAATACGATGAGCAAATACACGAATGTTTCTTAAACGCTTTCGCGGCATGTTTTCTAACGACCTTTCTATTGACCTCGGAACAGCTAATACACTGATATACGCCCGAGAGAAAGGCATAGTTCTTGATGAACCCTCGGTTGTAGCAATACGCCAGAATCGGAGTGGTAATGGGGCTAAGGCGATTGAAGCCTATGGTCATGAGGCTAAGCGAATGCTTGGGCGTACGCCACAAAATATTACGGCTATTCGCCCCATGCGTGACGGTGTGATTGCCGATTTTCATATAACAGAGAAAATGCTTCAGCACTTTATACGTAAGGTACATGAGAGCGCGATGTTTCGTCCTAGCCCACGAGTGCTTATTTGCGTGCCTTGTGGCGCCACTCAGGTTGAGCGTCGAGCCATTAAAGAATCTGCTGCCGGAGCGGGTGCACGTAAAGTGTATTTGATTGAAGAGCCGATGGCGGCTGCGATAGGTGCCGGTATGCCGGTTGATGAACCGCGGGGTTCTATGGTGCTGGATATCGGTGGTGGCACGTCTGAAGTTGCCGTCATTTCTCTAAATGGTATCGTTTATTCTGCTTCAGTACGTATTGGCGGAGATACCTTTGATGAGGGAATTATCTCTTATGTGCGCCGTAACTACGGCACATTAATAGGTGAGGCCACTGCAGAGAGAATTAAGCATCAAATCGGTTCGGCTTACCCAGGTAAAGATTTATTAGAAATAGAAGTGAAGGGGCGCAACCTTTCTGAAGGTATTCCACGTAGCTTTACTTTAAACAGCAATGAAATCCTCGAGGCATTGCAAGAGCCGCTACACGGCATAGTGAGTGCGGTAAAAACTGCGCTGGAGCAAACACCGCCTGAATTGGGTGCCGATGTTGCAGAACGCGGTATTGTGCTAACCGGTGGTGGTTCTTTGCTAAGAGATTTAGATCGTTTATTAATGGAAGAAACCGGCTTGCCCGTTATTATGGCCGAAGAGCCATTAACATGTGTTGCGCGTGGTGGCGGTCGTGTACTTGAGCTTATTGATGAGCACGGCGGCGATTTCTTCGCAGTCGAATAGATAGGTGGGCAGCATGCCCGCTTATATTTTGTTGAATGTATTTGCTCTTGTGAACCACTAATGCAGCCGTTATTTTTACAGGGTCCATCTGTTACATTGCGCGCCGTCCTTCTGGTGGTGGTGTCTGTTGTTGTTATGGTGGCTGATCACCGTTGGCATCATCTGGAAACGGTGCGCGGTAATATCGAAAGCTATATCATTTATCCCCTGCGATACACAATTAATTTGCCGTCCCAGTTTTTTCGCTGGAGCGACGAAGCACTTACATCGCGCGAAAATTTATTAGCAGAAAAACACAAGCTTGAAGAGTATCAGCTACGAGCGCGAGTAAACTTACAAAAGCTCAGCGTGCTGGAAAAAGAAAATGCACGCCTGCGAGAAATGCTGAGCGCACAGACTAAAGTTGGCGAACTGGTTTTAGTCGCTGAAATTTTAGCCATCGATCTTGACCCATATAAGCAGCAGGTCATTTTAAATAAGGGACGTAAGCACGAAGTATATATTGGCCAGTCAATTATTGATGCGCATGGTGTGATGGGGCAAATAGTGCATCTGGGCAAGTATTCGTCGACCGCATTATTGGTGTCTGATCCGAGTCATGCTATTCCTGTTCAGGTAAACCGCAGTGGTTTACGAAGTACGGCATTTGGAACAGGAAATTCGCAGCTACTAGAGCTACGTTATATTCCTCACAATGCAGATGTCAAAGTAGGCGACCAAATTTTTTCATCTGGTCTGGGGGGGCGCTTCCCACCAAATTATCCCGTTGGGCGTATTGTTTCTATTGAGCGACCAGCAGGAGAATCTTTTTCAACGGTGTTGGCTGAGCCGGTGGCTCATCTTGATCGTAGCCGTGAAGTTTTGTTGGTATGGCATAATCCTCCCGTTAAAGATGCGTTGAAGATTGGGAAAAGCTCGGTGACCACTGAGGGTGAAAAATCTGATGCGCACTAAAAGTAGTTTTAAGACTGTAGTGCCAACAATGCTACTTGCCTTAATGTTACAAATGATGCCTTTGCCTGACTGGTTGGACTTTGTGCGACCTGATTTTGTTACTTTGGTTGTGATGTATTGGGTGCTGGCAATGCCAGAGCGAGTTGGTGTAACAATGGCCTGGTGCGTGGGTTTATTACTGGATGTAACGCAAGGCGCTATCTTGGGGCAGCACGCACTGGGTCTTGTTCTCGTGACGTACATTCTGCAGCTTGAATACCAGCGAATTCGTGTTTTCTCATTGGTTCAACAGGCGCTTGTTGTATTTGTACTGTTGCTTATTAAACAGATTATGGTGCTATGGGTATATGGCTTAGTTGGTCATGCGCCGAGTTTACAATTGTATTTTTTACCCAGTTTAATAGGTGCCATAATATGGCCCTGGGTGTATTTGCTTTTGCGTAGCCTGCAGCATAAATTTACCGTGTCACATGATTTTTAAATAAGTATTTTTATTTGTGCGTTTAATCGACGGGTACCGTTCTGGATTGCGCCCATTGACGCAAGCGTTCTACCTGCTCAGACATTACCGTAGAGAGGGGGCTGGTATAGCCCAGTTCGTTTAACATGATCTGGGTATCTATATTTTCTTTTTTGCTATAGCTTGTGTAAATCGCGGAGGCAATGGCCTGTTCAATTTCTGAACCCGAAAAACCTTCACTGGCTATAGCCAGCTTATGCAGATCAATCTCGTTATGATCTATATCTCGTTTATCAAAATGTATTTTAAAAATATCTGTTCTGCTCTGCTGTTTCGGAAGGTCGACAAAAAAGATTTCATCTAAGCGTCCTTTACGAATTAATTCAGCTGGAAGTGCTTCAATTTGATTGGCCGTAGCGACTATAAAAACACGCGATGTTTTTTCGGCCATCCAGGTAAGTAATGAGCCGAGCAGTCGCTTAGATGTTCCATTGTCATCATTGCCTGAAGAAATACCTTTTTCCAATTCGTCGATCCATAGAACGCAGGGAGACATAACTTCAGCCGTGTGGAGTGCCTGTTGCAGATTTTTTTCTGTCTCCCCAATATATTTGTCATAGAGGCGAGAAAAATCCAGGCGAAGTAAGGGTAAACCCCATATTCCTGCGACGGCTTTAGCGGCCAGGCTTTTGCCGCAGCCTTGTACGCCAAGTAATAAGATACCTTTTGGGATATCAAACTTTTTAGCGTGTAACCCGACATCTTGATTGAAAATAACGCCTCGCTGATCTAACCATGTTTTTAATTTTCTCATTCCCCCGAGGTCAGAAAAATGTGCGGTTTCATATTCAAATGAAAGTATGTTGTCTTTATTGAGTAGCTTGTATTTTGCCTGCATAACATCGGGCAAATCAGATTCGGTTATTGCACCATCATCGATAATGGCATTTCTGATTAGGCGCTTAGCATCGCGATGAGTTAATCCGCTTAGGTTTTGAGTAAGTCGTTGCAGGGTATCTCGATCGGTGCGAACTTTTTTATTTTGGCTGCCCTGCCATAGTTGCGCCTCATCCCTAACCATCTGTTGCAAGGTATCGTTATTTGGTAACTGCAGAGAAAAACTGGCAGAAAGCGGCTTTAGATTATCGGGTAATGATAGCTTGTGACTGATAAAAATTAATTTACCTTTATCGCCATCGAATTTCATGGCTATTTCTTTAATCAGGCGCACGTTGATAGGATCATTTAAGTAAGGTTCGAAATCCAGAAATATGTAAGCGGCCTGCAATGCGGAGGCCTTAATATGCTTTAGTGCATCTTGAGGGTCGGCCACGTGGCGCTGCGGATCCAGGCTCAGATCTAGTCGCTGTATACCGTCGGTGATGGTCCATTTGAATGTCGGTAAGTATTCAAGCTGGGTTGCTTTGGTGACTAGCTCCAGCGCTCGCTTTTCTTCGTGGCTTTGAATGGTGATAATCGGTACATGGCCGTGAATTAATAATGTTAGGTCCTGTGTGTCAGACATGTGTAAATCTACCCATTGATGTTTTTAGTGATGATAAGCTTTTTCTTGAATCTATTGTGCTTCTACGGCAATCTTAATAAAAAATATTAATCAGTATATGGTGACTATGTTTCCTCTCAAGCCTTTACTCTCACAATATGGATTTACCTCTGCAGAGAGTTATGATCATGCCGTACGTTGCTTTTTAAGTAACCCGACAAATTCAATTCATTGTTTAAATATAGACGGTAATTGCGGGCGCAGGCGTACAGCATTTGCAAATGCGCTTGCCTATGCGTTGGGCGCTGATCATGTGCTTTATTATGAATTTGGAAAAGACCGGCCAGTACCTCAGATTATACGCATTCAGGAAGGCGAAGAAATAATAGAGGAACCGCCTATTGATGCCTTTGACAGGATATTGACCGAGGCCTGTGCGCAGAGTGAGGCGGAAGAAACGGTTTTGCTGTTGGATCAATTGCATAAAACTCAGTTTTTGAACCATATTCGTTTATATGAGTTTTTAAAGACAGGGGTATGGGGTTATTCTGATGTGCAATATCAGGCGAATATACAAAATTTAAAGGTCTTTTTAATTTCTGATGAGGAGTTATATCACTCGCTACAGACTTCATCTTTTCATTTGTGGTTAGATGGCGTTAGTGAGCTGGCGCAAAATGTATCTGCAACAGATTTGGGTATAGATATAAATAGCTGCCCCTGGTTGCCTCCACTACAGCGCTTATTTGAGTATTTACAGCTATCGCCGACAATTGATGAATATAAACGGCTAGTTTTCGATATAGAGCAGCAAATTAGGTGTGAGAGCCAGTTAAAGGTGTCTTTGTTCGGTTGGGTCGAGGGAGCTTCTTGGGAACAACTTCGGGATGAACAGGTAAAGCCATATTTAGAAGATGTGCTGCGCGAAATTCAGCTGGGCCTGGAGGTGCATGAAGAAATTGAAATTTCTAGCACCTAACTCGTTTGGGTGGTTTTATATATCTATATGTCAGATACAATATGTATATTATATATTTAGCGCATTTTGCGACAGAGTAATTGAAATTAATAGTGCTATTTTCGTAAAATCCTTGCTAAAGCTGGAAAAAATACTACAACCTAAATAAGCTTATAGCTCGTTTTTGTGATGGGCTTAATAGTGGCTTTCAGTCTTAAATGTTAAAATATTCTACAAGTATCTTGGTGGTAACGAATGCAAAGTAACGCGCAGCTTCAAGAGACACCGCTTACGCGGCGAGATGTGAGCAGCACAGCAAAGCTGTTTAACTTTAATCGTCCTGTCTATATGTCAGATAGCGTTTGGAAGGATTGTGTTGAGTTAGTTGACGCAAAGGGTCGCATTAAAGATGAGTTGTCAGTTTTACAGAGGCTAAGGCATGTGTTGTTTATGGCCTCCAGCGCGTTGCACGGAAGAGTGACAGATCTGGAATGTGAGTTTAATATTCATCGTGTTCCAAATGGTGCAGAGCTGCATCGACCAGAACAGACAACGCTTATGCTGATTGCGAGTTCTGACGGGCAACAGCCGCAAGTTACAATTAAGCATCCTAACGAGTAGATGGCGTAGTATCAATGCTTACAGACGAAAACATACAACCAGACCTTGATCAGAATCCGGATCGACGAGATGTAACGAGCACTGCGCGCTTGTTTAACTTTAGACGCCCTGTGTATATGACACTAGATGTATGGGAAGACTGCGTTGATCAACTGACCGCTGATGGTGTGTTTTATGATGAGCTGGCAGTATTGCAGCGATTGAGACATGTGTTGTTTATGGCGGCAAGTGCGCTGCATGGAAGAGTTGAAGATCTTGAATATGATTTTCGAATTTATCGTATATCGAATGCAGTAGGGCACGGGCAAAAGCAGCCTGAACCGGTTAATCTGCATTTATGTTCACATAAAGATGAGCATAATCGACCTGTCATAACCATTAGCTTTCCTGATAAGAGCTGATGATGTGTATTTTTTAATAGTTATTTTATAGTCTAAAAAGACTGCTCTAAATAGCTCTTTAGTTTTGTCGTAAATTTGAACTCGAAAATTGAGTCGTATTAAATGAAAAATAGAATTCTTAATCGATGGTTTGGTCATTCTAGCCAATCCGAAAATCCAGCTAAAATACAATTACGCAGTGATCTAACGATACTTATTGTTGATGATTCTCGCACTCAACTATATGCAATGGGAAAAATGCTTAAAGCGGAAGGTGTTAAAACCTACGCTGCTGAAAATGGGCGGCAGGGCATTTTAATGGCGCGACACATAAAGCCCGATCTTATTCTTATGGACATAGTAATGCCCGATATTAACGGCTTTCAGGCGACGCGCTATTTAAGCCGCCAGGAAGACACCTGCCATATTCCCATCATCATTATAAGTGGTACTGAGCAAGGCTCAGATAAGGTATGGGGCATCAAGCTCGGCGCCAAAGATTATATTCAAAAACCAGCAAATAAAGAGCTGCTTTTTGAAAAGATCAATCGCTGGACGGCGGAGGTAAGCGGCGAGAAAATCCGCCCTCAAGCAATAAAACCATTACTCTTGAAGACTGTTGATCTGGATAAAGCGGTCTAATCCTTTGTTATAGCTGGTCTCTTAATTATATGTAAAAAGCAGATGTGGTCATGATTTTTGACATCGCCGACATAAGCTTTTTTACGGGCGGTGGCAATTCTGCCCCGCCGCCTTCTATAGCAACAGTTGCATGATGCGCTTCATCAATTTTCATTTGCTTAAGCACGGCTTCACTACGTGCATCCTGGGTTGGTAACTTACCTAAGTGCTCATCCAGGTGCTTGATTACCTGATGCTCTGTTTCTGCAACAAAGCCAAGGCTCCATTTATCGCCCAGCAAGCCAGCAACGGCCCCAATTACAAACGAGCCTGAGTACCAAATAGGATTCAATATGCTTTTGTGGCTGGAGAGTTCGCTTAAGCGCTGTTCTGTCCACGCCAGATGATCATTTTCTTCGAGAGCGGCTCTTTCCATGCTCTGCCTAACATCTTCCAGACGCGCCGTTAGCGCTTGTCCTTGATAGAGTGCTTGTGCAGAAACTTCACCGGCGTGATTTACCCTCATCAATCCAGCGGAGAGTTTTTTTTCTTCGTCGCTTGCATTGCCTTCGCTAATCCCGTCAGAGGGGTTGGCTCTTTCAGTTATCACCGGGGCGCCAAAGAGAGTTCGTAAGGCATGATCAGACTGCATGATGAGTTGATCAATAGGATTTAAGTGTCTCATTGGTGATTCCATATGGTCTGTTATTTAATCATCTTGAGGCCATTGTCTGGCAAGTAAACTAAGTGGGTGCAGTACATGTAGCTGCTTATTATACGCCGATAATGAGGGCCTTATATGCAAGCTGCAACCAATATTATCGCTTAAAATAATCTCTGTTTGTGATAAATCAAAGCTAGCCATTTTTTGCTTTAACAGAGAGGTCGCCTGTGCGGGGTAATTTATATTTTGCAATCCCCCTGCGCCGCAGCATAGGGTAGGTTGCCTGGATTCAATGATATTTATGTCGGGGATTAAGCGCAGTAATTTAATGTTCAAGTTTTTCTCTGGGCTTGTATTTCGTTGTGCGCAGCTTTCATGTAAGGCAACAGGCGATAGGAGGGGTTTGAGTGCAATTTGCTGCCGTTGAAGTTCATGGCGGATAAAAGCGCGAGCATCCTGTATTAGGGATGTGTTTGAACTCTCCAGTAATGAGCCGCAAGCCGGGCTAAAAAACAGAACCGCTTTACAGTCTAGCGCATCAAAAGACGCGTGATTTTTTGATTTTAACTTAAGGGCTTCATTTTTTTGTCCATTATGTAAATGGGTTGCGCCACAGCAGTGCTGATCTTCGGGGATGCTGACATCATAGCCAAGCCTGGTGAGCAGGAGGCTTGTATCGATCAGGGTTTGAGAATCAGTTAACTTGCCTATGCAGCCGGTAAACAGGCTAATAGTGCCCAGTGACGGGGTGATAGTTGTTTTATAGTGGTTTAATAGATGTTCCGATCCTTGCCTGGAAACCGATATTGAGCTGCCAGTTAAGGGCATTAGTGATTGAAGCGATTTCCCCAAAATGGGCAGGCTCAATATGGATTTAAACTTTTCCAGACCATTTATTTTTCTCGATCGCTTGAGAATATATCGGCTGATTAATGGCTTAGGGATGGATGAGCTATAACGTGTTCTAAATTCATCAATTATGTTTCCGTAAGGTACCTGAGATGGGCAAATGGTTTGGCAATTAAGGCAGCCGAGGCAATGATCGATATGCCGGATGGCCTTTTTAGTGGGTGATATCTGTTTATTGGCAATAGCCTGAATTAAGCTGATGCGGCCTCGAGGTGATTCGGTTTCTGTTTGGTAAAGCTGGTAAGTAGGGCAGTGCGGCAGGCACATGCCACACATTACGCATAAATCTGTATCGGAAAGTGAGCTGGTGTTTTTCATTAACGATTATTTTATCATTGTATAATCAATAATTATTTTAGATTTTGGTATTTATTATGTCGTATTACAAACACCACGCGTTTATGTGTACAAATATAAGAGTTGATGGGCGAATATGCTGTGAGAACGCAGGTGCAAGTAAGCTGCGTGCGTATGCCAAGGCAAAAATAAAGGCATTGGGCATATCGGGCAAAGAAGGGGTTAGGGTCAATACGGCGGGTTGTCTTGACCGCTGTGGCATGGGGCCAGTTATGGTGGTGTACCCGGAAGAGGTTTGGTACCACTACGAGAATGAGGGAGATATCGATGAGATCATCGACTCGCATTTTATTGACAATAAGATAGTGGAGCGCTTGCGGATAAAGGAAAGATGATATTTTAGGATGAATGGTTTAGTTGAGTGTTGCATTCTATTATTTAGTATATTATAATTTTCTCATATTATGACGCCTAACAGTAGTTAGTTCATATTTGTGACTCCTTTATATCCTCCTTTGGTGGAAATATTTTAAGCGTAGCATCCCCTGCTACGCTTTTTTTTGTCCGCTATAAATGGCTCTAACGATGTAAAGTAGTATTAATCAAAAATTCACTATCTTGCGAAGAGAATTTTGTTTATCATGTCGCTTGTATCTAGATGGCTATTTCTGTACAATTTGCCGCCTTTCGTAGAGTACGAACATTTTAGGATTTAAGATAATGAAAACATTCAGTGCCAAGCCGGAAACGGTAAAGCGTGACTGGTACGTAGTGGACGCAGCGGGTA
>Ga0316206_1001770_pt1 | contig 17164 bp, 15 predicted proteins | sample 6monthpyrite_MG_FD_204942 | JGI IMG/M metagenome (GOLD analysis project Ga0316206, IMG submission 204942) | Microbial mat bacterial communities from mineral coupon in-situ incubated in ocean water Damariscotta River, Maine, United States -... | ecosystem: Environmental > Aquatic > Marine >... | reverse complement strand
GAAAACGGGTCAAAAAATTGTAGTAAAGACTAAAGATAAAGACCTTGTGTCTCATGTCACGCAAGTCTTGCCTGAACTGGATGAACGGACACAAAGGATTATTCTACTTTCCAGTGTAGATGAAAAGATAAACAACTTGTATATTAACTCCTATGTCTCATCCACTTTATATTTAGATACAAAAGAAAAATATGTAGCCGTAAAGAAATCAGCACTTTCTTTTTTTAATAATGAATGGGTGGTTTTTGTTCCTAAAGAAGAAGAGCATGAAAATAAGCCGTGGCGGTCGCAAAGCGATGTTTCAGGCGAAGCCGCATATGAACATGAAAAACATGATGACCATGACGAACACGAGCACGAAGAAGATCATGATAATGATGAGGATGAAGTAGCTTATGAAGCTCGTGTAGTTGAAATCCTGACTCAGGATGAAGCTTATGTTGGAGTAAATGGGTTAGAATCAGGTGAAGAATATGTGAGTGATAAAAGCTATTATGTCAAGTCGATGATGCTAAAATCATCTCTTGGCGAGCATGGTCACTAAGGCTTTGCTATGTTGAATTCAATCATAGAAATATCCTTAAGATACAAGCTTTTAGTCTTAACACTTTTTATTGCCATTACAGCTTTTGGTTATAAGGCATATACAGAAATACCTATCGATGCCTTTCCTGATATCACACCTAAACAGGTGGTTATTTATACGGAAAGCCCCGGTAATTCTTCAGAAGATATAGAAAAACTTATCACCTATCCTATTGAATCCGCACTTTCAGGCATGGCCGGTGTTAAGATGATAATGTCTAATTCTCTCTTTGGGCTTTCCTATGTTTCTGTCTTTTTTGAAGATGACATGGACATCTATTTTCTTCGCCAGATAGTGGGTGAAAGATTGAGTATGGTAGATATTCCAGAAGGATGGGGAAAGCCTGTTCTTGGACCAAATACAACGGGTCTGGGTCAGGTCTTTTGGTATGAGATCAAAGATTCAACTGGAAAGTATTCTCTTAAAGAGATCAGAGAGATACAAGACTATGTTGTAACACCACTCTTTAAAAGTGTCACCGGTGTAGAAGAGGTCATTGGTTGGGGTGGAGATGAGAAGCAATATAATGTTCTCATAGATACTAAGAAGCTCCAAAACATTGATGTGACTTATGAAGAGATTATTAATGCATTACAGCGTAGTAATCAAGCTGCAGGTGGGCAATATCTTGAGTTTAATCGCGAACAGTATCTTATTCGCGGAGCAGGTCTGTATAAGTCTCTTGATGATATTCGAAATACCGTTATAAAATCGGGTGCGGGTCAAGCGGTTACTATTAGAGATGTTGCTATCGTTGAGACAGGTTCAGCACCTCGTTTTGGAGCGGTTAGTGTTGATGGCAAAGAGGCCGTTATGGGAATGGTATTGCAGCGCACAGCCACCAATGCTGCAAAGGTTGTCGAAGGTATCAAAGCAAAGATAGAGACTGTTAATTCCACACTGCCTGAAGGTGTGAGTATTCAGACGATTTATGATCGAACTGAGATAACGCATAAAGCTGTTAATACGATGACTTCCGCATTGTTTAGTGGAGTGGTCTTAGTCGCTATCGTGCTGTTCTTGTTTCTGTTTGAACTACGCTCTGCTTTTATTGTTATTGTTTCCTTGCCTCTTTCCTTATTGATTGCTTTTTTACTTATGGATTATTATGGCTTGAGTGCTAATTTGATGAGTCTAAGCGGTCTGGCAATTGCCGTAGGTATGATTGTCGATGGAACCATTGTAATCGTAGAGAATACTTTTCGTAAACTTCACGACAAACCGGATGCCCCACGTTTGGAGTTGATAGCCGAATCAGCTAAAGAGGTTGCAAAACCTGTTACTTTTGCTGTATTGATTATTGCAGCGGTGTTTATCCCTCTACTAAGTCTTGATGGCTTGGCAGGTAAACTGTATGCTCCAATGGCTCTTAATATTGTTTTCGTAATGCTTGGCTCTTTGCTTGTAGCACTTATATTAGTTCCTGTCTTAAGCTTCTTACTTCTAAAGCCGACAAGCTCAAGTGATAATGTCATAATGAAAAAGATCAAACATATCTACAGTCCTCTTTTAGTTTCTGCTCTTGATAATTCGAAGTCACTCTTAATAGGTGTAAGCGCAATTTTTATTGTCTTAGCCTTTGTTCTTTCACAGCAAGGAAGAGAGTTTATGCCAGAGCTAAATGAAGAGTCAATTATGTACAGGGTGATCTCTATACCGGGGACAGGTTTAGAACAGTCAATACAAACAGCACAGTCTGTTGAGAACCATATCTTGAAAAACTATCCTGATGAAGTCATATCTGTTCTTTCCATGATAGGACGAAGCGAAAAGGGAGAGACAGCTCAGGCAAACTACATGGAGGTTCTACTAACTCTAAGCCCTGATATACAAGATTTGGAAGCCTTGACGAAGAAGATGAATGAGGATGTGGAACATACTTTTGAATATGTCCAGTTTGTCCCGACTCAACCAATAGCAATGCGTATAGAAGAGCTTCTTGAAGGTGTTAAAGCAGAACTTGCTATTAAGATCTATGGAAATGACCAAAAAGTATTAGATTCAATATCAAAAGAAATTCAATCAAAGATTGCAGCAGTTGAAGGACTTGAGCGTATGGAAGTTGAAACACAACTTGGTCAGGCTCAAATCAAGATCGAACCAGATTATTTGGCTTTAGCACGCTATGGTATTAGTGTTGAAGAGGTCATGCAGGTGATTCGACATGGTATAGGTGAAGAGAGTGTCAGTGAGAAGATTGAAGGTATTCGGCGATTTGGTATCGTGCCTAAAATCAAAGATGCGAAAAAAGATGTAGAAACCGTCAAAAATGTCACAATGCGTTCAGATGATGGAAGCCTTGTTACTTTAGATCAAATCTGTAAAATAAGTGTTGAACAAGGAGCTTCATTTATCAAGCGCGAAAACCTAAGTCGTTATATGGTGCTCTCCATGGAGGTAGAAGATCGTGATGTTGCTTCGTTTGTTGAAGAAGCAAACCAGATCATCAAAGATCAAATAAAGATGCCTGCAGGTTATTATATAGGCTGGGCTGGTGATTTTAAAAATATGAAAGCAGCAGCTAAAAAATTAATGATTATTGTCCCTGTCACTATTCTTTTGGTTATTTTACTTCTATATACGGCATTTAATTCATTCTCTAAGGCCTTGCTCATTCTGATGAATGTTCCTTTTGGTTTTATAGGGGGAATCATTGCATTGTTAATCAGTGATATTTATCTTTCTATCTCGGCTATTATCGGATTTCTGGCAATTTTTGCGATTGCAATTTTAAATGGCATCGTATTAGTCAGTTTTATAGATGAGTTGCGTGCAAAGTTTCCACATGTGAGTTTAAAAATATTACTAAAAGATGCAACAATTCTACGTCTGCGACCAGTTTTGATGACGGCTTTTACAACACTCTTTGGGATATTACCTTTGCTTGCGGCAACAGGCGTTGGCTCTGAGATCCAGTATCCACTTTCAGTGGTCATTACAGGTGGAATAATTAGTTCAACGATTTTAACATTGTTGATTCTACCTTCAACTTATCTACTGTTTTATAAAAATGAACATTTTCACGAAGATGAAGAGACGAATATGTCACGCCAGAAGAGTGCCTTAAAATAGGCTAAAACTGACAATCATTTGTATAAAATTGATTGTCTTTGAATTATCAATTAAAATATTATGGGTCAGGTATTAAATTTAAATTCCTGCTCACCTGTTAGGTATTACCATTTAATAAACCGTGGTGTAAATCTATTTAGTCCACACATAATTTGTATTATTCCTTGTTTTTGTTTTAAACAAGTCTTCTTCAAAATTGTTTTTTAGATAAAACATATTCAAACTTTTTCCAATTGATAGCAATCCTATAGTATCAAACTCTTTTTTTAAACAGTTTATTAAATATGTCCCCAGACCATTCTTCTGATAATATGCATCTATTGATATTTGATTTATATAAATCTTTTTTAAAAATTCATCTTTTATCTTATAGTCTATAAACCCAACTCTATCCATATCTATAAACAAATCCAATTTATTACTATTTTCAGCTTTATGTTTATAAACTGTTATTATATTGTTTAGAATTTTATTTTCTTTAATTATATTAAATGACTTCTGCTTTGTTGTTTTTACATCTGTTGTAATAGTGGTTTCCTAAGGGTGAGTACATCCGTTATAAATAAAGGTGCATCGTGAAAAAGCCTAACAAAAATCTGTTAATGTTAATTCAAGTAGATCTAGGCTTTATGTGTAGTTATTGTGTTTTTAAAGAATTATAAAAACGAAGTCAAATACAGATCAAGTATTATGATATTGGATTCATTTTATCATAATAATAGATGGTAATTAAAAAAGATATATAATTCTTTATAGGCTTATTAGGGTCATTCCGACCTGACCCAAATTTTCCATCTTCGATCCTTGTTTTATTAAATCTTGCTAAGTATTTCTTTCGTCTTCTTAGCACTTGTATCTACAGAACCGAAAATATTAAACGCATCAAGCTCCATGCCACAAAACTCTATTATTTGTTTTTTGAACATGTTTTTAAGTCTTCTATTTGCACCCGTTAACATATATAAAAAGTGTGGAGCACCTGTTGTTGTAAAAACTTTTACCGTTTTGTTATCCAGTAAACCTACCGGTTTTGAGTCAATATAACTATAGGCGAATCCACTGGATAAATTCCAATCAAAAAAGTTCTTTAAAATAGCTGGCATACTTCCCCACCAATAAGGAAAGACAAACACTATTTCATCAGCTGCTGATATTTTTTCTTGGTAATATTTCATCTCTTTGGTTATTGTTACATCATGAGCATTGTCATACGTAAAAAAAGCTTGCTGGTGTTGATCTCTATAGAGATCTATAACATCCACCCTATTACTTTTTGCTTCGGATGTTTTTTTATATTGATTTGCCATTGCAAAAGAGAAACTGTCTGTTTTTGGATTGGCTACAATTATTAATATGTTTTTCATTTTATTCGTCTCCTTTTTTCATAAATGATTAACGTTGTTATAGCTTTTTAAAGCCAATGTATTAAATTTATCCAACACTTAAACGCTATAGTGTTTTATGTATGTATTACAGTGATTACAACCTATTTTGTATGACTGCCGTCGCAAAACGGCTGGTTAACACTTTTTGAACATGGGCAAAGGTAGTATTCTTTACTTTCTTCTACTTTGAACTCTAATGGCGTTTTATCAGTTCCTGCATGACTTCCATCGCATAACACACCGTCTGCACTTTTCCCACATCTACAGTGGTAGTGACTTTTTCCTGCTTCTAAACTAACTTTTACTGGGATTGACATTTTAATATCCTTTTTATTTTAACTTTTAGCCATCTCTATAAAGAGAAAATGGCTGTTTTCTAAAGCTTTTATATCTAAGCTCGACTCTTTTGTTATTTCCATAGCATCGCCATTATCCAGGGTAATACCATTTATGTTTGAGCTCCCTTCTATTTGAATAAAATAGACCTGTCTCTTTTTATCAATAGAAAACTTTAAAGCTTTTTCCATTTCAAGCTCACTAACAAAAATATTTACATCTTGATGTAATTTCACTTTAGCACTGCCTTCTTGCGAAGAGACAATGTTTAAGAGTGTGTTTTCTCTTTGCTCTTTTTTATACTGATAAGAACCATAAAGTGTTTTAAGACTTCTCTTTGGAGGTATTATCCAGATTTGAAGCAGTCTTAAATCTTTGTTTTTGCTTTTGTTATGCTCAGAATGGACTATACCGCTTCCCGCACTCATGTACTGTACTTCACCACGTTTTAGTGTTTCAGAATTCCCAATAGAGTCTTTATGTGTAAGCTCCCCATTGACAATATAAGATATAATTTCCATATCTTTATGAGGATGCATGTTAAAGCCACTGTGTGGATGAACGATATCATCATTGAGAACTCTTAAAACACCAAAGTTAACATTGTCACAATTTCTATAATCTGCAAAAGAGAAGTGGAAACGACTCTCAAGCCAACCCAAGTTAGAACTACCCATGTTTTCTTTTGGTAATTTTTTGTACATCTGCTCTTCTCTTTTTTATATTTATTTAGTTTGAATTCCCTCTAAAAGTATGTCAAACTTCACGGTGTCACCTACTAACAACCCACCAGTTTCAAGCGCTTCATTAAAGTTCATGTTATAATCTTTACGGTTTATTCTTCCATGAAGTTCAAACGCTAACCTTGTATTACCCCATGGATCTTTTACCGTTGCACTAACCTCTTCAATATCAAGCGTAACAACTTCTGTAATGCCTTTTATAGTAAGCTCAAACGCTCCTCTACTGCGCTCCTGTTTTATAAGCTGTAAGTACATTTGAGGATATTTTTCTACATCAAAAAAATCTCCACTTTTAAGATGGCCGTCTCTTTTAGCGTCTTGTGTAGTTAAACTAGCAACCTGCACCGTGCCGGTTATGGAAGAAAAATGTTTTGTTTCCTCATTTAAACTAAAAGTTCCACTAAACTTCTCAAAATTTCCTCTTACATTGCTAATCATCATATGCTTTACTTTAAAACCTACGTCTGAATGACTTGTATCGACATTATAATTTGCCCCCTGTAAAAAACTAAAACCTACTATCGCACTAAGCGCTAAACTTCTAACTACTTTCATCTTCTTTCCTTTTGTTTTATTTACACTTTGTGAATCTAGTGTAATTACTCTAAAATTATATGCTGATAAAAATAAAATGTCAAGAGCAATTACTCTAATTAATGAAATTATCCTGTATTAAAATCCATAAAATAACCTAAATAAGGGGGATAAAAAGAATTATGAAATTTATTGACTAAGTAGAGTAATTACACTATAATTTTACTACAAGGAGTTTTTTTGACAAGAAAAGAAGCAATTTTAGAAGCAGCACGTGAACTTTTTAATGAGACAAGCACACAGGCTTCTACCACAAACCATATAGCAAAAGCAATGGGAATTAGTCCAGGAAATCTTCATTATCATTATAAAAACCGCGAAGAAATAGTGCGCTTGCTCTATATAAATATGCGAAAAGAGATGACATTATCGGTAGATGAACTTCCCCAATCCATCGCGACTTTGCATAAGCATGAAAAAATACTAATAAAAATACAATGGAAATACCGTTTCTTTTTTAAAGAAATGCTTTCGCTTTTTTCACGTGACTCTGAGTTAGAAGCCTTATATATAAAAGACAACATCGCGCACCGTGGGCGAATAAGACAAGTGATGAACAACCTTATAATGAGCAAAGAAATCAGTGTTACGGATGAAGAAGATATAGATTTTCTTGTAGATTCCATCTCTATATCTTGGCAGTTTTACAGTTCCTTCTTACATACCATAGGAGAAGAATTAAATGCAAAATCAGTTCACAATGTTATACGTTACACCACCGCTGCTATGAAGCCTTATATCATTAAATAATCACCTAAGCGTTTATCCTTCACCCGGTACTAAAGATGATACTTTAAGATGTTAAATATTTAAGTCCATCTAGAAGATTAATCTACAATTAGATCTTTCGTATTAGGCAACTTTTTATTTTAAAACTATTGTGCTAAGATTAACGCAATACTATCATCAAAGGTTTATGACATGGAGAGTAAGGATCTTATTTTTAATCTCATTGAGTCACTCCTCTTTCCTGTACTTGTTTTTGAAAAAGATGCTGCAGATACCTGGAAAAGTGTTTATCTCAATAAAAGTATGCAAGAGCTTTTGTACTCCAACAAACCTGAAACAAACGTATCAGATAAAAGTGCCCAAGACCATCAACCTGATCCCTATGCACCGCTTTTAAACGAGTATAAAAAAAGTAGCAATCAAGAGCTATGCTCTTTATATGATATTGAACTCTTCAAGGGTCTGTATAATGTCCATTTTCATAAACAAGAAGAGAAGTTATTTGCCTTTTTTGTTGAAGTTCCCCTGGACTCTATTTTTGAAAACTTTCCTTTTCATGATTTTAATGGTGTTAGCAATGCTGTTGTTGTTGTTTTAGATACGCAAGGCGAACTCGTTGATGCAAATGAGTGCTTCTGTACCCTTGTAGGAGAAAAAAAGCCATCTCTACTTGGTAAAAAGTTTTTTGAGAGTTTTATTCCCGGTAACCTAGATAAACTTCAAGAGTACTTGCGAGGTATTTATGAAAAAGAGGACTTCCATCAACACTTTATTACGTCCTTAAAAGGAGTAAAAAACATCAACTATCGTATCAATTGGCAGGTATCTAAAATTCGCTGGCATGATCAGAGTTATATTGTTGCCATAGGAAGTGATATCAGCCAACTGATGGAAGAGAACACCGAACTTAAAAAACAGCTCACCAGTATACAAGTAGGCTTTGATTATTTTCCTTTTGCAATAGCTTATATGAACGCTAAAGGAGACTTTACAAAATTTAATTCACGTTTTGTAAAGATGTTCTCTGTAAAAGAGGACACCTCCCCAATACACTTTGACAAGGTAGCTCTGTTTAAAGAACATATCGGTTTTGCAAAGATGAGTGAATATATCAAGCTCGTTAAAGAGATGAGCTATACTATCAACCATACACGCAACGACAAAGCGGTGAAACTAAAAATTGACATCCGTTTGCTTAGCGGAAAAAAAGCCTCATCGAAGTTTTACATTATTGTTGTTCAGCAACTAAAATAAGCTAATATTGAGGTCACGTCGTAAACCTGTGACCCAAATGTTCTCACCATGTTCTATCATAACCACAGTAACACTATGACGTGTTTGTCACCGAGTGGCTATGTATCACTCTATATTAAGCTCATCATGGAAACCATGAATATCACTATTTTCTATGGCATTTTCTTGAAAATACTCGATTCGTTCGTCTGCCACAGCCAGATTTCCTGATTGTGCAATATGAAAAACAGCATCTCCTTCTTGCACTAAAGGTATTTGACTTTTTCCAATTATAACACCGTCAAAAGGAGAAATAAGCTCACAGCTATTTCCTCCAATGGGTTCATCTATAAAAGCAATAACATCACCTTTGCTTACTGAGTCTCCTAGACCTTTGACCGTACGTAACACACCACTTGTACTTGCTCTGGTCCAACTGCTTTCTTTAAAGGTCAACGGGTTTCTATAACGTTTTTTCTTTGTCTGAGGCAGCATCTCTAGCGCTTTTAGCACATTGACAATACCTTTAACCCCGATCTTTATTGACGTCTCATCAAATCGAAGTGCCTCGCCCGCTTCATACAGAAGAATAGAGACCCCTTTGTCTTGTGCTACAGAACGAAGTGAACCATCTCTCAATGCTGAGTGCAGTACTACGGGAGCTTCAAAAGCTTTAGCAAGTTCCCAGGTCTCTTTGTTATCTATATTAGTACGTATCTGTGGAAGATTACTTCTGTGTATAGCTCCCGTGTGAAGATCGATCCCATAATTACACTGTTGAACTATCTCATCAAAAAATATCTTTGCAGTACGTGCAGCAAGAGAACCTTTACTCGATCCTGGAAAGCTTCGGTTCAAGTCTCTTCTGTCAGGAAGATAGCGTGAAAGAGAGCTAAGTCCATAAACATTGACCACAGGCACCAAAATCAATGTTCCTTTCAGTTTTTTAAGAACGGATAGGTTTCTCAGTCGGCGTATGATCTCTATTCCATTGAGCTCATCTCCATGGATAGCAGCACTGACAAAGATTACAGGTCCTTTTCTTTTCCCCGAAATCACATGCACTGGTATTGAAGCTGGAAGGTTATAAAGCTTTGGAAGTTCAATTTTAATATCTACTATACTTCCTCTGGCAATCTCAATTCCCGAAATTTCTAACATATCTTTTTGCATAATTAATGTATTCCGATCATCACTTATTCTGTGTCAAATAAATGCCTTTAATATAGTATAATACTAGCATATGTGCCATTAAAAGGATAGTGTATAGAAAAGTTAATTGTAGGTAGGACAGAGTATGTGTCTCTGCCTGAACTGAATTTTTTCAGTATTGATGCTAAAATTGATACAGGGGCGGACAGCAGCTCGATTCATTGTGATGATATTCATCTAAATGATGACGGTACTGTCCATTTTAAGCTGCTTGATAAATCACATCCTGACTATTGTAAACAGCATATAAAAATGCCTGTGCATAAAATCAAAAACGTAAAAAGTTCTAATGGCAAGATAGAGGAACGCATCTTTGTTAAAACAGTAATCGAACTCTGTGGTAGAAGATACAAGGCTGAATTATCACTAACAGATCGCAAGGACATGAAGTTCCCTATGCTGATTGGACGAAAATACCTCCAAGGACATTTTTTAGTAGATGTGTCTTTGCAATACCAACATACGAAGAACAAAAAGGCTTAATCACATGAAAGTATATATATTGTCTAGAAATAAAAGCTTGTATTCAACAAAAAGACTTGTTGAAGCCGCTACGGAAAAAGGTTGGGATGTTAGAGTTCTTGATTATCTCAAGTTTAGTGTTGAGATTATGAAAGGTGAGCTGAAAATCCATTATGATGGTCAAATTTTGGACGCTCCTGATGCAATAGTTCCGCGAATAGGAGCAAGTCGAACTTTTTATGGTACGGCTATGGTACGGCACCTTGAGGGGATGAACGCTTTTAGTACAGCCGGTTCGTTAGCAATATCACGTTCACGCGACAAGCTCAGAAGTTTGCAGATTCTTTCTCAGCATGAAGTAGATATGCCAAAAACAGTATTTGCTTCAAATAAGTCAGATGCAAAAGATATTATCAAACTCAGTGGGGGAACACCCCTTGTCTTGAAAATACTCGAAGGCACACAAGGTGTCGGAGTTGTCTTGGTAGACACGCAAAAGGCAGCTAAGTCTGTATTAGACGCCTTTTACGGTATGGATGTCAATCTCTTGGTTCAAGAGTTTATTGAAGAAGCAGGTGGAGCGGATATACGCGCTATTGTTGTTGACGGTCAAGTGGTTGGTGCGATGAGACGACAGGGTGCGGAAGGCGATTTCCGTTCAAACCTTCATCAAGGCGGAAGCGCAACACTTTATAAACTTTCACGTAAGGAAAAATCGACGGCCGTAGCCGCTGCCAAAGCTATGGGTCTTGGGGTATGTGGTGTTGATATGATTGAGTCAAAACGTGGACCGCTGGTAATGGAAGTCAACTCGTCTCCTGGACTCGAGGGTATTGAAAAAGCAACAGGCCTTGATATAGCAGGAAAGATTATGGATTATATAGAAAAAAATGTCACACCTACTGATGGCAGCACTAAGCCTAAACGCAGACCAAAAGACAAGATTGGAGCTTAATAAGCTCCTTGTAAAAAACATAGACTAATAATTACAGATATTAGAAGTCTTTTACATACAAGATACTTACACCCTGTCCGGTCTCATGGACATCTATATCAAACCGAATAGACCTACTTAGACTGTATTGCAAGATGACACTGGAGATAGTGTCATTCTTATATAGCACTCTCATGTTTTTGTTAAACCGTGTTCCGATCTCATAACCCAAGGTTCCCTCTTCATTCGTCAAGATATTTAAGGTATCAATGTTCACACCTGCCGTATCATTAAATATCTGCTTAAGCCCGGTGGCAAGTAACAGTGAACTAACAGCTGCTGTATTGGAGCCTGTACCGGAGTTGTCAAAAGCTGAATTTGCTGCTTCCCCAAAGAGAATATAAGACATGATGTCATTTTGGCTCATCACCGGGTTAGACGAGAGAACAATTACCGGATTTCCTAGTGTATTAGTAATAAATATCTCGATATCGATGTTATCTAATGTCTGATAATGAATATTTAGATTCAAATACGGATCAATAGGGTTAGCCCCGTTAAAATAGATCTCACTCTTATCCAGTTCAAAGCGTTTTCCACTCTTGTTAACCTCCCCTTCTTCTATCATTATAAGACCATAAATAGCCAAAGGCGTCCCCGGTTCCTGCCAAAGAATAATGTCGGGGTTGAAACGGACATCAATCTCTTTTGTCTTATACCTTATTGGCTTGAGAGAATCGATACGGATATTTATATACAACCTGTTTTGTGAGTATGGTTTAATGTCTTGAATGATGATAATGTCATCTGAGATTGTGTAGTCAGTTGTTGGCTCATAATTGATGATCCCATCAAGCAGTGTGATACTTCCTTCAATATTTTGTCGTCCGTTGCTTTCAAAGTCGGCTTTAATATCAGCCTTAAGCGTGATATTTCCCTCTTCACTCTCATAATTGAAACTGTCGCTGTATGCCCGCACTGTGCCCAGCATACGTTCCGGATTAAATGTACCCGTCAGCAGCAGATTGTCATAAACCCAAAATTCTTTAATGTCTATACTTCCGTTGGTATCACGTAAAATCTTTGATGGTCTTTGAGAATAGACATGATGGTTCATCATAGTAAAACTGTAGTTGTCTATACTTATATTCTCGTCAATCAGTGTTGACTCAAAATATAGGTCTTCTCCTTTGTACGTGGTTCGCATGTCAGGTTTGATGATAAACCATGGCACATTGATGCGACTCTTGAGAACTATGTTTTCAGATAAGCTAAGTGTAGCATTCATGTCAACTTCAGCATCAACAGTAAATTCACTCTGCGGATCTTTAAGTTCAAACTCTGCTAAAAGCGTATCAAGTGAAGGTGCTTTCACCGAGAACTCCAGCGTATTATCCTCATTTTCAACACGACCACGGACATTAAAGGTTGCCGAGCCTATGCTCCCCTGTCCTCTTAGAGCATTCTCTTTTTTAACAAGCGCAAGGGTCAACATCTTTGCATCAACAGTAAGCTTACTTTTCGCATTCTTTGTGTCATAGGTAAAACGCACGGGGGAAAACTTTTCTATCGGATACTTCTTCCATACCTCAGCTTTAAGTTTTGGATGCAGGTTTGCCAGATAGCGTTGATCATCTTTGTTGAGTTCAAAGGTTCCATCAACAGTAGAATATATATTTTCTGTCTCAAATTTTCCTTTAATAATAAAAGGAGATAGCCTTAGACTTGCATCTGCACTGATCGAAACACTCTCTTTGTTGAGTACTTCAGGTAAGCCGGTCATAAATAACAAAGGTAACTTCTTACTCTCAGCATGAATGATAAACTCTTTGTAGTTTTGTCCATCCAAGGAGAATTCTAAGGGGCCGGCAAAAAGCTTACTTTTAATAGTATCCATGTCACCTGAGGCGACAACCTCAAAGGTGTTAAATGGTAGGTCTATAGGATGTTTTATCACCGTGGCATTAAGCTCTGAAGTATACGCCAGAGAAGATAAAAGGCGTCCTTTTTGTTTGACCTTGGCTTCAAACTGATCATACTCCGCGTTATAAGAGGCCTTGGCATCAAGGTACTTCTCTTTAACTAAGTACGTCAAATCAATATCAACATACTTAAAACTCATATTTTGATCTGCACGTAAGTCTAGTCGATCAAAATGTGTATGCAGCTTTATTCTCTCTAAAGTGGCTTCAAGATCAAAGACAAAGCTCTGTGTAAGCCCCTTAAAATAACGCATATATTGTTCATAAAGAGAGGGCGCGGGGGTAATGTGACTTTTTGCAATCAGTCGATTGTTTTTTATACTCCCTTTTATCTTTGTCTTCCCATAAGCACTGGATACGCCTACAGAAAGCTTTTTCACATTCAATTGACGGCGATAGTGTATTTTTGATGCATTCACATCAAGCGAAAGCATCTTATCATCAAGAAGAACGTGCGTATCACTTACATGAAGTTGCGAAAGAGCAAAAGGGAACATGGAAAATGTGCTATTACTGTCTTCATTCTTAGGAAGGTTACTGAGATTTATTGTAGCGCCATGAACCTTTATCCTTTTTACCGTTGGCGTTGGATTAAACAACATGAAAATATTATATTTAATGTGTAGGTCTTTAATAACAATGGCATCGGCATAGTTAATGTCATGAAGTGTGATTTCTGTAAGTAAAGAACCCTCGATCGCACTGAAGGTAACACCATTGTCTTTTAAAAGTTTATCTGTAAGATACCTAAGTGTCTCCGGATGGGATGTGACCGTCACGACAGTAAGCATAACAGTAATAATAAAAAGTATTAGATAGTAGACAAAAGCATAGCTTCCCCTGATCAAAACGTCTCTCCAATATGAAAGTGAAAAGCAAACTGCTCGGAAGGGTCTTCAATATCAAACCCAAAGTCCAAAGCAATAGGACCGATAGGCGTGCTATAGCGCAAACCAAACCCTGCCGAATAGTATCCTTTACTATAATCAGGAGCCTCGCTTTCTCCAATAAAGGTGTTATCATTAAAGACCACGCCCCTGAAGTTTCCGTATATAGGAAACCGGTATTCGGCAGTTGTCTCTAAAACAGCATTTGACCCAATAGGATCACCCTTAATATTCGTAGGGCCAAGTTCACGGTAGCCATATGCACGGTTACTGTTCATGCCTCCCGTGTAAAAACGATAGGATGCAGGAATATCCCCATCATAAAGTCGTAAGGATCCATAGTCAATTCTTAGTGCCACGACAGAAGGTAAAAAGGGGATAATATAACCACCTGAAAGAAAGTATTTATAATACGTTGCGTCTGAGATCCCTGATTGCATAGAACCCATTACTTCTGTGCGTAAAAAGTAGCCCTTAGTCGGATCAAGGAGGTTATCTCTCGTATCATAATCCCACTGTAATTTTGGAGAGAGAACAAATAATGTTTCTTCCGGAAAGTTGTAGCGGTCATCACTGTCATACGTAATGGAATGATCAAACACAAGGCTCTCTTGAAACATATTTGGTATATCTCTTTGCTTCAGAAAAAGACTGCCAAAAAGTCTTTTCTCTTTGAATCCATCAAATCGTTCTTTTTCAAATCCGATCTCAGCACCGGTCGAATTCCGATTTTCCAGCGGCATATCAAAATTACTCTTAATCGTCTTTTTAATCTCTGTAAGACGCGTGCTTAGGCTCAGTGTTTTCAAATTTCCAAAAAGGTTTCGGTGTTTTACTCCCGCAGTGAACATGAGGCCTTCATCACTACTTGCGCCAATACCGGTTTGAAACCGAATAGGCTTTTCATTTTCCGTAATAGACACAGTGACCGTTGAGATATTTTTGTCATGTGTACTTGTATTGATGATAGCCTTGCTGATTCCTTCCTGTCCATAAAGACTTTGATAGCTACGGTCTATCTTTTCAGGTGAAAAAGGACTCTTCTCTTTGATATACAGAAGAGATCTGATGATTTTTGCATCAATATGCTCAGAAGATTCTATCTCTATGGAGCCAAAATAGCACATGTCGTTTGCAATAAGGTCGTATACAAGATAGGCACGGTTTGTCTCTATATCTATCCAGGCCTTAGCCTGAAGTTCTACATTACAGTAGCCTTGATTGGCGCAGAATAATTTGATGGCTTTTTTACTCTCATCAAACTTCTGAGCATCAAAAATATCTTTACGATCAAAAGGAACTACGGAGCTAATATCAAGCGTTGATGTTAGCGCAATATCAGCAATATAGACAGGGGCTTCTTCGCGAATAGTGATATCAATATAGTCATCATGTTCTTCTTGTGTCACAATGGCATGAAAAAAGCCTTTCGATCTGTAAAAGTCTTTAACCGTTTCACTCAGAAGAGCAGCTGTTTTAGGATTGACAGTCGGTTCTTTTTTCCAGAACTCATAGAGGTACGGTTTATGCAGTTTAAGCGCCTCGTATAATTCTCGCGTTGTAAAATGTTCATTTCCTTTAAATACAATAGGTATGAGATTGGCATATGTAAGGGCAGAAAAAAAATATAAAAGAAAAATTGCCTGTTTCACCCACACTCCTACCCATAATAATAAATCTATCCTACTGTATTTTACTCCATAAAAGGTTTATACAGCTTGATATTGGCAGTAAACTCTACTACTTTCTGTCAAGTCCTCTATTATTAGTATTGGCGTTTTATATTTGTAAAGGGTTTATTGCCTTGTTTTTTTAGATATACACATATAACATCGGTTAATACGTTAGAATTAAGGTATTTAAACTCATATTCTTATACTAATGGAGATTGTATGTATATTAAAAAAATCCTGGTATTCATTTTAACAGGTGTTTCACTGTTGTTCATTATTCAAAATATGGCTGTGGTAGAGATACAGTTCTTGTTCTGGTCATTCTCATTACCGCGTTCGGTATTTTTGTTTGTACTGCTGGCTGTAGGGGTTCTTGTTGGATGGCTATGGCATGGATATCAAATTCATAAGAATGAAAGTTAAGATCAGAAGCTTACAGGGTTACAGATCTGTTTCGAGCCTCTTCTTTAGCTTTATAAAGGTATTTAGACCTTCTTTTCCATTTAGGATAGTAATACCTAGGCTTATAGTTATTTTTCCCACATTCGTATATTCATGAGAAGAAATAATATTTCAAATTAGTTTCAGCTATTATATTACTGTTTATATGTTTATAAAGGGCCATGGATGGATTCTATTCTTCAGCTGCTTCTCGTAACAGCTTTTCTTTCTATTGTGATCAACACTTTTTTAAAGAGATATGATTTCCCTCCTATAATCGGCTATATCATTGCGGGTGCCTTTATTACGTATGTGTTTTCATTAAGAGATACCAGTCTGCACATACTGCATGAGATATCTGAATTTGGGATTGCCTTTTTAATGTTCACGATCGGTTTAGAGTTTTCGATCAACAATTTTAAAAAGCTTAAGAAAGAAGTCTTTGTATTTGGAACGTATCAAGTTATATTTAGTAGTCTTCTCTTCACAGCTTTAGCCCGATATCTATTTCATCTTAGCTCTGAAGCATCTATTATTATTGGATGTGCCTTGGCGCTTTCATCAACTGCTATTGTCTTAAAGATCATTAATGAAAACCGTGATGTACAAAAAGAGTATGGACGCATGGTTCTTGGCATCTTACTTTTTCAAGATCTGGCCGTTATTCCTATACTCTTAATGATCACTTTCTTCAGTACCACCGGTGTTGCTCTTGAAACAATGTTAAGCAATACCCTCATCAGTGCTGTATTCGTCTTATTGATTCTGTTTTATACTGCCACTAATAATTTAGACAATAATTCAGAGAGGTTATATTCCTAAATGGTAAAATTAAAGAAGCATTTAGGAGAAGTATCATGAGCAGGAAACGACGACAATATTCAGCGGAGTTCAA
>Ga0316206_1001769_pt1 | contig 17176 bp, 13 predicted proteins | sample 6monthpyrite_MG_FD_204942 | JGI IMG/M metagenome (GOLD analysis project Ga0316206, IMG submission 204942) | Microbial mat bacterial communities from mineral coupon in-situ incubated in ocean water Damariscotta River, Maine, United States -... | ecosystem: Environmental > Aquatic > Marine >... | reverse complement strand
CATTTGGGTTTCTCTTGTCCTTTTTTTTGCCCATAGAGCCTGATGGTACATGGTTTATCATTCTCACTGATGCTGAGTTTGATATCGCAAGGTGCAGATAATAAATTTGAAGAAATTAATGATTCACAGAACTCGCGTACATTTTCATCACTATATTTTATAATACCATTTTCAAGGTCTTCATAATTTCTCGATAAAGTTGGCGGTATCCCTTTTTCCTTTAGCTCAACTGCCATTGACATAATGGGTTCAGATTCTCTTATTAATTTTGTTAGTGCGGTTCTTAGTTCAGTGACATCAAAAACATTCTTTTGTTTTATATTTTTATCATCGTAAAAAAAACTGTGCATCAGGTGGTGATGATTATTATCATTCTGATTTGGTGGTGTGAGATACCATTGTATTTTTACACCACTGTCCATAAATTTTGAGTGTTTCATCGAATTGTTTATTGCAGCTGAAACCATTTTCCCCCTTTTATCGATCTGGGTATGGTGTTTTGAAAAATCATCGCTTTTAAACATTATGTTATTGAAGGTATCATCCCTGATGACGGGGACATCTGTCGTACATTGGCCTAGAAAATGTTTCATAATAATCTCCTTGGAGCATTTAATTTTAATAAGTAATTTTTTGATTAATTTAACTAAGCCATTTATTTGGCTTGTTTTATATTGAATATATCTTTAGGTGGTTGTACCAAATGACATAATTAATGGAATTGCAGGCACAACAAATAAATGCGCAGACATATAATGGCTGTTCATTTAAATATATTGAGTAAATCTCACAGAGGGAATCTGATTGCCCCATCTGTGATGCGCGATTGCGCAGTATCATAGACGCCAATTCGTCATGTTGGAATTGGTGTGGTGAGAACTTAAATTAATTTCTCACGCAAATCATAAATGTTATTTAAATATCAGTTGATAGTTAACTAACACAAGGCGAAAAGCATTTCTTTCTACCTAGATTTATTGAAACATAGAATTTTTTATGATGCAATATATTTTTTTAAGCACCATTGAAATCACATTCAAGTTTGACAGAAAGTATAAATAGAAGTCTATTCAACAACTTGGAGTTTGAGATTTGCTTGTATTTTAGAAAACGTAACCCTAGTCTATGATGTTTCCAGTCAGGATGAGTTGTGTTTGTCATGGGTAAATCGCCATTTTTTGATCCAGCTAATGCATAGTTGGATAACAGTATTTTGATCGCATTTTTGAGTTTTGGTTTTATTGATTTAGGGGTGACAAGTGTAAAATATTGGGGTTTTAGACCAAGGAGCATGAGTCCAGGTAAGGCGGACTTAATTTCATCGATACTACTGAAAATCCATTCTGTGCCTTGCTGTCGATGTGCTTGTTTCCATGACTGCAAGGATTTAAGTAATTGCTTTTTTTCAGTAATGTTTAGATTAGATAGTATTGCATCCCATCGATCAAGAATTTTACGAGCAGTAACTTGTTCTCGCCACCATCCCTGGTCAATAGCAGTGTATTCGAGATCGAGTTCTTTATTATAGATTTGAACTAAACCAAAACGACTGTATTCAGATGTATATTCAATTTCATAGGCAGTTTTTATCAGGTTATCAAGTTGTGTGTCTGAGATTAGAAAATGTTCTGCTAATCCTAAGGTTTGACCATCACGCTTGCGTATGCTAGTCAGCAGTAGATCAAGATCACGCAAATTAATTGGCCTATAGGTAGTTGGGATTTTTTCATAGGTAACATTTACTTTACGAGAACAAGTCTTTGTGGGAGGTGGCGGGAGTAACCTATTAAAATTGAGGTGATCGACATAGTTTATTGCTACGGCTGCTGCAATATTTTTACGATTACGTTCTTTTCGAATAGTATCTTGATTAGTAACCAATAGAAATGACATCATTTTGTCTTTTGCAATTATTACGGGTGTCTTTTGTGCATACATATTCATATAGCAGTCGGCAAAATGCCAGTAATAGCGTAATAATGTTTTACCGTCAGTATGGCCTACCTGAATCACTTCAGCAGACAGGATGGCTGATGATGGTTCTGGACGCCCAGTTATCCACTGGCGATTAAAATTATTATTTTGACGGGACGATTGCCAATGTTGTGAAATGATATTCCATGGAGAGTTTGGATTATCATTGTTTGGTAACATTCCAAATAAGTCTATATTTATACCGCTATGACGTAGATGGTGAAAATGAACATTGGGATCACCAGTAACGTTACGCAATACTTCGTTGATGATTTTTGATGCTTTATAACGATCAAGCAAAATACGTGAATCATTGCGATTTTCCGTAAATATACCGGCTTGAAGGTCTTCAAACGTAATGTCATTGGCGCGGTTACACAATTGAATAAGAATTTTAGCTTCTTTTTCTGGTAGTGCGTGTAGATTAGGAGTGATGCGTAAGGCTGCATCTGTTTTGACATCACCCTGAACATTTCGTCTGACCTGGCTACAAAATAAGTTTTTTTCAATAGCCTGTTGGATATCCCTAGGCATAAGTTTGAATGCTTCATCAATTCGTAATTTAAACCGATAACCTAGTATTATTAGACCGTTGTAAGCTAGTTTTTCATCATCATTAAGATGGGGGTGGTGATTTATACCATCCAGAGCAGCATTAAATTCTTTATCGGTAATTAAATTTGCATCAGTGGATACTTGGCGATTATCGAGATTGTAATGACCTAAGCTATTTTCAAGCTTTGGTACGTACCAATATTTGGTGAGATAGTGATGAAATTCTAAAAGTAAATATTCGAGCTTTTGCTGTGTCTCAATTTTTTTGTATTTGACTTGATCAAGCACTTTTAGATAAAGGGTCTCATACTCGTATGATGTGAAGTTTAAAAAGTCTTGCTGGTAAGCACGTTCCATTAATGCGCGCGCTATGCGAATCCAGTATTGGTTAGTGGTATTAAAAGCAAGGTTACGCGTGGCCAATGTTCCGTGTGTTGAAAGATGATAGGCCCAGCTTAGCAATGCAGCTTTGAGTGGTGCGTGGGTGGTTGCGTTGAAAATATTTTTGATTCCGGTGCTTAATATTTTTTTACGCCCGAGGTTATGTTTTGATACACCTCTGGCAGGTGTCTTGCGTGCTTTTTTAAAACATTTAACGATATCATTCATTGCTGCACGCCAAGTGCCGTGTATTTTTTCATCGTAGCGTCTTGGCTCAAGCATCCATGTTTCATTTTTCTCATTAGGAAGTAATTCTTTTTTGGAAACGAGTCCAATCTCCTGTTGAATACGGACTAAAGTAGAGGTTGGTAAGGGCTGGTGTGATATTTCCCCTTGCATTATTTCACGTAGCACTCCTGGTAAATGTAAGCGCCAATAATCACGTGAAAGTTCTGCTAACGTATCGCAGGATTTTTTGGATGTTGTTGTGATATTTAATTCAGCGAGTACACATACTAGTTGATTTTGTACCTCTTTAGACGTCGGTTGATATTTAGTGATTTTAGCTAGTATTGAATATCCCCATAATAGTGATTTACCTAACTTATCTGGAAACCATCGCCATCGATGTTGTTTTTCATTTTCCATCCCTTTTTGTATGTCTACAAAGATTAACGAATCGAGGACATAATGTTTTTGATGTAGGTCGATGATGAGTTGCTTAAGGTCATTGGACTGTGCAATTCCACCTTCAAATGCTGCTGTTATAACAATCAGTGCATGGTGGTGTATTTGCATGGATTTGATTACGTTACTGTAGGAATCTTTTGTTTCTTTATTTTTCAGCTTATTGAGAATTGATTTGATATCCGTATTTTTAGCCAGTAACTTGAGGTAGTCGGCAAAATCACTACGTACAGTAGCCGCATGTCGGTATTGCTCTAAGCTGGATGTTGTAAATGGTGAGTTTTCAGTCTTTATAGGGATATATCGAGGTGGCAAGGTAAGTGCGTTACTTTTTTTAGTTATTTTTCGAAGTCGATCCCATAAGAGCCTTTGGCGGCTGTGTTGACGTTCCTGTTTGTGATTACAATCAATCTCAATTAATTTAAAGAGCGTTTGAATCAGGTCAGGGTCATTTTCTAGTAAGTCTAGAGTTATATCTTTTACCAAATTATCAACACTGTTTTTATCGTTAATATCGTGTTGTTTGCGTATAAGTTTACGTCTGTGATGCCCCCATGGATAATCAATTGTATAACATTTTTCTTCGTTAAGATGATTGCAAGCTTTGTCCATATATGATGTTACGGATTTTGTGAGACCGGGCAGTGGTTGCCATCCTTGGCTCTCAAGCATGCGATCAATAACGGGTGCGAGTTGTGAACGGGCATCAACAGGTGAGATGATCGATGTTTTCCCAAATGGCTGTTTGAATGCATCCATGTGCCCCATTTGTACATTAACAATTTCAGGTAATAGTTCGTTTTCCCATAACGTACGAGCTAATAGGTGTCGTCCTGTGTTGAGTTTAAATGGCCAATCATCACTCAGTACTTCAGCAAGTGTGTTGCCAGTAACATGTTCAATGCCACTACCATCGTGTTTTATCCAGAAAAATAATGGAATTGGCTGCTGGCGAACACTTGATTTAGTAAGAGCATAGATTGAAAAAGCCAGAGGCTTATGGTTCTTTTCACTCATATAGGCCATCAGAACCTCAAGATGCTTTAAATAATGCTCGAGTTGTTGGCAAGCCATATCAGGGAGACAAACAAGCCGGTTAGCATGGGCCTGTGTGATGATTTTGTCATTGATGATGCATAATCCAAGCTGCGTGTCGATTTCTGAAAGGTATGCGAACATATCGTGTACAGGGCGGTGGCCACTGGCCATGAGGAGCATCAAAAGCGAATAGGCAGTGTAAACATTATGCGCTTTGATAAAATCATCCTGTATAAGGGCAGTATTAGTACGTTCTATTAGGCTTGAAATACATTTTTGTAATGCTTGTGATGATGGAAGGTTGTGGCTACCGATATAGACAGGAGATGAATCTTGCCGTTTGTCAGTGGTAAGGCACTCTCCTAATATATTTTGTAGTGCTCGTTGATAAATGGGCTGCAAATAGCGGAGTTCATATGATCTGTAATACCATGTCATGGGAGAGCGGTCATGATCACGGCCAGCTAGCACATAGACCAGGACAGGGTCATGAGTGATAGCACCTACAGTGTAGGCCAGGGCATTTTCAATACGAGGTATTTTAATACGTTGCCAGCCTGTTTTTCTAAATTGATCTAACAGTGAGCAAATTTCACTTTTTGCATCAACTGCAGTTAGATTGAGCCATTCTCCTAAGGGACGGGTTATCTGGTTTGCCTGTGTAGAGATAACTTTGACCATAAGCTTAGTAACCAGAGTTGGCAAGGTCAGTGAAAAAGTATCAGTGTATTTCATCATGAGATGAGCTGTTTTGGTATCTGGTTCGTAGGCCGTCTCAGGTCGATTCAGTGTCCGGATATATGCACCCTTTAGTGTGATTTCTCCGTCAGGACCTAGCGGACATGCAATAAGTTGATCGAGAGGTTTTCCGGTAGCCAGCCAAAGGGCTAATATCAATGCACGAATGTGTTGTAGTGGGTCTGGATTATCGTATAGTTGCTTTAACTCTTTTTTTATAAAAGCCTGCTCTATTGGGTTCAGCGCACCCGATGCCCAAGGCAGAAGATTGAGTCCAAGCCGAACACAGGAGCCAAGTTCTCTGCTATGTGCCTTTATCGCATCATCAGATTTTGATGCATCCCTCTCCTTGTAAAAGGAATAAGATGTTTTTTCACCATGTTCATCTGACAAAAAGATTGTTGAGACAGGGCTAAGTATTTCTCCTTCATTCGTAGATATCTCTTGTAGGTAAGTAATGGGCGGTATGAAATCAGAGACTTGTTTAGTAAACCAATTATCAAACAATAATGCTTGTAATTTTTCTAGAGATTTTAAAAATACGCCCTGTTGTTTAAGGTTATCAGGATTATTGATTAATTTTTGTAATTCTATTAAATGAATTTTTTGACCAATTAGCCCCGGTGTAAAAGTATCAGGTAGCCGTTTTATGGCCTTTAAACGATTACCTTTTGTATAAATACAACGTCTAAGTTCAGCCGCAGCGTTGTCTTGTATTCTTCGAGCACGATTATCGTTATTAGACCAATAAGCAGTAATTACATGAGCCACTAAGCGTTGCACAGAACGACTATCTTTGCCACTAAAATCAGAGAGCAGCAAGGCAAGGACATTACGTTTCGAAATGTCACGTAGTGTTGTACCATCTTTTAATTTTCTAATGCTGGGTATCACAAACCCTTCTTTAGTCAGGCTTTGCTCCAGAATATCGAGGTGTTTACTTAAGAGATTCCATTTATCTTGCAGAGGGAGTTCCAGCGAACGTACATCAATCGAGGCTTGTCTCAACGAGTTAATCAGTCGCTTATAATCGCTGTCATTTTGTTTTTCATTATCTCGAAAACCAAGTTCATAAAAGATGTGGCTCAAATACTCTCTTGTTGAGATAGGCCCTTTTTTACTATCTTTTAGCCAATATAAAAGAATGGTACTGCTTGGTTTATGATAATTTGATTGGTTCACCTTACGCCTTTGTTTCATTTTCTATGGTGATATCACCATCACATTTGAGGTGAGGATATCTTCTTTTTTAGGTGTTATTAACACCATTTTGCAGGTGTTATTAACACTACCCAAGATCCTGTAACTCATTGAAATAATAGAGTAATAACTATATCATTAAGATCATAACATGAAAGATAAAGTTGGCAAGAACTAATAATAATTAATGATAAAAAGTAGAAAAAATGGTTCTTTTGGTAAGGGTGAGTATTTGTTGATTTGGTGAAAGTAATATTATATTTAAATTGAAAGCACCCTTAATAAATCCGGGTAGCATCCCAGGCAGACAGTCGGTGGGTCCTTTTATATCAAAGATGATCTTAAAGAAGCACGGATATCGGTGCTCACACGGTGATCATGGTGTTATCAAAGCCGAGTACACAGATATATTTGAAGTCGAGTTAGACACAGAATATTCATATCTTAATAAGAATATTTATTAAGAAAGAGGTCAGTAATTTTCCCAAAAATTGCTTGATAGTAGGTTGCATACCCGAAGTGGGTAGCGGTTGCGGTAATAGGTCAGCAGGATGCAATATCGTTATATGAATTAATAACCACTAATCGTCAAAATCAAACAGATCTTTCAGTGGTGTATTCAGAGCCTCGGATATCTTTTCCAGTGTATCAAACCGGGGAGCATACACACCCCTTTCAATTGAGCTTACGCTTTCAACAGTGAGATCAATATGATCTGCTAGTTGCTCTTGTGTTATACCAGCGGCTTTCCTCAGCTTTTGTACTTGTAGACCAAAGCGTTTTCTCAGAACACCCATTCAATATCCTCTTAATTGAATAAGTCAGAGTATTGAAGTTGACCCGTGAATATAACGAAGTTAAACTTCGGGTTGATCGAAGTTTAACTTCGTTCATAGTATCTGGGGTTAATGATGTATTAAGGGATAAATACCATAAATAATAATAAGTTAAGAGTAACTCCCTCATTTTGATCATTTTTCCTATCCACAGTGTTATCAAAGCACCTGTAAATAATAAACCTGCTCATGGGAGAGTAAAAACATGGATATAAAACAATTATTAAAATTAGGTATGGTTAGTCTTATCGCTTTTCAGTTATCAGCATGTATTCCGACAAAAGAAGAGCGGTTAGCGCAAAACAAATCTATAGCCCGGGCATCTGATGATCCTGCTTTGAGTCATGCACTATTGGCGTTTGCTAAGAATCATAAAAAATATAAAGCAGAATTACATAAACAACTTGTTACTATCGGTATATACAATAATCTCTATGAAAATCAAATTTCTTCAGCAATTAATAGCTATCAGCAAAAAGACTCAACCAAAGATGCTGTAGCCAAAACATATATAGTAACGGCAAAGAAAAGAGGTCACAGGGTTGCTATGTATAATGCGGCAATCAACAAGATGATTCTTTCTATTTTTAATCAGGGTCGTCCACTTCGAGGAGAAGTTTATCAGTATGCTCTGGATAATGCCTTGATAGAGTATGATAAGAATAGTCGCATGGTATCGGTACTGGTCAGATTGAACTCATTTATGATCCCGATTGGAAATGTGTTGCATGAGCAAAATAGTCGCTTTTATCTATCAGGCCTGGCTCGAATGATAGAGAGTAAAATCTCAAGAAAGACATTGCAGGACAACTTTATTGCAGATTTGTAAAACCAATATATCGTGATTGTTTAACGCAATATATGGAAAGGAGTTTGAAATGAAGAAATTTGTAAAGTGTATTATTGTAGCGACTGGCAGCTTATTATTGTTATCAGCCTGCAGTGGCACACGTGAAGTCAAAACGGTTGCCATTCAATCCAAACCACTAGCTGTAAATCAGGCATTAATGACAACACCAATTCGTGTCGAGATGGTTTATCTGCGTGAATATAAAGATAAAGCAGGGAAGATGGTTATAAAGCCCTATATCTTTAATCGCCCCAGTGTAGGCAATTTCTTTTTGATGGATGTCGATAAGTTCTATAAAGTTGATGAAAACTTGAAAATGCTTAAAAGCGTACTGGAAACAAAACTAAGAGATTCCGGTTATAAGCTTGGAAATAATGGACATGTTCTGAGAGCAACGATTACCTATCTCCATCCTGAAACCGATAAAGGGCTCAGGGGTATCATATTGTTCAGAAAAAAAGTAGGGAAAAATGTACTAAAGAATCTGACAATAGTAGGGGGCTTGTTCTCGGATTTTAGTCTGGCCTCATCAGAGTATGGCTTAATGTTAGAACTTCTGAAAAACAAACACGTCATTCATGCACACGACTTCCATGTTAAAAAACAGCGACAGCATACGCTGCATGGTTTGAATATCAATGCGAGTGATTGGAAATATAAATATGCCACGGCTGTCTTTTATGAATCCTTTGATAGTACGGTATTGAAGTATTTTGATGAGTTATCCAGTATACAAATAAGCGCGTTACATTAATAAACAAGTGCTTCCTAATATGACATTGAGATTGTAGTGATCTCTTGTGTCATGTTAGGGAGATACTAGCCTATCTGCTGACCTTTCTTCTTTGCCATTCTTCTGAAAGTTATTAATATAGTAATATCATATAAATAATGTATGCTTATTATTCGCGTTTATTCCATTCAGGAATAGCTAATGTGGTTAATAATCAAATCTAATAGAAATATAATTATATATAGCTAAAAAAGCTGTAAAAAATATTGAAGGGTAATGTAATGAAATATTTAATCGAAACAAATATTAAGCCATTTTTAATCGTTAGCATGCTATTGATACCAGTTTATAGTTATGGTGTCGGATTACCTTATCAATCAGTACAAAGACCAATTACAGCCGCAAAGCTTTTTCGAGGATGTCAGACTAGTAATTTAAAGTCTGGAGTGCAAATAAGTTCGCTATGTAATATATGGGATAAGCATATTTTATTCCTTGAAAATGAATTAAGTAAAGTATGTGGTAATGCAGGTGAAAGAATAAATAAGAGAGTAAAAAATGTCAGAGGTATGTATGTCAAGATACCTTCAGGCAGGAAATTTATTTTACATAGTAGTGACAGAGATGTTGCATCATATGTTTCTCCAAATTTAAACAGAAGATATAGATTTGTTGAGGTAGAATTACGAAAGAATTTAATAAGGCGTTATGAAGTTAATGATATCAAGCCAGGTAAGCGTACCGCCAGATGGAAAAGTGCTTATAGTAATCTGGATAAGCCAACGGCACAATTTAAAATAAGCTTTGAAAATTTGACTGATGGGAAGCTACAGTCACAAGGGTTATTTGGTAATAGGACTATTGTTGCAGACAGGTTAACAAAAAACGTTTTAGCAGAGCGAGCGGTATATTATTATATAATAAAAGAAGGGCTAAGGTTGCCTGGTGGACAACGTCTTCAGATACCTGATCGTTATAATAGGCGCTTTACATATATAGTACCGTGTAAAAACTACGCGCCACAAATTATATATTATGAAAAAAACCACCCTGTCAGTGCCTATGAATTTGTATCGCGGGTGCTTATACCTGAGCCTTGGTCTGATAGTGAGCGTATGGCTTTATATGATTTAACCAAAGGTGTAGGTCAAATAAAAAAGAAATGTGTGTCATCTGTAAGTTTTGGGCCTGATGTAACCTTAAACAATTTAACTGCGAGAATAGAGAAGCAGTTATGGGGTCATTTACATCTTGGTATCAAAGGAACCCGTGATATCTTTACATGTGAAAATCATTTTATGGGCCCCAAATGGGATACGAAATATTATTTTTCTAATGGTGATGTTTTGACTGAAAAAGAGCTTTTGTCATATTTCAATCTTGTCTGGGAGTAAGTGTAAATGAGGTATTTAAGTATTCTAATAATATTGATACTCACTGGCTGTGACTCGGGTATTTCATCAGATGCAAATAATAAAAATAAGCCTGATACCACAACCTGGTCAACGGCATTGGATAGAGGTATTGGCTATTCCTATAGGGCTGCACCACAGGTATGTGTAAATTTTGGGCCGTACAATAATCGTCATGTTAATATGGTTAATGCCGGAAAACGAAAAATATCACTCACATACCTTTTTTATGTAAAACCAGACAGTTCTGTTGAGTTACCAGCTACAAAACAATTAAAGCTGCTCGAGAGTAAAGGACTGTTAGAGTCGTCAGTAGTTGAAATAGATGGTAGAAGGACAAAAGCATATAGCCTGACTGTTCGTGGTTGGGGGCTTGCATATTATGCAAGTATTGGTGGGTTATGTCTGGATGCAGGTCGAACAACAGTGGCAAAGATACTCGATTACCAGTTGTTACCAGATCAGGCATCAGGACTTGTCTCTTATAATGTAAAATATGAAACAGGTATCAAGCTTAGGAAATGGGTTGATAGTAAAGTGATTAAAACATTTGACTATAACGTTGTTTTACCAAGAATTCATGAGGCTATATTGGTAAAAGGGCCAAAAGGCTATTATTTTCCAACAACACAACGTATGCAGAGAAATATATCATCTATTTTACCAAGTCCTGAAGCAGTGGCGCAATTCACAAAGCGTGATAAATTTTTGAAAAAATCATGTGAGTATCATTCGTGTGCTAAAAATGTAGAAGAAAGCATAAAAGTATATTATGTAGGTATACCTAAAGGCAATATGATCCAATTTCGGTTTAGTTATACTACTGGTAATGGTGAAACTAAAATGGGAGTGGGCTATTTAAAAGTTACAAGGAAAGGTGAATGGATAGTTGATAATTCTATTTCATCAAGAGTAATGACGATAGAAAAAGCTCGATTAATTCGTAAAAACAGCTACCCTAGTATATAAGCGCGCTGTAGGTATATTATGAAGAAAAAGCACACAACTAAAGAATCATCAAGAGGTAGAGAAAGAAAGAAGATGGAGCTGAATTCAGGGTGCTCTGATAAGTTTGTTACGGATGTACTACAAGCTATTGATGAGGAGGATGCATTACTTAGAATGTTGGAACAAAGTCAGAGGGCTTATTCTAATGGTGATTATCAGACAGTAAAGGAAGCTTTTTCTGATATAAGAGAAAATGTAAAAGATAAATTAACAGCGGAAGGTATTCTTGAAGCAGTTAGGCCTGATCAGGATATTAGTGATGAGTTATCATTACAGAGTGCGCTTGATGAGTAAGTTAATAATGAGACTGTGAGCTCTATAGAGACGAAAATAATTTATAATTTTATCGAGAAGATGCTTATTGAAACAGATCGAGTAGAAGCGGCTATAGATAATGCATTAGAATTTTTTTCTGAATCAAATAAACGTATTGCTGAAATGGAAAAGCACAATGTAATTCAATCTTAAAACTGTCAAATTTTTCGACAAATGATCGCAATTTTAAAAAAATACCTATAAAAGTATGAGTTGAGATCCACGGCAACTGTAAAATTTACCGACAAAAATATTTGTAATCATTTAAAAACAAAGTGTTTTTTAATTTCTAGTTACCTTTCTTGAAAAAATTAAATTTAAATTACTTCTTCTGATTGCCTGTTTAGTATAAAATGACACTGGTTTATTGGCAGTAATCAAATTTAATTCATAGAATTTGCTTTAGTGTCATACCTAATAAAAATAATACACGCAAATGGAGTTGTATTAGTAATGCGCGATCCTGTAAACGAACAAGTACAAGATACCGGTCTGGTATGTGTGCATATTATCGCGCGTTTTTTTGGCTTGCCTGCTGATATGGCGCAGCTTAAGTTACAGTTCTCTCAAACAAATCAATTGTTCAAAAAACAAGAAATACTGCTTTCATTAAAGCATCTAGGCCTTAAAGCTAGAGAAATTAATAGCAACTACGCTAAATTAGAAAACACGACATTACCAGCGATTGTGCAGAATAAAGAAGGTAAGTATTTTATTCTTGCAAAATATAGTAAGGATGAGGTTTTAGTTCAAGTCCCGCAAGAGAGCCGCCCATTAAAACTCCCGCGTCAGGTTTTTGAAGAGTCATGGAATGGTAAACTGATACTGGTAACCAAGCGCGTTAGTTTAACGGATCAGTTACGAGAGTTTGATATCAAGTGGTTTATTCCAGCAATTATTAAATATCGTAAGTTGTTGGGTGAAGTGCTACTGGCATCCTTTTTTATTCAATTATTTGCTTTGGGTGATTTGCCCCGGAACGATCATAATGGCATTTTCTTCTATAACACGACCGTTACCCTCGGCGCTACAATCAGTAATGCTAATATAAATAATTGGATTATCCATGGCTTAACCCTCCGCATTAAATGCACTATCAAAAGCTGATTCTGCTGCATGGGCTGCCGCCTCAGATTCTTCTATTGATTGTAATCGCTCCGGGTCTGAAAAATCATTAGCCGCCTTTTTTGCCGATGAAACTGTCGTAACACTGGGGTCAGGTCTTACATTTTACACGCCATATTCTTTTAAGACACGGCTAATCGTAGTGATCTGTAAATTAAATCCTCAATGGCCTGCTCACCGGCTATCATCCCTAATAAACACGAATTATAAGCTTACTTATTTTATGGGTGATGAGAAATGTAAGACCTGACCCCGTGATTTTGTACAGCGGGCGCAAGAACGATCGCACTGATAGTAACAGAGCGATGCATGACTTTAGCGCGACGGGGCTAATGAGACAGTGTGAACTCAACAGTTGTCAGCAACCTAAGCATGCGTATAAGAAAACTAAACAAGAGCATAAAGTAATACCAAATGCCTTGGATAGAGAGTTTGATGTAACAGTGCCTGATAAAGTTTGGTGTGGTGATGTTACGTATATTTGGACAGGAAAACGGGGGAAAACCACTTTTTTAAGGTTTGTCATTGGGAGTCATCCTTGCTAAATTCAAGTTTGAAGCTCATTCGACTGTTCGAATTAGTTAATCGGGTCGGCTCAGTGTCCCTGCTTGTTAACGATCTATAAGATCTGGCGCTCATCGGGCTACTGAACCGGTTAGCTAAAACGTTAGGCATCAATGGAGAACCGAATGCCTCAAACAGCTACATTAATCCGCATTTATATAGTTATATTGACGATGACCACTACTTTGATAGTAGGTACTTGTTATGCTGAAAATGTTACTCAAGAGTATTTTATAATTTCCTCAGGTAGTTTAGGTGGCAATTACAATAAATCAGGTGATATTTTAGCTAGATCGCTTAATAAAATAAATTCTAAGCAATATATGTTCAGGGTTATAACCAGTAATGGTTCTATTGAAAATATAAAGCATCTTAAAGATAGATTCTCAGACTTCGCCATCGTACAACGTGACGTCTTTATTAATAATTATTTTGGTTACGGTGGAAAAATAAAAAACGTATCAATTATTGCACCATTATTTCAGGAAAAGTTGTTAATTTATACGCATGAGAATACACACATAAGTTTCAAGAAATTTAAAGAGATAGTAAATTCATCACAAACAAAAATTAAAATTGGCTTGACTAGTCTCGATGGAGCTGCATATAAAACTTTCTCAGAAATTTCATCTCTTTTAGGATTAAATAATGAGAATTTTGAATTTATTGTGGATAACTATAATGAATTATCCAGTAAGTTTTATTCAAAAAAGATTGATTATATTCTGACACTCTCTTTGCCATTAGAAGAAATTAGTAATGCTTATAACGTTTATTTTGTTGATTCTGATATTCGCTTATTAACTAGAAAAATGCGCTACCTCACAACAGCGCACCTTGATAAGAAAGAACATAAAACACTAGGAGTTTGGGCGCTATTTATAGGATTAAACAGTAGTATTAATCAAATAGGTGAAAATGAAATCATTAAACAGATCATACCTTCGGAAATACCAAATGATCCTATAGAGAATCAGATGCTTGATACATTTAATAAATTCAAGTCCACTAACGTTTTTTATGATCAGTATCTTAATGGGCTTCCAGTTATTACTTCCTATCAAGAAGCGATAAATCAGAACGATTCAAATATAAGCATACAATTAATTATTATAATAATAAGCTTAATAAGCATAATTTCTATTTTAGCGCTATGGCTACATTACTATAGTCATAAACACAGAAAGTATTTATGGGTACGATATAAGCATGTATTCTTTGGTTTGCTACTGGTTTTTATAATTTATGTATTGTGCATAGAGTGGCTGATATTCGGCGAGAAACAGTTTTTCCAGAATAATGGGGTCAAGAGTAATATTATTGACATGACGAGAAATGATCTACATATATGGAATCTTGTAAGAATATTTGCAAATAATGAAGGTGGGATGTTTCCTATATCTGTAACTGGAAAACTAGCTACAACTTTATCAATGTATATAATCTGGATTGGAGGCATCTCAATTGCTATTTTTGAATTTTTTATGTACAAGCTTATTGCCAGACGCAGAGAAGGGCTTATGAAAATAAAATATGAAGAACATATTATTATTGCTGGTTGGAGTGATAGCACTTTAAAACTCATAGAAACACTATTGTATGCTTGTAAGGAATATCATAGAAAAACCTTCAAGATAGTTTGTGTCGTTCCAGATCCAAAATTAATACTAGAAAAGTACAAATACATTAGTGATCTCGAACATAGAAAAGAGATTATATTGATAAAGGGTTATATTCGAAATAAGGATATTCTTGAGCAATGTAATACTCACCAAGCCAAAATAATCATTTTACTTGCTGAAGAAGCAGGTATTCATGCAGATGAAAAAACGCTGATGCGAGCGCTTGGTATTCGAAAGTTTTGTTGTGATAAAAGCCAGAACGCAAAAGATTGTTCGCACGGCATATCATCAGAAGACGCGTCTACTCACGATGATTTCAAGCTATATCAGACTACGAAAGAAGTAAATCCAGTCTATATTATTGCTGAAGTCAACACTGAAGAATTCGTTTCTGATTTGCGAGATGCGGGTGTTAATGGAATCATCAATAAAAATAAGATAGCTGACAGCTTACTTGTGCAGAGTATTCTGAATCCAGGAGTCTCAATATTAATCAAGAATATTCTCTCATTCAACGAGGATACAAACGAGTTTTATACCATTGATCTGCTAAACAAGAATAATAGTCATTTAAGGAATCGGACATTCGATGAACTTCTATTACCCTTGCGAAAGAAAAATATTCTTTTGATAGCCATTAAAGTGATTTACAGAGATTCGGCAGGAAAAGAAATAATCGACAATAGAGAGCTCAATCACCTATTAAAATCTGAAGGGCTTAATCGTCAAATAATTACTAATCCCATTACAGATGTTGAAACAAATAGAAAAACAGATGCTGACGATCAACTTATTACGCTTGCTACCAGTGTAGATAAACTTAATGCCGGTCTAAAAGAAATTAAGTTTGATTGAAATTAAAACGAACACCAATGACTGAGACGAATACATCTATCTTGTTATGTGCGATTCTAGCCCCGCACAGGTTATTCAATAGTGTAAGCCCCTCATTGTTTAATTGCATCAAAAATTGCCCTCGAATTTGCACTGAATATTAACCCATATTTATTCTATCAACATATTGAATCATATTCACTAATTAGCCTATCAGTAAATCAAATAAACCATTAAAATCATTATTGGATGCAATTCAACACTCAGGTAGCTTACTCATTTGTTTAGAGAGTGCTTTTGCTGCAATTCGAGCTAAGATCGAAGCGTGATTTGTAATCCGGTTAGTATTTCTCCTGGTTTTGGAAATTCAGTTTTTAATTCAATCGCTAATTCGGGAGCAGCAATAGAACCAATATTAATTTGAGCTAGGGTTGGGGTTGCGCTCAAACATAAAAGAGTAAATAAAAATATATCCAGAGTCTTCATATATATAATAGCAAATTAATTAACTGCTTTAGGTTGAGACTTGTTTTATATGGGGAAATTGGTAAATAAGTCAGTGGATAAAGCCTGCTTGTAGTTGTGGAAAAACCTGTGTATAGAACTTTAGAAAAGTATTGCGTAATTTAATCTATGTGGTATAAAAGAAGTAGGTGCGCCAAATATGTGCATATATTGTTCTGGGATAATTATCCCTTTCCAAAATAGGAGTACCATGTCATGGTCAAAAATATTCTGGTTATTATATCAGCTGTAATTATGTCGCTTGTTGTTTCTGGGTGTTCAGCTCAGTCACCAGATGATAAGTATACTTATCAAAACAATCCTGGTTGTGAAGGGGGTGTTAAATCTAAGTATATATGTAGAGTATATTATGAACCCACCACAATGGGGAAAATGGCAGGTTGGTCAAAAAGCTTTGCAGAATTCAAACGGATTAACAATCTTTCTGAGTCAATTACAAGGAATACACCAGCTCCGGCCAATATATATTTTGCAGCCTTTTTAAGGAATAAGTCTGTAAGTAAACCAGGGGCTAAGAAATATTATTCTTATACAGATTATCGTAAAAGTAGGAAATAATAATAAATGGGTAATCAATAAAAGACCATCCAAATTTGGATGGTCTTATTTTTATGTAATTAATTTGGATATTTCCGTACTACATAAATCCAAACCAAAAACCAAGGAAAGAGATGGAAGAATGGGAAAGTTGCCATATAACCAAGTATTGCTAACAGAAAAGTACCTATCTTAAATGCAGCCCCCTTACCGAGGATGGGGTTTAACATCTCGCCCCTATT
>Ga0316206_1001768_pt1 | contig 17176 bp, 16 predicted proteins | sample 6monthpyrite_MG_FD_204942 | JGI IMG/M metagenome (GOLD analysis project Ga0316206, IMG submission 204942) | Microbial mat bacterial communities from mineral coupon in-situ incubated in ocean water Damariscotta River, Maine, United States -... | ecosystem: Environmental > Aquatic > Marine >... | reverse complement strand
CGTTTTGCATGTTAGGGCGATAATGTCATTAAAAGGCCTCATAGTAACAGAAAATGCTCGAATTACTGAGCCTTTGTGCCATAATCCTAGGTAACAAAACAGAAAATATAATAATTAAAGTCTTCATTATATGGATAATATATACATTGCTCGTCAGCCTATCTATGACCATCAATTACAAGTAATTGGGTTTGAGTTGCTCTATAGAAACAGCGAGGTTAACTCAGCTACATTCAAAGATGGCAACAAAGCTTCAAGCGATACGATTGTAAATTCATTTATCCATATCGGTATTGATAATTTAGTCGGGACTTCACTGGCATTTGTTAACATGCCTTCGGAATTCATACTGGATAATGATCTGATTCCCATGTTTCATGAACAAAGTGTGCTTGAGATTCTTGAAGATGTAGAACCAACTGACGAAATAATTAATGGTATAAAAAACCTTAAAGACAAAGGCTATCAAATAGCACTTGATGATTTTGTTTATTCAGAGAAAATGATTCCATTTTTAGAATTGGCTGATTTTGTAAAAATTGATGTACTTGAATACAGTAATGAAGAAATAAGTGAATTAGTAAAATTAATAAAAAAATATCATATAAAAACTGTTGCAGAAAAAGTAGAAACGCAGGAATTATTTAAGCTTTGCAAATCACTTGATTTTGATTTCTATCAAGGGTATTTCTTCTGCCATCCTCAGATCGTTACTCAAAAGAGTATGCCAGCAAATAAGATGGTGGTACTCAATCTGCTAGCACAGCTTCAAAACCCAGAAATGGAATATGAAGAGCTTGAAGTAACACTAAGTCAGGATGTAACACTCTCTTATAAACTGTTGAGGTATATTAACAGTGCGGCATTTACACTGAGGAGAGAAATCGAATCAATTAAAGATGCGATTGTATTATTAGGCCTTGATTCAATTAAAAACTGGGCAAGTCTTATTCTGATGAGCCGTGTTGTTGATGATAAACCTGAACAACTAGTAATTACTGCACTGGTGCGCGCAAAAATGGCGGAACTCATTGCCCACGACAGACACCCTGAGCTGGAAAAAAAGGTTTTTATTTGTGGTTTGTTTTCTGTGCTTGATGCATTGATGGATAAACCGATGATCGAATTACTGGATACGGTTATTCTTTCTACCGAAATAAAGCTGGCGCTACTTGATTTTGATGGAGAACTTGGTGAGTTATTAAGTCGTGTCATAAGTTATGAGCAGGCAGACTTTGATGCATTACATCGTCAAAATGTAAATACAGAGCTTTACTATGAATCTTATATGGCTGCTATTAAATGGGCTGACGAATCAATGAAGGTAATAAAAAATTAATGTTTAAATTGCACCAACAATTAGAAAAAGATTGCATTGAGCTGGGCCAGTTTGATTTGTGTACAGTGTTGCTGATGAATGATTCAAATTATCCCTGGTTTATTCTGGTTCCTGAAAGAGAAGATGTAAGTGAAATCTATGAGCTTTCTGATAATGATCAGTTGCAGTTGATTAAAGAGTCTAATTTTTTAGCCAGAATTCTTAAGAAATATTTTTATGCCGATAAGATAAATATAGCTGCGCTGGGTAATGTTGTGCCGCAGCTGCATGTTCATCATATTGCAAGATACACCGATGATATTTGCTGGCCGGCACCAGTCTGGGGAGCGCGACCATCAATTGAATACACTGAAGAACAATTAGATAAGATTCTTGATGTGTTTAGTAAAGCAATGGCTGACACCAGCGCGATTGATTCTTAATATAAAATCAAATATTAAACATTAAATTTTAAAAAGGGCTTCTGCATTTTTTGTTGTCTGATCAGCAATCGTTTCCACATCCATGGATTTAATTTCTGCAAGTGAATTTAATGCATCAACAAGATATTCGGGGCTGTTTCTCTCACCTTTGTGAGCATGACCTGTCATATCTGGTGCATCTGTTTCCAGAAGAATATGTTCAATAGCAATGTCTTTTGCTAGTTGATGTATCTTCCTTGCATTAGGGTATGTCATTGTCCCACCAAAGCCCAGTTTAAAGCCCAGATCAATGTATCTTTTGGCCTGATCTAAGGTGCCATTAAAAGCATGGCAGGAGCCACCTGAAATGTTAAATTCTTTTAATAATGTGAGTATTTCATCATGTGCTTTTCTAACATGAAGAATAACAGGAAGTTTATGTTCTTGAGCAATATCAAGTTGCTGCACAAAGAAGTCAGTTTGTCTTGTTTTATCTGTATTTTTAATATAAAAATCCAGACCAATTTCACCAACAGCAACAGGCTTATGGGCAACAATAGATTCTTTTAGTCTGTCTAAATCAGCATTTATGTGTTCGCTGATAAACAGGGGGTGCAAACCTAGTGTTAAATATGTTTCTTTATAGTTTTCGCTGATCTGAATGGTTTTGTTCCAGCATTTAGCTTTCGTTGCTGGTAATATAATTTTATTGATTCCAAGCTGGGAACAATGCTGGAGGATTTCATCTCTGTCACTGTCGAAAATAGTATCATCGAGGTGGCAGTGTGTATCGATCAGTTTCATCGCAATATTGTGACATGTTATCTGCAAAATAAGCAATGCGTATAAGGTAATAAATAATAAATTTTAGCTGCAAAGGTTGAAGTTAAGTTAAGAGCAGCTAGTTGGCCTCATGTATGACTAATTTCTAAACATCGCTTTGGTACCTTCCAAATCGTGGCTGTCAGAAGTTTTTTAACTTTTATCTGAACTGTTTTGTTGTTTATTTTTATAATTTTTCCAGTGTATACTTTTTTCTTATGCAAGAATTTTACAGAATCACCAATACTTACATCAATCATGTATTTATTATCTGTGGAGTATGAATCAGTTAAGTAATCCGCTGAAATTGAATTACTTGAGAAGTAGCATTCCAGATTTTCCCTGATGATATTTGCTTCATCTGATAAGTGGATTTTATCAAGAATAGAATAAAAGCTCGTATTGTGGATGCTACCTTTGATAGCAGGCTTAGTGAGTAGCTGTATAACATGTGCAAATTCATGGCAGACAGTATGTGCGAGAATATTTATCAGTGAGGTATTTTGATTGTAGTAGTTACGTGAAAGTACTTCTCTATAGGTCATCCATAGTTTAGCTTGCTGTTGATTGAATTTGCTTTCAATCATTTTTTTGCCGTATGTAATGGTAAATGTATTTTCTTTTGGATTGAATTTACAGTAAGTAGCCATACCACAGCCAATACGTGTCTTTAATTTATAATTACTGAACTCCATTACATCTGAAAAACTATTCGAATTCCAAAGAACTTCTTCTGTTAATTTGCAGAGAATATCGGCAATTTGTTGGTATTTACAATTCATCAGTAGTTAAATCAAAGCCATTGACAGCGATTTTTATTGAAGCCAGCTTATTGGCTTCATAGAGTGCATCTTCTATGGTTTTATTCTTAAGCAGAGCATTGATCAGTCCTGCATTAAAGGTATCTCCAGCGCCCAACGTGTCCGTAACAGATTCAGGTTTTACGGCAGGGGAATGAAAAAAAACGGTTTCTGCTGATACGGCGTATGAGCCTTGATCTCCCCAGGCCAGAATCAAGGTTTTGTCTGGATATGTTAAGTGCATTTTATTTAAAAAGATATCTGCAGATTTATAGGGTGATTGCTGACAAAAAGCCTTAGAGAAAATTAAAACATCTGCATAAGGATAAAGTTGTTCTATATTGTCACGATGTTTTTCTATTTCAAGAGAGCAGAGGGTATGAGGAACTTTTTCTTTAACATGTTGTAGCATAAGTAAAGTCTGATCTGTGTTTCTTCCTTCAAAATGTATCCAGTCAAAACCTTCGAGTGGGATCTCTTTAAAGTCTTTATATGAAAGTTCAGGTAAGTCTCTGTAATGAACAATAGATCGTGAACCATTGCTTTCATTTAGCAGGATGTATGACGTAGGTACTTTACCAGTTGAGTAAGTTTTAGCATATTGATGGTTAATATGATATTTATCCAGATCATCGATAATATGATCCGCATCAGTTTCATTGGCTAATGTACCAGCCCAGTAACACTGATGCCCTAATTGACTCAGAATGACTAGAGAGTTAGTGCCATTACCGCCACGTTTGATGATCTGGTTTATAGCTCTGACTTCACTATCTTCATCAGGGTATTCTGCCACTGTATTGATAATGTCCAGAGTTGCAATGCCAACACCTAATATTTTTGTCATAGTTTAAACAGGTGGTATTTCTAAAAAAAGCATTATATCAATTGCCTTGTTATTTAGCAGTAGTTTGTATATGGTTTAGATATTAAAAAGGAATATTTGAAATAAGGAATATGGATATGAAACTTTCTCTACCAATCACTGCAATATTCGCTTTTATCTTTGCCTTACTAATATTTGTTCTGATGAGTCGTGTTGTAAGCATGAGAAGAAAATATAAAGTAGGGTATGGCTCATCAAAGCAAGAGCCGCTTAAAATGGCTATCAGTGCTCATTCAAATGCGGTTGAGAATATACCACTGGCTTTGTTTTTAATCATGTTGCTTGAAATAGCTCAGGCTAATCAGGTTTTATTGATTTTTTTGGGTTCTATATTTCTGCTTTCCCGCCTTATCCATGCAATTGGTTTAAGTCAGTCTATTGGTGTCTCATTTGGCAGAACTTACGGCACTATAGTTTCGTGGTTAACGGTAATAATAATGGCTGCAGTAAATGTGTATTACTCACTAATGTGATTCATTTATTTGCTGTTACAAATGACGAACCTGACGTTTTGGTAGCTTTTTATCATTTTGTTTTTTTGTAATGGCCACTACATTGTCGTTGAATGCGGGGCTTCCTTTTAATCCTGAAAGATTAAAGTCCTTTGTCAGGCTTTCAGTACATGCCTGATCTGAAATGTTTAATTCTGTAGTCATCACATCATATAAATACGTAAATAATTTATTTAAAGATATTTTATGAGTTTGTGTGCTTGTTGCGAATAGCCAGTCGCTCAGCATTAAAAAATTATTAAAGGGACTATCTGCAAGTATAAGTGGCAGGCTGTGTTTAAATCTGCCTGAATTAGCAATCATATCCCAATAACGTGAAAAACGACTCATTCTCTGCATGTCGTGAAAATCAATCACATTATTGCTTAAAATATTATAAGGCGCTATCGGGTTATATTTTATTTGATAGTCAATAGTATGACGAATGATAGGTGTGCCGCGTAACCGTTTTAAAATACCAACCTGAATTTCATGAGGATTAAGATTAATTAACTGATCAAAGCCTGTGGCAAAACTTTCAATCGTTTCTCCAGGCAGGCCAACGATCAGGTCAGTATGCAAATGAGCGGTTGTTTGGTTAACAAGCCATTTAATATTTTCGTTAGTCTTGTCATTATCCTGTTTTCTGCTGATGACTTGCTGGGTAACATCATCAAAGCTTTGTATGCCAATTTCAAATTGTAAACTTCCGGCAGGAAATTTTTTAATAATTTCTTTGAGTTTCTCAGGCAGGTGGTCCGGAATAAGTTCGAAATGTAAAAATAAACTTTCATCCATTCTCTCAAGAAAGAAATTCAGTATTTTGATACTGGTTTCAATCTTTAAGTTAAATGTCCTGTCAACAAACTTAAATTGCCTTACGCCACGATTGTAAAGATTGTCGAGATGAGAGAGAAATTCATCGAGATCAAATGGCCGGGCCGTTTTATCAAGTGATGATAAACAAAATTCACATTTGAATGGACAACCACGTGAAGCTTCTACATAAATAACTCTGTTAGCAATATCTTCATCAGTAAAAAAGTCATAAGGTAATTTGATCTGATCTAATTTAACGTTTGGTGCATTAATAATTTTATCGATTGGTGGCACGCTATTCAAAATTTGAGAGCAAAGCTCAGCAAATGCAAGATCAGCCAGTCCAGTAATCACATAATCAGCATATTGATATAGAGTCTGTTCTTTAGTCTCATAACTTATTTCTGGCCCACCCAGAATAAGTGTGGTTTCTGGTGAAATGGTTTTGATCAGTGCAGCTAGTTCGGTCGCCTGTTGAGTATTCCAAATATAAACGCCTAATCCGATAATTTTTGGTGATGACTCAAGCAGTTTTTCAGCTATATCAATAGGCCGTGCATTAATAATATATTCCTGAATTTCTGTGCAGGGTTGCAGTTCGCCCATATTTGCATAGAGGTAACGTGCACCTAAAGAAGCGTGAATATAGCGGGCGTTTAGTGTTGTTATGATGATTTTTGACATTATCTAATGATAGCAAGTTAAGCGTAGGTTTTCGTCATTTAATCAGCTAAAATATCTGCCTTATTTTGATTAATGATGACAATTTATGCGTGGTTATGTGCCTCCAGATCCTGAGACTAAAGTTTCAGTTGAATGTTTTGCTGTTGTTTATGTGCCTCGACGAAGTCGTAAAAGATTTTCTATTGGATGCGTGGAGGTTATGGAAACAGAAGCGGCAGCTTTAGAGGGTGCTGATGAAAGCAATAATCGCTATCCTGCTAAGGTAATCGGCCCCTCAAAGTCTTCTGAAGGCCAATACCTTTACTATCTGGTTAGCTGGCTTTAAAAGTTATTGGTGACCACTGATTTTAGCGTGTAGTGGTTTTGTCTCTTCAAACGTTTTAATTTGTTCTTCAGTGGCTTTGGTCTGATGTTTTTCTTTCCATTGATCCATGCTCATTCCGTATACAGCCTGAATTGCATCAGCGTAGTCCATTTCAATGTTTTGATCTTTTGCAGCAGCCAGATACCACTTAGACAAGCAATTTCTACAAAATCCTGCCAGATTCATTAAATCTATATTCTGTACGTCTGTGCGGTTTTGTAGGTGCTCTATCAGCCCGCGAAAAGCGGCGGCTTCAATCTCAGTACGTGTTTTTGGCTCCATATCTATTCCATCACTTTACGTATATTTGAAAGGTAAAATTATACCGTAAATTAAAGATTTTCTGTATCTGCTTCAGCTGATGACTAACAATTATAAAATTGTGAGCTAATATTATAAATATATAAAACAGGGATCTCTGAAACTTTCTATATGACCACTCAAGTCTTAATCTGTGATGACTCAAGCTTTGCCCGCAAACAAATGGCACGTGCCTTACCAGCGAACTGGGACATCGAATTAAACTATGCTGAAAATGGTATTGAAGCACTGGATTTGATTCGTCAGGGCAAGGGTGAAGTTTTATTCCTTGATTTAAATATGCCTATTATGGATGGCTACCAGACACTCGAAGGCATACGTAGTGAAGACTTGCCGACAATGACGATTGTAGTTTCAGGAGATATACAGCCTGAAGCAATGGCGCGTGTTAAAAGCCTGGGTGCACTGGAGTTCATTAAAAAGCCAGTTGATGGTATTACCATTGGACAAATTTTATCCAGCTATGGAATCAGTTTTGAAAATGAAGTGGCTGCTCCATCAGCAGTAAAGAAAACTGGCAATGACGATACAGGCTATGATCTTGACGATAGTTATCAGGAACTTGCCAATGTTGCTATGGGCAGAGCTGCCGATCTTTTAGCAAGGTTACTAAATACCTTCGTTATTATGCCGATCCCAAATGTAAAGCACCTTGAGATAAGTGAGCTTGAAATGGCGATGGCACATGTTAAATCAGATGATTCAATTTCGGCAGTTTGTCAGGGTTTTATAGGCTCTGGCGTCGCTGGTGAAGCATTGCTGATATTTAATGAGTCCAGTTACACTGATATCGCTGAATTAATGAAATATGAAGGTGATATTGATGAAGCGGCTCAGCTGGAATTGTTAATGGATATTTCAAGTGTGCTTTGTAATGCGTGCTTGAATGGAATAGCAAACCAGTTAGATATTAACTTTAGTCTTGGTCATCCTATGGTTATTGGTCAGCATATTCATTTTGATGAAATTTTAAAAGGTGCTGCATCTCAATGGTCTAAATTACTAACCATCGAAATGGGTTATAAAATCGAAAATAAAAATATTAACTGTGATTTGTTATTGCTGATCACGGAAGACTCTATCGACGCGTTAAATGAACGTGTTTCATACTTATTAGAGTAGTATCAGAGGTTGATGTAAAACAATGACGGACTTTACTGACAGTGGCCATGTAAATATAAAAGATATTCATTGGCTAATGGATATGCTGCAAACCATTGACGTGGGATTAATAGTGCTCGACCGGGATTATAATGTCATGGTATGGAACTCTTTCATGGAAAACCACAGTGGCGTTGGCCCTGCACAAATTAAAGACAAATCATTGTTTGATGCATTTCCTTCAATTCCTGAGCAATGGTTTAAGCAAAAAACCGAATCCGTTATTCTACTTAAAAGTAGTACCTTTACAGTGTGGGAACAACGTCCTTATCTGTTCAAGTTTAAAAACTATCGACCTATTACCGGTTCTGCCGAATTCATGTACCAGAACATCACACTAATTCCATTACTTTCTGCTGATAATGAGGTACGCCATATTGGTGTTCTCATTTATGACGTAACAGATATTGCAGTTAATAAACTAAAGCTGCAAGAAGCGAATGCTAAACTCCAATCACTCAGTAAAACTGATCACCTGACACAATTAAATAACAGAGGTGCATGGGAAGGATATTTAAATCAGGAATTTAGTCGGTCAAAAAGAAGTGGTCATACCAGTAGTGTTGTTATGTTTGATATCGATCACTTTAAAAAGGTCAATGATACCTATGGCCATCAAGCTGGAGATGAGGTTATCAGAAGAACATCAGCTATCTTAACTGAAACATTACGTATAAGTGATGTGGCAGGACGATACGGTGGTGAAGAGTTCGGTGTAATCCTGCCAGATACCGATGCTGAAGGCGCATTTATCTTTACAGAGCGTTTAAGAAAAAGAATAGAAAGTGAAACAGTAGAGTATGAAGATTTTAAAATCAATTATACCGTTAGCCTAGGGATATCCGAACTGACTCCAGATTGTGAAACTTATCTGAAATGGCTGGAACAATCTGATAAAGCTTTATATTTTTGTAAAGAGGGGGGTAGAAATCAGTCTAAAGTGTTCATTGAAGGTTAAACAATATTTGTCTTTGATCAGATACTTAAGCATATTAAATAGTAAAATTAATTAATTGTTTTCTCATATCATTTAAATGCACCCCATTTTTTAATAAGCAATAACCCTAGTTTCCTTTAAAGCACCTGGCATTCGTGGCGTCAGTAAATCAGCTCCTTATATGCTTGTTGGACAATATAAGGTTCTGGAGAGTGTACTCAGCACTATGCAAAACCGGATGAGCTCAACATTGCACAGAAGGATCTACTATATGTCGACTTGTCTGAAAAAGACCAGACAGATCTTAAGTCTTTATTAAAAACACTGATTAAGATCACTTTAAGCTATCAAAGATAAAACGATTCGCATGTAGGCTTATATCGCGATAAAATAGCTTGTCATTTATAGGTATGAATTTACGATGTCTCAGTCTGAAGAAGAATTAATAGCACAATTACACAGTGAAACTGCAAAACTTCCATGGAATGAACTGGAACGACATTTTGCCAGAGGCAGTGTGATAAGAGTTAATACAGGACTTGATCTTATTAAAGTGGCTGCAGTAATCGTACGCGATGACAAAGAAAGCCTAAAAGTCTGGTTAGATTCGGGTGAGGTCGGTAATGCGTCAACAGAAGATGCCCAAAACTGGTCTGCCTGTGAATCTGAGTTCTGGTCTGTTGTTGTCGCACCTTTCGTGCTGATTCAGGAGATTAAGCCTAAGTTAGACTCTTAATATTTCTTAACGTTTTCTTAAGTAAGTCCATTTAAACAGAAGGTTTATTTATCGTAATATAATGATATTCTAATACTTGATAATCAATCAGGAGACTATTATGAAGTCATTAGTAATCGCATTAGCATTAACTTTATCATCAGCATGGGCATTTGCAGACACTGATTTCAGTAATCTGTCGAAGAAAAAAACTACACCTCAAGGTCTGTATATGACGGCGAAACAGGCATATCAAGATCGTTTAAACAGCTCAGATACTTCTTTGTTTATTGATGTTCGTACAAGAGCCGAAGTTGAGTTTGTTGGAATGGCCGATATGGTTGATATCAACATCCCTTATATGACTCATGACAATGAAAGCTGGAATAGCAAGAAAAAACAATTTAAAAGTGAACCAAATAGCAATTTTTCAATAGCAATCGAAGATGCTATAAAGAAAAAAGGTTTTTCTAAAGATTCAAAAATTATAGTTATGTGCCGCTCAGGTAGCAGAAGCGCAAAAGCAGCTAACTTGTTAGATCAGTTAGGCTATAAAAATGTACATAGCGTAGTTGATGGTTTTGAGGGTGATAAAGCTAAATCGGGTCCATCAAAAGGTCATCGTACCGTTAATGGGTGGAAGAATGCTGGCTTACCGTGGAGCTATAAATTAACAGTTGCAAAAATGTATTTTGAAGAATAATTTGTAGTTTTATCTTTGGTTAGCGAGCACTTCAGTTCGCTAGCCAGTTATAAATCAGTTAGATTTTATTTTTTCTATTTTTAAGTTTACTTGCAGACTTTGAGCCTTGTTTAAAAGGTGTTTTGTGTTCAGCGAAGTATGATTTTTTACTCGCTGTCTTTACCGATGTCTTTTTATCTTTTGGTTGCCATGAAGGCACTAGATGCCGTTTGCCATTACCAATTAAGTCAGATCGTCCCATTTTCTTTAATGCTTCACGAAGAATAGGCCAGTTATCAGGGTCGTGATAACGTAAAAATGCTTTGTGTAAGCGTCTTTGTCTACCACCACTAACTGTGTTTACTGATTCAGAATCCCTGGTAATTTTCTTTAGCGGGTTTTTACCGGTGTGATACATGGCCGACGCTATAGCTAGTGGAGTTGGTAAAAAAGCCTGCACCTGATCAGGTCTGAAGTTATTTTTCTTTAACCAGAGCGCAAGATTAAGCATATCCTCATCCGTTGTACCGGGATGAGCAGAAATAAAGTAGGGGATTAAATATTGTTCTTTTCCGGCAAGTTTTGAATATTTCTCAAACATTTCTTTGAAGCGATCATAGGTACCAATACCTGGCTTCATCATTTTGCTCAGTGGACCTTGTTCCGTGTGTTCTGGTGCAATCTTTAAATAACCACCGACATGGTGCGTTACCAGCTCTTTAACGTATTCAGGTGATTCAACCGCCAGATCGTAACGAAGCCCAGAGGCAATAAATATTCGTTTAATGCCTTTAAGTGAACGGGCACGGCGGTACAAACTAATAAGAGGGTTATGGTTGGTATTCAGGTTTTCACAAATACCCGGATAGACGCATGATAAACGCCGGCACGAAGATTCTATTTTTTTGCTCTTACAACTGAGGTGATACATGTTGGCTGTCGGACCGCCAAGGTCAGAGATGTTGCCTGTAAAACCGGGAACATCATCTCTGATCGCTTCGATTTCACGAATCACTGAATCTTCTGATCTACTTTGTATAATTCTGCCTTCATGTTCAGTGATAGAGCAAAATGTACAGCCACCAAAACAACCTCTCATAATATTGACGGAGAAGCGGATCATCTCATAGGCCGGCATTTTAGCCTTGCCATAAACAGGATGAGGTTTACGTGTGTAAGGTAGCTCAAAGAGCTTATCAAACTCCTCAGAGCTAAGAGGTTCTGGCGGAGGATTTAACCAGACAAAACGTTTACCGTGCTGCTGAACTAATGCTCGAGCATTACCCGGGTTTGTTTCCAGATGAAAAACCCGTGATGTATGGGCGTAGGTAATCTTATCTTCGACGACCTGATCATAAGTAGGTAATCTGATTACCGTTTTATTTCTATCTAATTTTGAACGTCTCTTTTCAAATTTAACGACATTCTGGCTATCAGATTGCAGACCTTTATTACAGTCAGGCTCAGATTGATAGGGATCTATGTGCTCTTCAACGCGACCAGGCTGATCAACATCGGTGGAGTTAATGACCGTAAAGTCTGACGGGATAGCCTGTGTCATAAAGCCGGTGCCACGTATATCACGAATCTCTGCGACTGCTTCACCCTGAGAAAGTCGATGTGCTAGCTCAACAATGGCGCGTTCAGCATTGCCATAGATCAACATATCAGCTTTCGAATCTGGCAGAACCGAACGCCTTACTTTTTCAGACCAGTAATCAAAGTGAGCAATTCGTCTGAGGCTGGCTTCGATGCCGCCGACAATAACGGGCACACCTTTAAACGCTTCTTTTGCTCGTTGCGCATAGACAATAACAGAGCGATCCGGGCGCTTGCCACCTGAGCCATCAGCTGTGTAGGCATCATTACTACGTATTTTCCGGTCAGATGTATAGCGGTTAACCATCGAGTCCATATTACCGGCCGTAATTCCGAAGAATAAATTCGGTTTACCCAGAGCCATAAAGGCTTCTTTATTGTGCCAGTCAGGTTGTGAAATAATGCCAACCCTGAAGCCTTGTGATTCAAGTAAGCGGCCAATAAGAGCCATGCCAAAGCTTGGGTGATCGACATAAGCATCACCGGTTACCAGAATAATGTCACATGAATCCCAGCCAAGATTATCCATTTCATCACGACTCATCGGCAACACAGGTGCTGTACCGAAGCGTTTAGCCCAATATTGGCGATAAGAGAAAAGGTTTGCAGTGGATGACATGGGATATTTTCAGATCTATAAAGGGGCTTATTCTAACATCTATCTTAGTAGTAATTAGACTACTATTTTAATGATTTAACTAATACTAATACTAAAAGTAAGTTAATATTTTGTTAAAGACACTTCTAAACTATTTAAGCATCACACAAACCGCTATATCTGCTATAAAGTATCTATATAAATTGTAAAATCAATGACATATCTGGAATTATAAAATGCCATTCATACCTCAGGTCTACCGTATATACAGCATCTGTTTAAGTATTATATTTATTACTCTCCTAAGTGCCTGTTCCTCAAATGAAGATGAAAGTAGCTATCAGCCTTCATTTTCGAGCCAGACTGACACAAGTTCAGATATCGAATATATTTTTGGTGTACATCCTTTGCATAATCCTCAGAGACTTCATGAAGTTTTTTCCCCATTGATGCAGTATTTATCAAAACATATTCAGGGTGCATCGTTTAAATTAGAAGCCTCAAGAAACTACGCCTTTTACGATAAAAAGTTATATGCCCAAAAATTTGATTTTGCATTACCCAATCCTTTTCAAACGGTAAACTCCCTGGAGAAGGGCTACCAAGTATTTGGTAAGATGGGGGATGATCATAATTTTCGTGGCATTATTCTCGTCAGAAAAGACAGCTCTATAAAAAACATTTCAGACTTAAAAGGTAAAATAGTTAGCTATCCTGCACCAACTGCTTTGGCGGCAACAATGATGCCTCAATATTATATTCAGACACATGGATTGAATGTAATGAAAGATGTAGATAACCGATATGTCGGTTCTCAGGAATCATCAATCATGAATGTGTTTTTGAAACACTCTGTTGCAGGTGCAACCTGGCCGTTACCATGGCTTTCTTTATCACGCGAAAGACCTGAATTAGTTGATCAATTAGAAGTAAAATGGCAAACCGAACCGTTACCCAATAACAGCCTTGTCGCTAAAACATCTATCCCTAAGAAACTAGTCAGTGAAGTGTCGTCATTGCTTTTTAATTTACATTCTACTGCAGAAGGCAAGACTATACTTGAGAGAATGGAACTCTCCGCTTTCGAAAAAGCTAATAATAATACATATGACCCAGTCATCGTTTTTCTGGAAAAATTCTCTAAAGAAGTCCGCTCAATAAAATAATTATTATGCCTAAATATTTATCAAGACTGTTTTATTCTTCTTTAGCTAGACAGCTTATCTTTGGGATTGCTGCTGTTCATGCCATCTTGATGACTATTTTTGTCTTTGATCTGGTAGAACGTCAGCGCACGTTTATGCTAGAACAAAGTAATCATCAGGCTCTGGGGCTTGCAGCTACTCTTGCAACTAATGGCGCTTCATGGGTTCTTGCTAATGACCTTGTTGGTATCGAAGAAATCATTAGTTCACAAAATAATTACCCGGACCTTCGTTATGCTATGTTTATTGATAATCGCGGAAAGTTATTAGGTTATACCGACAGGGAGAAAATAGGATTATTTCTTGAAGATAAATTAAGCAGAAAAATATTTGACGGTAACAATAGCGCTAAAGTTTTGATTGAATCAAGTAATCTTATAGACGTTGCTGCTCCCATTAAAGTAAATAATGAAATTATTGGCTGGGCGAGGGTAGGTGTAAGCCGAACATCCATGTCTAATAACCTTAAACTTGTGACTAATAATGGTTTGATATATACAATCGTTGCGATTTTAGTCGGAATTCTTTTTGCCTGGGTAATGGCAAGAGGATTAACTAAAGGTATACGACAGCTAAAGTTTGCAATGGATCATATTTCTGCAGGCGAAAGAGATATAAAATGTGAGCTTGATCGTGAAGACGAACTTGGTGATCTTAGCCATGATTTTAATAAAATGTTACTTACGATTAAAGATAATGAAACTAAAATAATAGAATCACATGAAGCTTTAAATTTAAGTGAACGAAAAGTCTCGCAATTAGTCGATAATTTACGAACAGAATACATATTCTATTCGCATGATCTGAACGGTATTTTTACGTATTTGAGTCCTTCAATAACTGATGTGCTCGGTTATACCAGTTCTGAGTATATGAAAAGATATGATACTCACTATACAGATAACCCGATTAACAATGAAGCGATTGCATATACTGAATTAGTATCATCAGGTAAAAAAGTCCCTCCTTACGAAGTCGAAGTGTTGCATAAAGATGGTCGCAAACGTTTTATGGAAGTTACAGAGTCACCATTATTTGATTCCAGTGGCACTGTTGTTGCCGTTGAAGGCCTGGCCAGAGATATAACAGATATAAAAATTAGTGCAGAAAATCTTACCAAAGAAAAAGAAAAATTTGAGCGCGAACAGTTACTTTTAGAGTCAATTATCAACTCCATACCCGATCAAATTTATTATAAAAATGTCAGCGGGCAGTACTTAGGGTCAAACAAATCATTTGATAACCATATATCGCTCACCAAGTCGCAAATGAAAAATAAAACAGATTTTGATTTATTTCCACTTGTAAAAGCAGAAACCAATAAAAAGACAGAAGAGCAAATATTATTAACAGGAAATAATATCTACAAAGAAGAAACAATAGCCAATGATAAAGGTACAGAACTTACATACGATACATTAACAACATGTTTCAAACAAAGTAATGGAGAGATTCTTGGGTTTATTCAAATCAGTCGTGATGTTACGGAATTAAGAAACAAAGAAATACAATTGCGCCGTTCTCAGAAAATGGATGCGCTCGGTAAACTGACTGGTGGTATTGCACATGATTATAATAATTTACTCGGCGTTGTAATTGGCTATGCTGAACTTTTGTCGATGTCTTTAACGGATGAAAAATTAAAGGTTTTTTCAGATGAGATCACGAAAGCTGGCAAACGTGGTGCAAACCTGACTAAAAAACTGCTGGCTTTTACCAGAAATCAGACGTCATCTGCCCATTCAGTAAATATTAATGAAATACTTAGTATTGATTTGAATATGATTCAAAAGACACTAACCGCCAGAATAAGTGTCAAACTGGATCTTGATGAGTCCTTATGGAATTTATGGCTTGATGAAGGTGATTTTCAGGACTCTGTATTAAATATATGTATAAATGCAATGCATGCCATGCCAGATGGCGGTGATTTTATAATCAGAACAAGAAATGTAACACTATCAGAATCTGAAGCAAGCCAGAAGAATATCCTTCCCGGTAAATATGTGAAATTAAGCTTCACTGATACGGGATGTGGGATGGATAATAAAACTAAAGAGCAGGTATTTGATCCATTCTTTTCAACCAAAGGAGATAAAGGTTCGGGTCTTGGTATGAGCCAGGTTTTTGGATTTGTAAAAAGAGCAAAAGGACATATTAATATCTATTCTGAAATAGAAAAAGGAACAACAGTAAATTTGTATTTCCAGAAACTGGAAAAAGAAAAGAAGAGTTCTAAGGCAGAAGAAATAGACCTCGAACATCTGAATGGGCAAGGTCGTAAAATACTGGTTGTAGATGACGAACCAGCGTTAAAAGCGCTTGCATCAGAAATCCTGTCGAGCAATGGCTATAAAGTGTATGAGGCAGAAAGTGCATCAGAGGCACTTGGCATACTTGATCATAATACAATTGATCTGGTTTTAAGTGATGTGATAATGCCGGACACTGATGGTTATCAACTTGCTTCGATTATAAAAGACAAATTCCCGGGTGTAAGAATAATCCTGGCAAGCGGATTTACTAAACATGAATCAATAAAGCCAGAACTTCAGGAGCTTACTGATAATTTATTACATAAACCTTATAGCTCTGGAGAATTAATCAAGGCTGTTTCCGTGCAGCTTGAAGATGCTTGATTTTGTATAGAAAAATAGTAGTTTGACATCATTTTTCTGCTTTGCTATTTTCTTTAAAAATTTGATTAAATTCATTAGCATTATTAGCCATTTTTATCAGACGTTTTTTAACAAGATCGTTAATACTATCGGCTTCGTAATCATTGTCGGAAATTAACTCTCCAGTTTTCTTGCCTGTTAAAATTTCAAGAGCATCGTCTACATTATCAATCGCATAAATATGAAACTGGTTTTGTTCAATGGCATATAATACTTCGTCTTTCAATATTAGATTAGACTGGTTGATGGCTGGAATAATGCAGCCCTGTTCACCAGTTAGTCCTCGTATTTTACAGATTTCAAAGAAACCTTCTATTTTTTCATTAACGCCACCAATGGCCTGAACTTTACCCTGCTGGTTAAGAGATCCGGTTACTGCAAGCCCCTGGTTTATTGGTAAATCAATCAATGCAGAAATCAGAGAACAATATTCCGCAACTGACGCACTGTCTCCATCAATACGACCATAGGACTGTTCAAAGGCTATGCTGGCAGAAAATGACAGTGGGATATTTTTACTATAACGACTTGCCAGTAACGCAGATAGGATTAGTACACCTTTATCGTGAATTGACCCACTGAGGTCGACTTCACGTTCAATATTTATTATTTGCCCGTTTCCCAGGTGAACAGTTGATGTTATACAAGAGGGCTGTCCAAAGCCGTATTTTCCT
>Ga0316206_1001765_pt1 | contig 17231 bp, 16 predicted proteins | sample 6monthpyrite_MG_FD_204942 | JGI IMG/M metagenome (GOLD analysis project Ga0316206, IMG submission 204942) | Microbial mat bacterial communities from mineral coupon in-situ incubated in ocean water Damariscotta River, Maine, United States -... | ecosystem: Environmental > Aquatic > Marine >... | reverse complement strand
TTTCATTGTCTTCAGTAACCACATCTGCCCAGACGGCATTAAGCATGGCAAGTTCTTTATTCACATTGGCTTTTTTCTCTGCAGACTCGATTCGTTCTGATTTAATTTCCAGAATAGTGATTTTGTCGAGCAGTTCGCCGGGTGAGATTGGTATAAGTATTTGATTCATATTGATACTTTGATAGTAAAATGGTGTGGTCTATATTATAAATGTAATTATATAGGGATGCCAATCGCATACAGACCTGTTGGCATCAAATTGAGGAATAAATATGGATTTTGAGAGTTATATTGCTCGTATAGTGTTGATTGATTCTTTTGTAATAGTTTTAAGGCCGGCATTGTTTTTTCGGCAAGACTGATTTTGTCGTTTTTCAGAGTAAAATGAGGGTGCACCGGGCCTCAATTTAAAGGTGCTAAATTTTAGAGCATTGAATCTACTGATTATTCTTACCTATGATTATATCAATGCGTATCAAAATGCTGAGTAATGAATGTGTTATTAAATATAACATGGAAATAATTAGTTATAATTTGTCAGATTTTATAACGATCATTTTCTCAATTTGCATATCTTTAAATGTGTGGGGTATGCCGCCCACCCCCATGCCTGAATGACGAAGTCCAGCGAACGGCATCCAGTCAACGCGAAAAGCAGTAAAGTCATTAACCATAACAGCAGATGCATTTAGTTGCTTGTAAGCGTGCATTGCGGTATTCAGGTTAGATGTGTAAACCGCAGCCTGAAAAGATACGTCTAATGAATTTGCTCTTTTAATAGCATCGTTTATATCTTCATATTCATAAACGCATATAACAGGGCCAAAAACTTCCTTACAGGAGACCGATGTATTTTCAGGAGGATTAAATAATACGGTTGGTGAATAACAGCTATCTGAAATTTTTCCTGTACCTGAAATTTTTTCAGCACCAGCACTGATAGCTTCTTCAACCCATTCATTTATGCGGTCAGTTTCTGAGTGCCTGATAATAGGACCAACATCAGTTTCAGCTAGAGTAGGGTCACCAACAACCATCTTATTACCAAGTTCTGCAATTTTTTCAGCTACCTTTCGAGCAATGCTTTTTTCGGCAAATACCCGTTGAACAGAAACGCATACCTGACCAGCGTGATAGAAGCCCCCTTTAGCAAGCATGGGCAATGCGCTTTCAAGGTCAGCATCAGCATCTACTAAAACGGGAGCAACACCACCATGCTCTAATGCGCATCGTGTGCCTGGAGCCAGTTTTGATCGCAACATCCAGCCAACTTTTGCACTGCCTATAAAACTGAAAAAACCAACCCGCCCATCGGTTACCAGAGATTCTGCTACAGCATGACTTTCAGGGGTTACAACCTGAGCCCACTCTTCAGGCAAACCTGCCTGATGAAAGAGCTTTACTAATTCATAACAGGACAGCGGGGTATCATCAGCGGGTTTTATAATTACTGGGCAGCCTGATGCAACAGCCGGCCCAACCTGATGCACAATTAGGTTGATAGGGTGGTTAAATGCACTAACTGCAACGACAACACCAATAGGTTCGTGTGAAGTAAATGCCAGGCGGTTCATCGATGACGCATTTAAGCCCATTGGAATTTCTTCGCCATGATTATTGCGAATGCACTCTATGCAATTATTGATACCATCAATTGCACGAGCCATTTCAACTTTTGTGTCGTTAAGTGGTTTGCCGCCTTCCTGGGCAGAAATCAGAACTAATCGATCTGCATTCTCTTCCATCAAGTGTGATAGTCGAGTTAATATTTCAATTCGTTTGTCAGCACTTAACCACTTTGATCTGTCGTTATATAAATTACTCGCCGTATTAAGTGCATGGTCTATAGCATCTGCGTCAACTTTATCAACGCTAGCAATTAACTGATTATCAAAGGGGGCAGTTACATTTAGTTTCCCGCTGGCTTTAATATCACCCGCTATCATATTGTTATAGTGTGAACTCATGTTTTTCCTTAATACTAAATTAAGTTTTTATTATTCTGGTTAATGCTAAAAAGTGGCCTGGTTAGCAGTAATAATATAATTTTAAATAGGGCAGGCAATATCACCTAGTCGTTCTGTGAGTATCATGTTTTCACGATAATCTATAGGTACTAATACAAGGCTGGGGCCATCCTCATTAAATGCGGTTTCTAGTGTGCTTTTGATTTCAGATGATTTTGTAATGGAGTGCCCATTCCAGCGAAATGCTTTGGCTAATTGCATCCAGTCTGGATTATCGAAAGCCAGGTCAGTATGTTGGCCAAACTGGCTTTGTTGCTTCCAGGCAATTAAACCGTATTCATTGTCTTCCCAGACCATAACAACGCAATTAACATTTAAGCGTTTAGCCGTTTCCATTTCCTGAACGTTCATCAGGAATCCTGCGTCACCGCAAACGGCTAAAATACGTTTATCAGGGTGCACCATTGATGCCGCGATAGCACCAGGTAGTGCAAAGCCCATTGAACAAAATCCATTTGGAATTAAACAGGTATTGGGTTCATGACATTGATAATGTCTGGCTACCCACATTTTATGCGCACCAACATCAGATAACATTATATCGTGTGGCCCCATAACTTCACGTGCATCCCATAAAACTTTTTGAGGTTTTATTACATCGTTTGCATCATCATCTTTGTACATGGCCAGTTCCTGATGCATTTGTTCACGAGTGGCTTTTTGCTGGCTCAGGTCATAACTTAAAGCGCCATCTTTTTCTATACGTTCAAGTAACATGGTAATGGTTTGAGCCATGTCACCAATCAGTTCTACTTCAGGGTGGTAGTGGGCATCAATTTCGGCAGGATGAAAATCGGCATGAATAATATGTTTATCGCCGTCTTTATTCCACAGGTTGGGGTGATACTCAACCATGTCATAACCAAATGCCAATACAAGATCTGATGCATCAACCGCACAGGCTACGACGTCTTTTGCCTGTAAACCAATTGTATATAGGCAATAATCTGCGTCCATATCAACGCTGCCTTTACCCATAAAGGTACTAACCACACCAATACCCGTGGACTCACAAAAACGTCTTAACTGTTCACTGGTACGGCGTCGAATACAGCCATTACCGGCAAGAATAATCGGGCGTTTTGCTTTTTTGAGCATTTCATAGGCTTCGTCTATGATTTTATTATCCGGACCCGGACGACGGAAACGGCGAGGTGGTATGGGTTTTGTCGTTGTTTGTAGCTTAGCGATATCTTCTGGTAGCTCAATTAACACTGCCCCGGGTTTTTCTGACCGGGCAACACGCACTGCTTTACGTATAATTTCAGGAATATTATCCTGATGTAATACACTGGTTGCCCATTTGGTAACCGGTGTATACATTGTTACCACATCCATTACCTGATGTGATTCTTTGTGTAGGCGTTGTGACGAGCCCTGACCAGTTAGTACCAGCATAGGTGCATGATCCATATTCGAATCAGCTACGCCAGTAATAAGATTAGTGGCACCTGGCCCTAAAGTACCTAAACAGCATGCGGGGTTGCCTGTTAACCGGCCATAAATCTCCGCCATAAAAGCAGCGCCCTGTTCATGACGGCATAAAATGAATTTGATTTTCCTGGATTTTTCCAGTGACAGCATAAAGTCAGCATTTTCCTCACCTGGAACTCCGTAGATATATTCGATTCCTTCTTCTTCAAGACATTTTACAAATAGGTCAGATGCTTTCATTTTAAGTTTCCGCTGTTTTTTAGATTAAAATTAAAGTGTAGTCCATATATAGTGAATAACTATTGAATACCTAATGATTTTTAACACTCGAATATCACTTGATAAACAAAGGGTTAATGTGATTAATCTGGAAAATTATAGCTGCCAGCGTAGTTTGTATATACGGCAAGTTAAAGGGGTGTATTTCAATTAGAGGGTTGTAGAAAAATGCTGGCAATCTCCGGCTCTTTTATGTAGTAACCCTGTAAATAATCCACACCCATTTCTGTTAATAATGTTTTTGATTCATCACTTTCTACCCATTCGGCAATTGTTTTTAAGTTTAGTTCATGTCCGATTTGATTTATTGTTTTAACCAGTGACTGGTCAATTTTATCTGTAACCATATTGCGTATAAAAACACCGTCAATTTTTAATATATCAACAGGTAAGGATTTAAGATAAGAGAAAGAGCTAAGGCCTGTGCCAAAATCATCCAATGCAAAAGAGCAGCCCAATTTTTTTAACTGGGTAATAAGTGTAAGTGCAGATTCCTGATTGGTAATAGCTGCAGTTTCAGTTATTTCAAAACAGAGTTGATTTGGATTAATGCCAGTATGAGTAATGTTTTTAGCTATATATTCATACAGGTCTGCTTTACCCAGAGACTGTCCGGATATGTTTATACTGTATAACATATCAGTAATGCCGAGTGTCTCTATTTCACTAATTGCGTGTTTAATTACCCAGCAATCAATTTCGTGCATTAAATTGTAACGTTCAGCTGCAGGTATAAATGCCATTGGAGGAATCATGTCCCCATCATCTGATTTAAGGCGTATTAAGAATTCTGTGATGGGTCTTGTTTCATCTGGTTTTGTTGGTGTTATCAACTGTTTGTATAATACGAAATTATGTTCCTGCAGCGCCGATCTGATTCGTGTTGGCCATTGCATTAGGCCAATATGTTCTGCAATAGCTTCATCATCAGGTGTGTATATGTGTACCGTATCACGTCCATTATCTTTAGCAATATAACAGGCAGAGTCAGCAGCACTTAATACGTCGGTTATAGATTCAGTATGATTGTCTATAAAAACGAGGCCAATGCTAGCGCCGACAGTGAATAATTTAGAATCCCATAAAAATTGCGTTTTCTTGACTTCGGCACGAATGCTGTTGGCAATTTTTTCTGCAACCTTAATGTCGCAATTAGTTAATAATATGCCAAATTCATCTCCACCGAGTCGCGCTAATACATCATCTTTTCTAATATGTTTTTTTATTTTAGAGCTAATTAACTTTAGTAACTCATCTCCTGCAGTATGTCCGCAGGTGTCATTAACTACTTTGAATTCATCTAGATCAATATAACAAAAACTATATTGAATGGCATCGCTGCGTCGATTATCAATAGCGTATTGTAGCTGGGTTTCAAATCCGCGCCGGTTGGTCAATCCTGTTAATTCATCATGTGTGGCCTGATGGGCTATTTTTCTAACAAGTTTTCGTTCTTTGCTTATATCCCGTAAAACTAGAACTACTCCTATTAACTGGCTAGAGGAGTTATGTATGCTTGCAGCAGTCGTATTTATTGAAATAGGTGTTCCATTATGGTGCAACAACATAGTTGTTTCAGACAGTTTTCCCGCTGTTGGGTTATCTAGGCAGTACTCAACTGGCTTCTTTATATTGCTGGGGTCGGTTTCATCAACTAACACAAAAATTTGTGAAAACTCCTTGCCGTAAACTTCATTTAGGCTATAACCGAGTAATTGTTCTGCAGCATTGTTAATGAATTCTATTCTTCCCAGTATATCCGTTGAAATAACAGCGTCACCAATTGAAGTTAATGTAATGCGTGCTTTTTCTTGCTGGTCAAATAGTTTTTCCTGTGAAAATTTCTGTCGGCGTTGTGATTTTCTAAGGCTAAGTAATAGAAATATAAATGCCAGACTGATACCAAAAGAAAGAAAAGTTGCGGTAAGTAAATGTTTGTTTATAAATTCATCTATTGTTAAGTTTTTATATATATTAAGTTCAAAACTATCGTCATGTGCTTTTACTGTTGTTGTAAATTTCAAAGGTTCTGAGTTCCAGAAAGGAGCGGTGTTTGTTGTGTCTGATTCTATTGAAATAAAACTGGTTTCTTTTTCGTGTATAGAAACATTAAATTCACCATGTGATGTAATAAAATCAGGGATAAGTTTTTTAATGTTTATTTGAATAATTGCTAAAGAGTGTGCCTGGTTTTTTCTGGATGATTCACTTGCAGGTTTAAAATAGCCTGAATAAATTATTTTAAATAGAAAATAGTGGGTATCTGATCGGTATAATATATTACCCGGTTTTGTGTGGACAATATTTCCCAGAGAAATTGCTTTCGATATTTCTGCTGAATATTGATTTGCCTGATTAAAATCGACACCTATGAGTTGAGATGTTTCTGGTGTGTAGGGAGTAACAGACGTAATAGGGTATGAGGAACTGGAGTCTGATTTGTCTGAGGTTTTTCTGTTGCTAGTATACACCGCGTCTACAAAATCAAAGTTATCGAGTATATCCTGAGATAGTCTGGATGAGTCATAGTTGCTGTCAGTCAGGAGATTATGATTAATGCCTGCCAGGGAGATTAAAGCGGCATCAATATTGTTTAAACGGTGTAAAAGTGTGTTATGTATAGTTTGGGAATGATGTGAAAAGTCACTTTCTATATCTTGCTGGCTCATCCAGATAGAAATTGAAATAAAACCAAAATTTAGACTGATTAACACTGTTAATACAAGCGCATAGTCTTTTAATGAAAATGAATAATTTGTTCTATTAGATTTCAATACAAGAAAACTTTATAACAAAATGATGCTTAGTCTCGGCAGAAGAGTACTCCATGTCATAAGTGGCTTACTCCATATATGCCTTTTTACTACTTTAAGCAATAATGCGTAGTATAAACCAATTAGGGTGTGATTGGCTATTGTCGTATTCCAATACCTTTATTGAGTAGATGCATGGCGTAAGCAAAAAACACAATCGTAAATCCGATAATTATCATAATAGCAGTAGTAATATCTGTGTCGCTTGTACCTATCATGCCATACCTGAATGAGCTGATCATATAGAGAATGGGATTGGCTAGAGAAAGTGTTTGCCAGAAATCAGGTAACATCTCAATCGAGTAGAAAATACCCCCCAAGTAAGTCAGAGGTGTTAAAACAAATGTAGGAATAATGCTAATGTCATCAAAGCTATTGGCATAAATAGCATTTATAAAACCTGCAATAGAAAATAAAGTGGCGGTTAAAGTAAATACCAACAGGCTTATGCTGTAACTATGTACCCGAATGTCAGAAAAATACATAGCAACTAAAGTTACAACTATCCCAACTATAATGCCTCTGGCTACACCGCCAGCAACATAACCAATTAAAATCAAGTAGTTGGGGGTGGGTGAGACGAGCAGCTCTTCAATGCTTCTTTGAAATTTTGCGCTATAAAATGATGATACGACATTACCATATGAATTTGTTATGACAGCCATTAATATCAGGCCGGGGACAATATAGTCCATATATTTATAACCATTTATATCACCAATTTGTGAGCCGATCAGATTGCCAAAAATAACAAAATAAAGTGCCGTGGTTATAGCGGGGGGCAATACAGTTTGAATCCAGATACGAATAAATCGAAGATATTCTTTAATAATAATCGTTTTTAAGGCATTAAGTTTTTCAGACCAGCTCATACTCGATTATCCGTCTATATTTTCAGTTTGTGATGTTTGTTGTAATGTCTCAACGAGATCAACATTATGGCGATTTTTATCAACCAGACACATAAAGAGTTGCTCTAGTCGGTTGGTTTTATTGCGCATACTGGTTACATTAATACCTTTTTCAGAAAGCAGCTCAAATAGTTGGTTAAACTGCATTTTTTCATGAATACTAATCTCTAGAGTATTTTCATCAAGTATGTGAATATCGAACGGAGACAGGTCATCACTTTTCAGGTTATGAGTATCGTTGATTGGTGACTGTAGATAAAGAATGAAGGTTTCTGTGTTTAGCTGGCTTAATAACGCCTTCATGCTGGTGTCTTCAATGGTACAACCATGATCAATAATGGCGATGTTCTTACATAGGCTTTCAGCTTCTTCAAGATAATGTGTCGTCAGGATAATGGTTGTACCCTGTTTATTGATTTTAGTTAGAAAATCCCACATTGAACGACGAATTTCTATATCAACACCGGCTGTGGGTTCATCAAGAATAAGTAATTTCGGCTGATGTATCAGTGCCCGTGCAATCATTAAACGACGCTTCATGCCGCCGGATAATTCACGAGCCATATCGTTACGTTTATCCCAAAGTTCTAGCTGTTTTAAATAGGTTTCGGCTCTTTCGTATGCCTGCTCTCTGGGGATGCCATAATAACCACCCTGATTGACAAGAATTTCAATAACGCGCTCAAACTGGTTAAAATTAAATTCCTGAGGCACGAGACCAATACAGGATTTTGCCTGTGCCTGATGGGTATCATAATCAAAACCAAAAATTTTAACGCTGCCGGCGGACTTGTTAACCAGTCCTGACACTATGCCGATTGTCGTCGATTTTCCTGCGCCATTTGAGCCAAGCAGGGCGAAAAAATCCCCTTCCTGAACCTTTAGGTCGACGCCTTTAAGTGCCTTTGTGCCGTTGTGATAGGTTTTTTGTAAATGCTTGATTTCTAAGGCATACATGGTTTAGGGCTGGCTATCTAGTTTGAATAAGTTATTGATTATATATGACAGCTAACCGCTTATCAGGTATAACTTGAAAATAATACAAAAAAATAATACGATTGTCTTAGATTTAAGAGTGGTCTATTCTTTAATTAAAGTACCGCTATAATCTAAATGCAGTCTTAATTATTTATAAAGCATGGGTATTACACAGGTAAAATTATGGGAACAAAAGGATCAGCCAACCGCCAACGGATCGTCGATGCCGCTGACCATCTCTTTTATTCGCGTGGTTATAACCAAACCTCATTTAGTGATATTTCAGATGAAACAGGTATCCCCAGAGGTAATTTCTATTATTACTTTAAAACTAAAGAAGATATTCTCGCTGCAGTAGTTGATGCGCGCCTGGTTGAATTTAGAGCTATGTTAAAAAGTTGCGAAGAAGCCACTTCTGATCCGTTACAACGTCTTCATGCACTGACACGGTTTCCCCTGCAGCAAGAAGCTCAGGTGCTGCAATATGGTTGTCCAATTGGCTCGCTTAGTTCAGAGCTGGTTAAAGAGCAGGATACAGAAATATCTCAGGCTCGTTTGACGGCGGTCTTTGATTTATTAAAAGGCTGGATTGAAGAGCAGCTTAATAAGCTAGGGCAAAGCACTCGTGGTGGTGATATTGCGAAAGATTTATTAGCTAAAATGCAGGGCATTATACTTATTGCTAACGTTTATAAAGATGCGCCATTTTTACATAGAAGCATTGATGACCTGCAAAGCTGGCTTAATCAAACTTTAAGTAACTAAGGGTAGTTGTACTTATGAGTCAGAATATCGAATATTCAGATCCTTATGTTAAGCGATTTAAAGAGGGGCGTTTTGAGTCATTAATGCGCTGGCAACAACTTGAGAATTTCTGGAATACACTACGCCCACAGATTGATGATAACTGGTACGTTTATGCTATTGGTGAAAAAGCTCCGCTGCAACCCGGTAGTAAAGAAAAGGTGTTGAGTTTTATTACTGAAATAGATCAGTTGCTTCACGATGAACACGATGAGTCTTATTGCGGGATTGTTTATGCTGATAATCATCAAAACCCGGATTTTATAAAAATTTTTGATCCTAATAATTTGGGTGTGAGTTGTGGTTTTAGTGAAAATCCACCTTTACCTGGTTGGGTAATGTCGAAAATGAAGCCAGTTGATTTACTGCACGCACTACAACCTGCTAACAACCGTCGACGGTGGTGGCAAAATATTTTTTCTTAATTATCTGCGATTATTAATTTTATAAAAAGCCAATTAATTCAGCGTGTAACCCAAATTTATTAACGGCATGTAATAAGTCTTTTGGCGTTGTAACGTCTAGATCGTATTCAACAAACATCAAATGTGGCGGCGTGCCGTGATAACTCAAACCGATTACGCCTGTTTGCTCGCGCATTTTTGATTCAAAAATTGATTGCTCTTTTGAATTAAAATGGTCATCTATTAGAAGCATTATATCTGAGGTATGAATATCCATAACACTCTTAATCATGCCAGGCATGCAATGCTTATAAGTTTAAAAAATATTATTCAGGATAATTAACTTATAAGCTGTGTTTGATAAGAAAAAGTTATGATTTTGAAAGCTTGATGTTTAGTAAAAGGTTTGTGCTTAATCGCTTGATTTATTGTCTTATAACCAGCGTGCTTAAATATAAAAATTTAAGCACGCTGGTTATAAGACAATGCTTTTAGATCTATGGCATAAATCTTTTACGTAACAGATGGTCAACACTTGCACGACCTGCACCGAAAAATAACAGTGGTAGTAACATAATGAAGTAGGTAGCTGCAAACTCGATACCATTTTTCAGAACGGTGATATTTCCAGCACTGGTTAACCATTCATAATTGCCATGCTCTTCTAGCAGGCTGCGGGCAGCATCTCGTCGTTGCACGGCCTCTTCAATTAAATCCATACGCCATTCCCAGGGAACAGTCAGTGTTGTTTCAGGTAGAGCGTGCCAGCCATTGCCCCAATGAGCAGTGGTAGCTGCAACGAGCATAGTGACCATAAGTGGAATTGAAAACCAGCGTGTGGCAAGTCCGATTAAAATGGCTATGCCACCAAAAAACTCAGTGGCCCCCGCTAAAAAGGCCATTAAATCTGGCAAGGGTAAACCGAGAAATTCACCAAAGTAATAGGCAGTGCTTTCCAGGTCACTTAATTTTCCCCAGCCAGCAAAAATGAAAATAGGTGCCAGATAAATTCTTATCAATAAGGGAGCGGTGAAATCTAGTAATTTTATTTTTTCAAGAAAGAAAACATGAGTATCTGAAATCAAGTCTATTAACCTGTTCATAAAGGTGCCTTTTTTATAAAGTTTTTATGCTTGATTGACTCATGCATGTTATTTAAGTTCATAATAGTTTTCAGACCTGACTTTTTGATTACTTTTCAGGGAAGATTTCGCGTAATGATTTTGACAGACCACTAGTCTGTACAATCCGCGCATGATCTCGATTTAACTCCCGGGGAGACTTCACGCCACAGGAGTGGCCTATTACACCCACTTCATGAATTATATTTTGAATATAGTGTGTAACACGCCATGATTTTTGGGTGTGAACCAGGCCGCGTTGCAGTTTTTTATTATGGGTAGTTATGCCTGTTGGGCAAGTGTTTTTATCACACTGTAGTGCTTGTATGCAGCCAAGAGCGAACATAAAACCACGCGCACTCACAATAAAATCAGCCCCCATACAAAGTGCCCATGCAACTTCTGCGGGTGTAATTAATTTACCTGAAGCGATGACTTTTACTCGTTCGCGTAGTCCATATTGCTGTAATTTATCAATAACGAGCGGCAGGCTTTCCTGAATGGGAAGACCAACATAGTCAATCAGGCTCATGGGGGCGGCACCTGTACCACCTGTTGAGCTATCAATTGTGATAAAGTCTGGAGCGTACTCTAAGCCTCGCTCATTTATTTTTTTACATAATTCATCAATCCAGCCGTAGGCACCTATAACCACCTTAAAACCGACAGGTTTTCCTGTCACGCTGCGTATGTGGTGGATCATATTTAGTAAATCATCATTAGAATTGATGTCAGGGTGACGGTTTGGGCTTATTGAGTCCTCGCCTTCTGGAATGCCTCTAATAGCAGCAATTTCAGCGGTTACTTTCTCACCTGGAAGGATTCCGCCTTTCCCTGGTTTAGCTCCCTGACTGAGTTTAATTTCAAACATTTTGACCTGTTCAATTGCCGCAACTGCTTTTAATTTTTCATCAGAAAGATTGCCATGCTCATCTCGAACGCCATATTTGGCAGTACCGATTTGAAATACAACATCGGCACCACCATCAAGGTGATAGGGTGAAAGGCCACCTTCACCTGTATTAATCCATGCACCAGCCTTGCGTGCCCCGTGTGATAACGAGATAACAGCCGGTTTAGAAAGCGCGCCGAAACTCATACCGGAAATATTAAAAATTGAAGAGGTCGTAAAGGGGTGTTCGCAGTGTTCACCAATGGTGACTGGCTTTGGGACAACCGCATCTTTTCCCAATGTAGGAAACGGGCAGTTCACAAATATTACTGTTCCAGCAGGTTTTAAGTCACGAGTAGATCCAAAAGCGACAGTATTACTTATATTTTTTGCTGCTCTATAGACCCAGGAACGTTCAGCGCGGTTAAAAGGCAGTTCCTCTCTATCCATTGTGAAGAAATATTGACGAAAGAAAGTGCCCAGATGTTCAAACCAGTATCTAAATCGTCCAATGACCGGGTAGTTGCGGCGAATGGCATGTACGGTCTGGTTTCTGTCAATTATATAAATAACGATAATGAAAATCGCAGCTGCACCAATTGAGGTGACAAATAATATAGCCAGGATTTGTAAAACGCTCTGGAAGAAAGGCAGTTCAGTCATATTTATTCATCTTAATTATTAGAGTTGTACATATAAAATAGCAGTAATAATTAAATTTTGCTGTACATGACTAGTTCTGAGATTAAGGTATTTGACACATTAATTAGTGAGAAGGGCTATTATCTAAAATTGAGGCAAAAAAAGGCCCCGATAATCGGGGCCTTTTTTAAGCGAATACTGAAAAATCAGATTCGTAAGTGCTTATGCTTCGGTATTATTTACCGCCACATTTACCTTCACCACACTTACCTTTTTTCTTGTCGTCGCCACACTTGCCTTCGCCTTTTTTCTTGCTGTCGCCACATTTGCCTTCACCACACTTACCTTCTTTCTTGCTGTCGCCACATTTGCCTTCGCCTTTTTTCTTGCTGTCGCCACACTTGCCTTCACCGCATTTGCCTTTTTCAGCAACAGTGATCTGGTTAGTATCGATGTTGCTCATACCAAATGGGTTTTCTGATGCGCTAGTAATTGGGCTGAATGCCATTACAAATAAAAAGCTGAGTGCTGCAATAAGAGATTTGTTAAATAAGTTAGTCATCTTTTTTATACCTTCTGGGTTGGTTTTTATAATAGAGCTATTCAGTTACTGTGCAAAAAGGTGAGAAACCTCGCATGCGCAACGAACTAATGTCCCTAAGTTTACGGCCTGAGTCTATCCTGATTTATTCAGAAAGGACATAAAATTAGGCACGTGATTTAACTACGAGTTCACATTTTCTAACTTTAGGTAAAGTTAGACACCGAATTTAATGCAAGTTCATTAAATTGTCTAAATTTAATTTAAATATTAGAATAAATTAATATAATACAGTTAAACGTTTAAGAGTTTTTTAAGTGACTGTAGATAACGGGCTTCATCGGGTTGTGTATTATTGGTTTGTGCAGACCACATAGCCTCTGCCAGGCATTCAATCATGCTGTGTTCGGCATCATGACCTGAACTTTTCATTTTGACCAGCTGTTTATAAATATCAGTTATACCGCTTGGTCTATTCGTTGCCAATTGTTCACGAAGTCCCAGATGTAAACCCATATGCAAAAATGGATTGGTTTGCCCAAGTTCGGGTAAGAAGTCTTTATCTAATTGATTAACAAAATCATGGTATTCAGGATGCTCTTTAATAACATCTGTAATTTGTATTTCAAGTTGACTTAGTACTTGTTGCTGCTGGAGTTTATCCCACGCATCTTTATACATTTGTCTTAATTGATTTCGATCATTTCCAAACATGTAATGTATTTTCCACAATTAAATTTAAAAATTATAAATAAATATTTAGTCGCTATTCTTTTTTTTGAACTCACATAGGTCTTCAATGATGCATGAGCCGCAGCGAGGTTTTCTTGCAATGCAGGTATATCGGCCATGCAAAATTAGCCAGTGATGTGCATCCAGTAAAAACTCTTCAGGTACGAACTTAAGTAGTTTTTTTTCTACTTCAAGAACTGTTTTTCCAGGGGCAATTTTTGTACGGTTAGAAACTCGAAAAATATGTGTATCAACCGCAATAGTGGGATGACCAAATGCAGTGTTACGAATAACGTTTGCGGTTTTTCTGCCAACACCGGCTAATGCTTCAAGTGCCTGTTGATCATCTGGTACTTCAGAGTTGTGCTTTTCAATTAATATTTTGCACGTTTTAATAATGTTAGCGGCTTTTGTATTAAATAAACCAATTGTTTTTATATGCTTTTTTAAGCCGTTTTCACCTAACTCAAGGATCTTTTCAGGTGTGTTTGCTACAGCGAACAATTTTCTAGTTGCTTTATTTACACCTTTATCCGTTGACTGTGCGGATAGAGCAACGGCAACCAGTAATTCAAATGCCGATGAGTATTCAAGTTCAGTCGTGGGTTTAGGGTCTTCAGCTTTGAGTCGAGAAAATATTTCGATTCGTTTGAGTTTGTTCATTGCTGATAACTATTTAATATTATTAAGTGCTTGCTTCAGATGCAGTTAATGCCTGAGCTGCAGTGATAGTTTGTTTCTTTTTGTTATGGGTATCTATTACATTTTTTAAAGCAATGATTAAACCCATACCAATAAAGGCACCAGGTGGCAGTATTGCAAGTAGAAAACCAGAGTAGTCTTCAACAAATACCCATGTCCAGTTTCGTGCAATATCACCAAACATTAAATGTGCATTACTAAACAGTGTGCCATAACCTAAAATTTCTCGAATAGCGCCAAGTGCCACCAGTACAAAGGTAAAGCCAAGCCCCATCATAAATCCATCAAGCATTGACGGTAATAAACTGTTTTTAGACGCGAAGGCTTCTGCGCGAGCCAGAATGCCACAGTTAGTAACGATAAGAGGGATAAAAATGCCTAGAACAGTATAAAGCTCATACAACCAGGCATTCATAGATAATTCAATTGCAGTAACCACCGAGGCAATAATCAAAACGAACACAGGCACACGCACTTCAGGGCGAACCCAGTGACGAATGAGAGATACAACTGTGTTTGATAAAACTAATGTCAATAACGTTGCCAATCCCAGGCCCAGACCATTTATAACTGTGCCTGTAACAGCAAGTAAAGGGCAGAGTCCAAGCAGCTGAACCAGTGCAACATTGTTGTACCACAAGCCGTTTTTACTTATTTCATTGTAGTCTGTATCGCTCACTTTACGGGGTCGCCTGATTTGTTATTACTAGCGGATAGTTTAACCTGTTTGTTATATTGTTCGATTAGCTCTTTTTTATGTCTGTCAAAGTATACCAGACATAAATGTACAGCTTGTACTACAGCTCGTGGGGTAATTGTGGCACCTGTAAACTGATCAAATGCGCCGCCATCACGTTTAACCTTCCATTGCGTTTCTGCGGGTTCATTTAGTGATTTACCATTAAAACCCAGTACCCAGTCACTTTTGTCAATTTCCATGGCATCACCTAGTCCCGGTGTTTCCTTGTGGCTAACAATGCGCACCCCGGCTAATGTGCCATCAATATTAATACCAACCAGCATTTTGATCTCACCGCTATAACCCTTGCCAGCAATAACAGGAAAAATCATCGCACTAATATCATTTTCGCGTTTTGCAATATAAATAGTTGATGCTTTTTCCTGACCTAAACGGTTATCAGCTTCTAAAGTTATTGTGGTGTGTAATAAATCATTATCATATTTTTCAGAAGGTAAAATCTGGTTAAGTTTTCTCAATAATGCCATGCGTTCGTTAGTAGTTATTTTCTCTTCGGTAACCTGGTGAGTAATACCCACTAGAGCTGTACCTACAACTGCAAATAGTCCTAGTATCAAACCGCTAACTAATATATATCGTTTATTGCTCATCATCATCTGCTTTATGGTGATGTGGGAATTCAGTCCAGCTATGGCCAAATGCGCGAGGCATCGTATAGTAATCTAGTAAAGGTGCTGCCATATTCATAAGGATAACCGCAAATGCAATGCCATCAGGATAGGAACCCCAGGTGCGAATAATAAATATAAATACACCTATTCCTGCACCATATAGCCAGCGGCCTTTAGTGGTGGTAGCTGCAGTTACCGGGTCAGTCGCAATAAAAAATGCAGCGAGCATGATGCCACCACTAAACAGGTGAAAAGTGGGCGGAGTAAATGAGGCGTAATCATAAAGCGCAAAGGTATTAGATAAAATCAGTAAAGCGGCAATGACACCAGCCGGGATGCGCCAGTCAATAATGCCTTTCAACGCCAGATAACATCCGGTTGCCAGAAACAGGCCATTGACCCATTCCCAGCCAAAACCACCTACTGAACCAAACATGGCTCCATATTCTTTGTGATTTTCTATCTCATTAATACTTAGTTCAAGACCAAGTTGTGTTTTTACCGTGTCTAATGGGGTGGCCATTGTAATGGCATCCCATGTGTAAGCTAGCGGTAAATCACCACCAAAAATAATACTGAAGGTTTCGCTAAATGTGAGTTGGGTATAACTTTCTAATAAGGGGGGGACCCATTGCGTCATTTCTTTTGGAAAAGAAATAATGACAACGATATAACCTACCATTGCAGGATTAAACGGGTTAAATCCAAGTCCGCCATATAAGTGTTTAGCAACAATAATAGCAAATAGAGTGCCTATGACAGTTAACCACCAGGGGGCTAACTGAGGTAGAGCAAGTGCCAGTAAACACGCGGTAAGTATTGCGCTGCCATCACTGATGTAAGGTTTTATTGGGCGTTTACGAATCCATAACATTAATGCTTCAGCAGACAGGGCGACTACAGAGGCGAGTATGATATTAATTAACACGCCCCAGCCAAAGAAAACGATCATCGCTATCGTGCCGGGTACCATCGCCAGTAAAACTTTAAACATTAAACCCTGAACATTGTTTTGTTGTGCAATATGTGGGGAGCTGGCTGTTTTAAATTGCATTGCATTTTCCAATGTTTTTTGAATGATTTAATACTGGCGCAAAGGAGTGTTGAAATTCTGATTTATAAAAACACAATAGTATTTTGTTTTTGAGTTTTTTTACCCAAAAAATATTATCTATCAAAATATTATTCATCTGGGCTGGCGCTATTTGTTTGTTTAGCAGCTTTTTTTTCCTGTACTCGTTTCATTGCTGCTTCTATTGCTGCTTTTTTAGGGTCTACCTCAGTTTCATTGTCACCTTTTTTTGCAGCGGCTTCGGCTATTTTTTTCTTTTCTAACAATTCTTTTTTCTTGCGTAGTTTTTCAGCACGCTCTTTCTTTTCGGTATCTAAACGCGCCTGTTTAAAATCATGGCGCAGCCGTGCATGATCAGATTTTATTCGATCACGCTCCTGATTCCATATTTCAGTTTTTGCAAACCTGTAATATTGCACCAGAGGAATCTGGCTTGGACAAACTTGAGCGCAGCAGCCGCATTCAATGCAATCAAAAAGATGGTAATCCTGTACCAGATCAAAGTTCT
>Ga0316206_1001764_pt1 | contig 17245 bp, 20 predicted proteins | sample 6monthpyrite_MG_FD_204942 | JGI IMG/M metagenome (GOLD analysis project Ga0316206, IMG submission 204942) | Microbial mat bacterial communities from mineral coupon in-situ incubated in ocean water Damariscotta River, Maine, United States -... | ecosystem: Environmental > Aquatic > Marine >... | reverse complement strand
GCATTTATATTGAAATATTTTTCTATAAAAGAAAAAATAGGATAAGTTTTTTGATAAATATGCTTCAGCTTCTAAGGAGAATGTAGAAAAATTTATATTTCTATTTTCAGCATAAGTGACAAGGTCGTGAAGTGTCAGGTCAATCGCCCCGGACAGCTGGATTAACCTTGAAAGTGAACATTCCTCTATAGAAAAAATCCTTTTGACAGTCGATTCGGCCATGCCGGTTTTTTTTGATAAAACTTTATAGGAAACACTTCTTTTTTTTAATATTTCCTTAAATGCATCAAAAAGCATCTTCTTATCCTGTGACTCCTGCACGTAGTACCTCCAATGAAATTTAGTATCGAATTCTTATACTGATTTTTAAGGTATTGCAAATATGGTATTGATTAATTATCTTGCACCCAACTGAGAACCTAGGAGGGTCAATGAAGTTTTTAGCAGTAGCAATAATAAGTTTAAGTTTTATAGGGCGATCATGGGCCGACTTTCGTTGTGCGACGATGGGGAATAGGTCAGATAGTAAATTAACACGTGTTGAGTTAACCACAAAATCTCATAGCAATGAAATTTACCTTTATAGTGGCGAGTCTCATATGGGAATTTTTAATCGTTGGGCGCAAATTTTAGGGGTGAAATTAGAGGGAAAAGTCCCCCTCATTATGATCGTAACATTAGGTGATGATAAAAAATGTAACTATAATGATTCTCAACCAACGATTGTTGACTGTCAGGACAATAAGGCCAAAGTTGAATTTTATAAGTCAGATTTTTATAGTGCTTTTAAAGGTGAAAAAATAGGTGAAGCCTTTACTGAAATTCGTCTCTCTCTAGCTAAATATACAGTCGATTATTGGAGAGATCGAGTGGTGAGTCAACTGTCTCATCATGAAATGGACGTCCATTTTAGGACAACTAACGGAAGACACGGTGAAAAGATAGAAAGTCGCTATTATGGTAATAGCTGTTTTTAAATTTTTTCATAGAGAAAATCTAGCGCAGAGAAAAGCTATCGTGGAGAAAAGATAAAAGCCGATGCCACGAACAGCGATCCACCACCAGTTAGAGAGTTTAATCGCCGCCCAATAAGTGACTCCTGCGTGTAGGAATAAGGCGATTCCTAGGTAGCTGGTGGCCAGTTTAAGGAGTTCTTGAGTTATAGGTTGTTGTAATAGGAAACGTTGTTGTGCGGGCAGTGCGGAGGCATATTTAATGGACATTTCTAAGAGCAATGGTTTGCCTAAGATAAAACTTGATATCAAAACGAGGCCAAAAATTGAACTCAATAAGACAGGCTGGAGTTTAATATGCTTATCAGTTTTGTATTTGTAGGAAAGAAGCCCCATTAGAACGACTAGAGCAAATGAAAGCCAAGTCATCCAATCAATTTCGGCAAAGTAGGCCCAACTAAATATCGCCTCGGCGAACGCCAGAGCGATAGCACAAATGAGGCCGGTTTTGAGGCCGGCGAAACTATCCACAACGACAAAGACAAACAATGGAATAATACTAAAAAAGATGATGGTGCTATTCATAAAAAAATGGCCTCCGTAGAGGCCATTTTATAATTAATCTAGAACTTTATCTAGTCTTTCTTGAATCTCAGCAAAAGCGGTGTCAAGCTTTAGCTTTGCCACTAATAATATATAGGGACTATGATTTAACCTACCATTGGAGGAAAATTCAGGTTGGCCGATGGCCTGCCAAAGTTCTAATTGATTTTTACTCCTAACTTTTGAATCTTTTAAGGAGATAAACATGAAGAGGTCTTCCACCAAGGTTTTTCGCAGACCAATGAATTGTAACGGCTCTACATTATTAATTTTTTGCATGATCTTGTAGAGCTTTTCCCTCTTATAAACTTCATGCATCGCGTTGTCATATTTATCTTTGTCTTTCACGCCTTTATAATGTTTCTTATAAAGTTTTTTCTTCTTTTTGCTGAATGGTCGAGCTGGCATAAAATTTGTGTTAATGCCCTCTATCTCCATCATAAATTCTCTCATGGCAACAACTTCTTTTTGATTGGAGGTCACCCATAAATCTGCAAAATTACCTCCTGTCGCAACGGTCACACCTGCTGCAATTCTTTCTTTTGGTTCGAGGGACATAGCAATAACAGATCGAATACCACCTAAACTTGCTCCATAGAGGGCGACTCTTTTTGTATCAATTTCGTCTTTTAGAGTTTCGTTGGCGAAATCCACCATCATTCTGATCGCAATGACTTTATCTTGGATCCATTTATTTAACTCTAAAGTTTTTTGACCTGGAGTGTATAACTTTTCGCCTAATTTTAAGATGATGACATTGATACCTCTAGCAGCAAAATAGTTCGCCCACGTGGGTTCAACATTTGCAAAAGTTCCACCTAAAATGCCTTTTATAGTAGGAGAGATTATCAGTAATGGCCTTTTGCCAGCAGCGGTTTTACCTTGGTAGGGTATATTAGATCTATAATAATAAAATTTAATGTCTTGTGGAGTTCCATCTTTTTTCATTCTTTTGATGCGATACTTGTAGATATTATAATCCACCTCGTGCTCAAGGGGGTTAAAGATCCTGACCTCATTCTTTTCAAATTTATGGATACCATCAATTTCATAATTATCGAGAATTTCGTAGCCTTTAATATAATCAAAGCCTTTGGCCGCTGCTAGCACTTTATTCTTCGGGTAATTGGTTTTTAGCATGTGAACGCCACGCTTTTTATATTTTCTCCATTCTTTTTTTACGTTTTTAGCAGCGCCAATTTGCGGCAAGGCCAAAAACAATATTGATAAAATAAGCGCTATGTTTTTCATCTTTTTTCCCCATTTGTAGAAGTTGTTATTATTAAAAGTGGGCGTAACATAGCAGGCTGTGTCAGCTATAAAAAGAGTGATTATAAATATTATAGGATGCGTTAACTTGTTGTAAGTTAAGGGCTTTTTAAATTTAGCCAAGGGTTTTTGGACTATAGGTGCCCTTATGCATAAAAAATAGGGGAGGTTGGCGAGATGAGCTTAATGGTGGAGAGAGCTGGATGGCGTTCTAGTGTTGTAATTGTTTTTTCCGGGGTCTTTTCTCATGGGGTCGGCGATTGCAATTTTAATAATAAAGATCGCCAAAATGCAGGCCATTAAATGTTTCGAGTTAATTTCCACTTTTTATTCCCCAACCAAGGCCAGATATTTTAAACGGCCAACAGTATTATATGCCCTTAACGGATGAACTTAGAAAATACTTTACAAAAAGTTGGTGTTTATAAGGAATTAGGCCCGTTTAGCGCCCCGATAATGTTTTGAGTTGGTAGACCGGGAAGCATCAAATATTGCCTTATATAAGTTAACTTGCTAAAAACATGACTATTATTATAGTAAATTAACCTTTTTTGAGCAAGGAGTGAAGATGGACTTAGCAGTGTTTGGGCCCGCAGGAGCGGAATTTATTTATCGTTGGTTACATTTTTTAACAGGTGTGTGTTGGATTGGCATGCTTTGGTATTTTAATTTTGTGCAAGGCTCTTTTTTTGCGGAAACTGAGGCGAATGTTAAGACTGGTGTCGTCCAGAAATTAGTGCCCAGGGCGTTGTGGTGGTTTCGTTGGGGTGCTTTAGGGACCTGGCTTACTGGTGTTGCCTTATTAATGGCAAATGCGAAAAACGCAGGTATGGATATTTTTGGTACCTCGTGGGGGGTGACCATCCTAACTGGCGCGTTGATGGGAACGTATATGTTTCTCAATGTTTGGGTGATTATTTGGCCGGCACAGAAAAAAGTCATTGCCGCTGCAAATGGGGAATCGGTGCCCGATGCCGCTGCGGCGGGTGCGAGAGCTGGTTTGGCCTCGCGGACCAATACTTTATTTTCTATTCCGTTACTTTTCTTTATGGGAGCGGCCAAGCATCTGCCCATTAATATCGATCAAACGAAAGGTATCGCGACGGCATTGATTGTTAATGCTGTGATTATTACTTTAATTGAAGTGAATGGGCTGGCCGGTAAAGCCGGGCCCATGAAAAGTGTTAAAGGGGTTATTAGTTGTGGTTTTATTTTAACCGCTGTTCTCTATGGTTTGTTGGAATGTTTAGTCTAGTAAAGATATCTTTTATGGCGAAAAAGAGCAGGGCGATTTCCCTGCTCTTTCTCGCTTTTCTGACCAGCTGTTTTTCCGCAAAAAATCGTCCACCATTAACGGCAAATGAATTACTCTACCGCAAAGGTAAGGCCAGCTTTATGGCAAATTGTACTGTCTGCCACAATATGAATCCTAAATTAGCGGGCTCCATTGGCCCGGAACTTTACGCATCATCAGAGGCCTTATTGCGAGCAAGGATTATGAGTGCCACTTATCCAGCGGGTTATAAACCCAAGCGCAACACCACAATGATGGTAGAATTACCCGAATTAGAAGCGGATATTCCTGCCTTGTTTTATTTTTTAAACCATTGAAAGTCACTTCATTTTTGAATTTACGCAAGATAAATTGTTGAGGTTCATAGGCAAAAAGGTTAGGATACTGGCCACTTCAAATAATTGGATTGCCCATGAAAAAGTATTTATGTTTACTTATGATTTTATTTTCGGCCTTGGGGTGGGCGGCAAAACCTAAATGGCTGAGCGAAACTGGCGCTTATTGTGGTCAGCAGAAACTTTGTGCAGTAGGAGAGGGTTCTGGCCATTTAAGTGCCGAGTCCAATGCTATGAATGCCTTGGCGAAAATTTTTGGTACTCACGTGCAGAGTAAGCTGGAGATTTACAATAAATCCTCCTCGCAAACCGATGAGAGTGGCCCCCTTTCAGGTGTTGACGATGAAGAAGTGACAGCGACCATTAAAGAAAAGACCGATCAACTATTGGTCGGGGTAGAAGTTAAGGAAAAGTATGAAACTCCAGATGGGATCTTCGCTCTGGCGGTTTTGAATAAGATCAAGGGTGCAAAAATTCTGAAGACCCAAATGCAGGAAATAGACGAAAAAATTAAGGGTTGGTTTAAGGATGGCCGGAGGGCCTCTCTCAATAAAATTTTAAAGGAATTTAAAATAAGAGGGAATCTTAATTTAAAACATCAGGTGCTCACTGAGAAATCCTATCCTTCACCAATTACTTACCGGCAAGTGATTGCCAAAAAAGCGAAAAAACGCGCCAAGAAAGTCGTTGTTTTTGTTGATTTTAAAAGCTTTGAGAAGAAGTCTCCATTAAAGCATGTGTTTATTAATGCTTTAGTTGATAACGATTATCTGGTGGTGGTTAAGAAGGCTTTACCCCATCAATATATTGTCAAGGGTGAACTGACAACTGAGAAAACTTATTTTAATGTGAAAGGATTTGAAAAGCATCATTTCCATTTTAAAATTGTCTCTGAAAAATTAGACGGTAAAAAATTGGGGGCGTTGAATTTTTCTTCAGAGCAAATTGGTCGCGATCAAAGGCAATCTTTTAATAAAGCATCTGTCGAAATTAAAAAGTATATTATTGAAAACCTCGATGAACTAAATATAGATTAATTGTAAAATTGTGCATTTTAAGGAGTACGTATGAAATTATTAATGTCTCTCACTTTGCTGGCCCTTGTATTAACGGGATGCTCGAGCACTAAAAGGGAAATCTCTCCAGAAGAAAGAGAAAATGAAGATATCGAACGAGATTTTCTGGTTAGGGATGCTAGTTCTAATATTCGCCCCGGCTGGATAGAAGATTCTGAAGTATGGGCAAAAGAACATGGCAAGGATATTAAAAAATATCGCTATTTTTCTTTTGAAACGGCCCCCAAGAGATCGCGGGAAATTAGCTGTAAAATCGCCAAGGCCAATGCTAGGACTGACATTGCCGGTGAAATTCGAACTTTCATCGATCAAAGTCTCGGAATTTCCAGCGAGGGAGCAGCGGGCATCGACGAAAATGACCCCGATGTTAAAGGCATGCGCGAGTTTGTTGAAAATACTTTAGTGGAGAAGATCCAAGCGCTTATTCACGGTGCTGCAGTGATGAAGACTTATTGGGAAAAAAGAAAATACATGAAAGATCGTGGTGCTAAAAAAGATTATACGGCGTGGACGTGTGCCGTTTTTGTTAGAATGCCCAATGATCGCTTGCAAAATGCGATTGATGAAGCAGCCAGGCATGTTCTCAATAATGTAGACGACCCCGGCACAAAAGCAAAAGTTCAGAAAGCATTGGAGAACGCCGCCAACGATTTTGTTAAAGCTAAGCAAGGTGTTAATTAATAATATTAATATAAGGATGTGATCAATGAAAAAAATTAATTTGGTTTTACTCTTAACTCTACTGACATTAACCAGCTGTGGTGGTTTTAAGGCGAAAAGGGTGGGTTCTGATGAAGGAGATGCTGCCGCTCTGGAGATTACCGATAAGTGGGTCAGTCGTGATACCGAGCAAGTTATTCAAGAAATTGTGGAAAAAATGAATGTTCATAGAGGTTTTAAAAAGTACCTAAGGAAACATGGGGGTACACCCATTTTGTTGTTGGGGGATATCCAAAATAAAACTTCGGAAGCCTATTTCCCTATCGACGATATTAACGACGAATTTTTAACGGCGCTTTCAGAGTCAGGTGATTTTCAGTTGGTGGATGCTGCGTCGAGAGAGAGCATTTTGAAAGAAATTACCTATCAACACGATGGTATGGTGGATCCCAAAACGGCGCAAAAAGTCGGTAAGCAAACGGGGGCCGAGTTGATGATTATGGGAAATATTTTAATGAAGCCCTATTCGCGAAGTGGTAAAACTATTAAACAATATCGTGTCAATATTAGAATGACCTCTATTCAAACTGGTCTGGAAGTTTTAAGGGTGCGTAGAAAGATCGAAAAGTTTAGTAAACAGGGTGGCATGGGCTGGTAATAATGGTGCTTTCTAAGCTTAAAATATTTTCTCTTTTATTTTTGCTAGCTGCTTGTGCGAGCGGTGGGAAAAAAGAAAGGCAGGCCTTAAGGGAATTTGTTAAAACGAAAAATTTTCGCGAAGCCCATAAAGTCATTGAATCAAGTGATTTTTACCAAAATAAGGACTCTGAACTTTTGTTCTTAGTTGAAAAAGGTCTACTGCATCATCTGCAAGGGCATTTTTTCCAATCCATTCAATTTTTTGCAAAGGCCAAGTCACTCTCTCAATTATTGTATACCAAGAGTTTCTCAGGCAAAGCAAAATCCCTGGTTTTTAATGATAATTACGACAAATATTATGGGGAGGTTTACGAACGTTCAATGATTCATTTTTATTTATCACTCAATCATTTTTTATTGGCGCAGGTTGGGGAAATAGAAAGTAGGGCAGAGGGAAAAAAAATTCTAGCGGCGAAAAAATTAAGCAATAATGAGAGGGTCAACCAATTGTCAAAGGCGCGTTCTGAGGTTTTAGCGTGGGACTCTTTTTTGGAGTCTATTCGCAGCGAGAGAAGAGGGCGGTCAGTTTTTAAATATGATCTTATGGCGAAAATCTATGGTGGATTTGTTCATGAAGCAACAGGAACTGCCAGCGATGGCCAGATTGCCTTGCAACTTTATAAAGACGCTATGAATATTCTTTTTAGAAATTATAATTCTTATAAAACTTTTAATCAAAATTCAGTTAAATTTAAAAAAGACTTTGCTTTGCTGCCCAGTCTGAAAGCGCAAGATGTAGAAAAAAAATATGTCACTAAAACGCTTTTTTATAAACAATTGAAAAATCTTTTGGATTATAAAATTCTGTCGTTAACCCAGAAAATTCGGCCGCGAGATTTTAAAAAAATGATTAAACTGTATAAGCCGACTAAAGGCATTTTAAAGAGGGTTAAAAATGAAAAATGGGCGAATATTTCGTTGCTTTTTCAAGATGGAATGATCTCAGAAAAGATTGCTGAAAAGCAGTATTTTGGTTTAAAAAAGGCGATGCAATCGAAGAGTGGTGGAACACGTTTTCTTGGTCAAGTTGGCCACCTAGCTTTGACTGCTTTTGCCGCCAATAAATTGGGACTCTTGCCAGCACCAGGAAATTATCATCCAGTGGGTAGCTTTGTAGGCATCCAAACGACTGCTTTGGCCGCTCAAGAGCTGGCCATCGAGTTTGAATTGCCCAAAATTAAGAATAAAATGAATGATACATTTTATGTGCTGAATATTTCCAATGAGAGTGGCAAAGAAATTAAAAAAATTAATTTGGCCTTAGTTGACCCTTTGGGTGATATTGGTGAGGAAGCGGTAGCGGAAACATCGGCTTGGCGTTATGGGCGTTTGGGGACTCGTTTGGCGCTGAAACATTTAACGGCGATTGCTGCGTCTTATGGGACTTATAAAGCGACTGAAAAAAGTATGGGAGCATTTTTTGCTAAAAGTGCGGCCTTAGTGCAATATATTGGCGCATCCAAGGCCATTGCTGCCAGTGAAAGGGCGGATACTAGGTATTGGTCGACATTACCTCAAAATCTAAGAATGTCGCAATTTTACCTGCCCAAGGGAAGCTATAGCTTAAAGGTGGAAGGTTTCGTGCTGAGGGCAGAAAAAATGGTACCGACAAAATCTTTTAACCTTGGTCAATTAATAATAGAGGATGTTCGTACACGGAAATTGGTTAATTACCGTTCTCTTTAAAATGTATTTTGGTGTTCTAAAGTTTAAGATAAATTAAAATAGACACCAAGACTAAAATCAATTTAAAATTATATGAGATCATTATCATGGAGGATAAATGAAATCATTGAGATCTTTTTTCTTTATCGCGATCTTTTTCCACTTTTCCAACTTATATGCTGTAGTGTCAATAGGCGGTTTTGTTTTACATCCTGGCACACAAAAAGATGTCGACGGCGCCAGAAATACATTTTCTTTTGCTCCTATGATTGGCTTCAATACAGTATTACCTGCCTTTTGGGGGCAGTTATTCGTTCCAGAAGTTGGACTCATCTTGAATGGTAGCGAAGCCGATGAGTATAGTAAAAATACTTTATTTGTGCTTTTTGATTTAGGTTCTAACCTTGCAGATAAAATCATTTTTCGTTATGGCCTGGGTTGGTTTTTAACGAAAATAAGCGGAAATGGAGAAATTATAGTTGGGGACAATGGAACAGGCTACGCCCCCAATAAAAGTATCACGTCTTATAATATCACATGGAATGCTGGTCTAGAATACGCTCATAATAATCATTATGCTGTGAAACTAGAGGGGTATTTATTTCAACCACTCAGTTCGCAGCAAAGACATCTAAGTTATTCACTTTCCTTAAATTACTATTTGTGAGGATAGATTATGTTTTATTTTTGTAAATTTTTTTTAGTTTTAGTCGTTATCATTTTTACCACCAAAATTTTTGCCTTCACTTGGATCACCCCTAATGGCGCTCATTTCCCAGTGGCCAAGGTCACCCTTAATGTCGCGAATAATAATTGTCCCAATGCTGGTGTGACGGCCGCTCAGCTTTTGGCCTTGGTGCATAAGGTGCCCACAGAATTTTGGAATAAGGTATCCACGGCGAATTTACAACTTGTTAAAGGCATAGTGACCACGGCGAGTTTTTCCAGTTTTACGGATGGCGCAAGTTCCGCCGTTTTAACTCAAGCGATTGCTCAAGGTGCTGCCAATACCATTATTATTGGTTGTTCTAATAAACCCTCGACGACTTTTTCAGACGGTTTCACGGCGGCCATAGGTGGGATAAGTTCAGCAACCGATGTCAGAGGAGCGGTTGTTTTGAATGATAATGATAGCACTTTTGCAAATTTGACGGAAAATCAAAAAGTAGCGCTCTTGGCGCATGAAATTGGCCACGCCCTTGGTTTAGGTCATTCAAAAGACCCTGTGGCGGTGATGTATTATAGCCTTGGTACAAAAATACAAGAGCGCTTAACTCGCGATGACTTTGATGGCCTGACTTCATTGTATCCCCATAAATCTCCCGGGGGATGTGGCTCAATAGCTTTTGTCGACCATGAAAAACCACCTTGGAACGGTCTAGGAAGTTTAATTTTGGGGGCATTTCTTGCACCCTTGTTGATGAATTTAGTAGAGAAAATAAAGCGTAGGACAACCTTACGGCACGGGTAATGCTTAAAATTATCTTTTAAATTTACAGGAATAATTTAACTTCGCGAGCATCAAGGCCCTGGCAAATTTTTCTCTTTTTTGTCGGTCTTATTTTTGCCTGCATTCTTTTTTCAGGCTTCTCAGCTGTTACCGATAAGCTGGGGATGGAAGTATGTCGATTATATTTTTTTATGAGTCTTTTTTTGGCAAGTACCATGTTTGCGAGTGCACGAGCTTATGGTGAAAGATTCACTGAGAGAAAGGTGCGCACGCTTTTTGTAGATGGCCATGGCCTAGAGAACAAACCATGGATTAAATTGGCGGCATCAGACAAAGAGAGTCTCGCTATTCTGATTAAACTACTTGGTCAAAGCAAAACGGGAAAGTTTCTTTTAAATTTAGCAAGGCAGCAAGCGGGCAAACAAATGAAAAATTTGTCCGAGGTTATCAAAGCGGGGAATAACTCTATTACCGATACCACTTTAATTAGAAAATTCTCCGCAAGTGATCCCAATGAAATAAAGTACGAAGGTCGTGCAACGGTTTATTTGGACCGTGGGCTGACGGTGATGGATGGATTATTGGATCTGGCCCATGAATTAACTCATTTTGTCATGCGTAAAGCATTTAACCCCTATGTTAAAAATTTTAGTTTTAAGGAATTTTTAATCTCTACGGTAGAGGGTAAGGGAGGTGAGGTGGATGCCTACCTCGTGGAATGCCAAGTTTATAAAGAATTATACCCGGGAAAATTTTATAAGAACTCTAACTGTCTGAAAGTTTATGACCAAAAAAGTGGTAAGTTTTCAAAATCAAAGGGTATTAAATCTTTCTACCAAATAGGCAAATTTCTTCATGAATTTAAAAAGACAGTCAATATTATGCAATTACAGGAGACTGATTTTCCCCATATCTCGGGAGGGGAACCCCTTTTTATATCGTCGGCCTACGGGTTGCCCTATCCCGTGGCGGCGATGGAAGAGTATCGCAGTATTTTGGGTAAGGTCTGTCGTAATGATTATAGAAGGTTGGGTTATCTCAAAAAACAACAGCTGAGATTCCCCGCTTCCGTGAGTGCAGATGGTTCTCATTGGCAAGACCTGAATAGTAAATTAGTCAGAAAATGTCGGGGCATTGCGAATACTCAAATCTAAGTATTTATGAAAGATCCCTGCGACTTACGTTGACCATAAATCCGCATATAGGTATATTTGAATCTTGTAATTATTAGAGCGATTTACTTTAAATTTCATGAGGGGCCATATGTCAGGTGAATTATCAGGTGACGGCGGGATTATTCTTGCCAAAGTCGACGACTTTTTAAACTGGGGTAGAAAGAACTCTCTGTGGCCGATGACCTTTGGTCTCGCCTGTTGCGCTATTGAAATGATGGCCACTGGGGCATCAAAATATGATTTGGAAAGATTCGGCTGTGGTGCCTTTATGGCGACACCTAGGCGTGCAGACTTAATGATTGTCGCCGGTACGGTGACCTTAAAAATGGCGAGTAGAGTAAAAACTTTATATGAGCAGATGCCAGAACCCAAATATGTTATTTCAATGGGTTCTTGTGCAAATAAGGGAGGCCCTTATTGGCAATACGGCTATCACGTTCTGAAAGGCGTCGATGAAGTGGTTCCTGTGGACGTCTACGTGCCAGGCTGCCCACCTCGGCCGGAAGCTCTTATTGAGGGTATCATGACCTTGCAAAAGAAAATCGCAAACGAAAGATTATTGAGAGACAAGTGGGTGAAAAATGCATAACGATTTGGCGCTAAAAATAAACACAGAAGTTAGCGGGGCGCAGGCTACCGCGCATATTGCTGAAGTTGGTGATTCCTCTATCGCGGTTGATTCAGCACATATTTTAAAAATTTGTGAGTGCTTAAAAAACGATGGATTTAATGTTTTACAAACAATATCTGGAGTGGATTATCCTGGGGAAGAGGCCGGTACAGATGGGCATATCGAGCTGAACTATATTTTGGCCGATTTCCATGAAGATAGAGAGCTTATTTTAAAAACAAATGTGCGGCGTGGAACTGCTGAGAAACTGGGCACCATTGCATCGGTGGTAGGGGTTTGGAAGGCGGCGGATTGGCAGGAGCGTGAATGCTACGACATGCTTGGTGTGCATTTTCTCAATCATCCCGATCTTAGGCGAATTCTTTGTCCCGATGATTGGGAGGGGTTTCCACTGCGTAAAGATTATGTGGTGGCCGAAAAATATAGAGATATGACTATTAATCCAGCTGATAAAATGAATTTTTATGATCGTGAATTTTTCGCTAAGCAAAAAGCTGTCGATAAGGCCGCGAAACAAGCTGCTGCCTCAGCAGGAGAATAAACTATGACTGAACAAATGAATGGGAATGCTAATACGGGGAGTGACCTTAAATCGGATGAGAAATTAAAGTCTGAGTTATTGACGCTCAATATGGGACCTCAGCATCCCGCTACTCACGGTGTTTTGCGAGTTGAGATTAAAACAGATTCGGAAATCGTGGCGCAGGCGATACCGCATATTGGTTACCTTCACCGCTGCATGGAAAAACATTGTGAGCATTTAGATTATAGAGGGATTATTCCCTTTTGTGATCGGATGGACTATTTGGCGGCGATGAGTATGGAGTGGGGCTATGCTCTCGCTATAGAGAAGATGATTGGTCAAGAAGTTCCCAAACGGGCGGAATATATCCGTACGATTATTGGTGAGTTGCAGAGGATTGCCTCCCATCTGATGTTTTATGGAACCTACGCTATCGATCTCGGTGCGTTTTCACCGTTTCTTTACGCTTTCCAAGAGAGAGAAACTATTTTGCGCCTGTTTGAAGAAATTTCTGGCGCTCGGTTGCTGTATAATTATATTTGGATCGGCGGTGTTTGGAACGATTTAACTGACGATCATTTGCAAAGAATTGTGCGTTTTTGTGATAAAATGGACGGCGAGCTGGAGAAATACGATAAGCTTGTTGGCCAAAATCAAATCTTCATCGGCAGGACCGCGCATGTGGGCGTGATTACACCGGAACAATGTTATGATTATGGATTGACTGGACCGATGCTCAGAGGTTCTGGCATCGATTGGGATTTGCGCAAGAAGAGACCCTATTCACTTTACGGCGAGTTAGATTTTGACGTGGTTGTTGGTCGTGGTGAAAAAGGTCAATTGGGGGATTGTTGGGATCGTTATTACGTGCGCTGGGCGGAGATGAAAGAGTCTTTGAAAATCATTCGGCAATGTTTGGATGGTATTGAAGAGGGGCCGTATATGGGGAAGGTGAAAAAGATCATTAAACTACCGGTTGGGGAAATTTATATGCGCTCTGAATGCCCCAGAGGTGAGCTGGGTTATCACATTGTTTCAAAGGGTGGAAAAACTCCTTACCGTGTAAAGGTGAAATCCTCTTGTTTCACACATATTTCCATTCTTGGAGAAATTGCTCCTGGCCAAATGGTAGCCGATTTAGTGGCTTCCATAGGCAGTACGGATATTGTCTTGGGTGAAGTGGATAGATAAAAATTGTCATTAATTTAGGAAGACATTATGAGAACTTACGATCGGGAATTAACTTTTAGCGGATACTTTAAAAATATTTTTGGGGCGATTCGAACGACCTTTAAAGGCATGATGATCACCTTCAAATATGTTTGGGCGGAAAAACCGGTCACCATAGAGTACCCTGAGGTGCGCGAAGTTTTACCGATGAATTCAAGATCGAGATTATATAATAATGTGGACGATTGTATTTCTTGTCATCAATGCGCCACTTCTTGTCCGGTAGATTGTATCTATATTGCCGATCGAAATCGACCGAAAGATGCCGATGCTTTAAAGACCAGCAATGGCACTGCTATCAAAAAAGATCTCACTCAGTACACCATTGATACGGCCCTTTGTTGCTATTGTGGCCTGTGTACTACGGTTTGCCCTACAGAATGTCTCACCCATACCACTGACTTTGAATTTTCCCAGTATACAGTGGATCAAATGAAGTACGATTATCTCGATCCAGAAGTGCGCGCTTGGAAAAAACGTCTCATCAAATAATAAATAATTTTTTGTTACTTATTTTTTTTGAATAAGGAGACCCTTGAGATAGTCTCCCTCTGGAAAACCTTTTAGCGTCTGGCAGTCTTCAATTAATTTATAGCTATCTTCAATGACAAATTTATATTGGTTTTTTTCGAGAATTTCACTCATTTTATTTTCAAACTTTTTGCGGTTTAGAGAATGGGTGTTTAAAAAGATGGCCATTTTTCCGCCAGTTTCCAGGCGCTCCATGAGTTTGGGCAAAAGACCATTATAAGCTTTGAAGGCATTGCTAACCCCCGATTCATCACTTGATGCGGAGGGCGGGTCACAAATAATAAAATCAAAAGTTTGTTTGTTTTTTTTAAAATCACTAAGCGCCGCCTCAGTGGATTGGACTAATGAGTGATGGTGGCCATGGTCTAATTTATTCAGCAAAATATTTTCTTCTAGCCATTTCATATAACGAGCTGACAGGTCTACCGACCAAACTTCACTGGCATTTTTTAGCGCGCTTAGACTGTATGCCCCAGTGTAGGCAAAAAGGTTGAGGACCCTAGACGCCCCTTGCATTTTTTTGTTTAACTTTTCTCTGATGGCGGCCATATCGGAATAAAGCCCAAGATCGTATTGTCTTTGAAAATAAATATGATAGTCCAGACCAAATTCTTGAACGATACATGAATTTTGATGAGGGATATTTTTAAAGGCCGGTAAGGTGAGTTTTTTCATTCCCTTTTTACGTTTTATGTTTCGCTCTTGCAGCCAAACCGCTAGCCCCTTTTTGGCAAAATCAAAATTAAGCAGAGCATTTGATAGGCATTTTAGCAATGCCGTTTCTTTCTTTGTCCAAAAAGCTGAATATTTTTGTATCACTAATTGATTGTTAAAAATTTGGATAAATAGACCAGGTAAAAAATCGGCTTCACCAAAAACCAAAAAATAATTTTTTCTTTTTTCCGCGATAGCGAGCTGTACTCTTTTTTCTATCGCCTTGATAAGCCTGCGTTCAAGTTCACTCTTAAAGTTTTCAACTTCTCTATAAAGTGGTGGTCGCATACTCCACAGCCACGCCTTAATTTTTGTATTGCTAGGGTCGTTTAAGAGCAGGCATATTTCCTCGCCCCGTCCATCGCGGCCAATAATAAACGCCGCATCTTGAGGAAACTGCAAGCTGAATTTATCCGGGGTGACCCAAGGATGGCCTTTTTTAAGCATCTTAACAGTCGCTGGGTGTAAGTCGGAAACCCTATGTGATTTTACCATGGCCATAATTAGCTTCTACTCTTTAAGGTTTTTTAGTTCGGTGATGGCATCTTCCAATTGCATGAGGAGAAGATTTGTCATCTTAAAAGGATCGTTGGTATCGGTGATATCAAAGCGGGCAAGTATTAAAATTTGCTCTTCTGTCAATGGTTCATAGGGGTTGAGTTCCCGACAGAGATCTTTGAGTGTCTCTATGCGTTTTTCTAGTTGAATAATATAACGGGCATGAATATTGTCTAAGTCGGGAAATAATGGTGGCGTTTTGTCTTTCTGGTTTTGCATAAATGCAATTTGTCATAAAACACTTGGCCAGTCAACGGGAGGTGGTGGAAAGCTTATACTTATGACTGTTTATGTAATATTATCCACTCTTTTTTTTAGCTTATTGCTGTTTTTACCCCAATCTTATTGGGACCAGATCTTAAAGAAATTTCAATTGCTAGCAAATTTGTATGGGATGATTATGCGCTTTTTTTTGCATCTGATTCCCGGTCGCAAGCTTGAGAGTGCACGTTTGGAGTTATTAAAAGTTTTAAAGACGCGGGAAAATGAAATTCGGCGCGGTCGTCTGGTGACAAATCAGGGCCTTCCCAAATACCTCTTTTTCAGCGATTTACTGAGTAGAGTTCTCTATTGGTCACAAAGCTATGGTGGTCAAGCAACGGACCTTATAAAAGAAATTCGTATTTGTATTATTAAAGAGGGGCAATCCCAAAGAAAAATTGCTAAAGAAATAAATGAATCCCTCACCCAAATGATTATTGTCACCATCACCATATGGGGTTTCGTTTATTTTTCAAAATCATTTGTGGCCGGAAATACGCAAAATGTAATTTATTTGAAAATGGCCTCGATGCATTTATTGGGTGTCGCCTTTTTAATGATCGCTCAAAGGGTTGTCAGAAAAAGGGTTTTTATTGGTTACCCCGAGCTTTATCAATCACTTTATGGGGTCTATTGCTTGCAAAAAGTTGGCCTCAGTTTTCAGGCCTGCTTGCGTGAAATTCCCTTGAGTGAGGTTTGGCAATTGCCTAAAAAATTTTCTCCCATCAAGCTAGAATTAGAAGATCTCTTGGCAAGTTGGAAAAAAGGTGTGCCCCCGTCCCAAGGTCTGAAGTGGCTACTTGAGGAGGTAGACTTTCTCTTTACTCAAGATCTCGAAAAATCCCAGCGTGCGCAAGCGTTGCAAAAATTTCTAACCCTGAGTTTTTTTTACCTACCTTCGTATTTTATTTACTTGGGGTCTCTTTTTCAAGGCCTAATGGTCACTTAAGTAGGACTTTCAAATGAAATTGTTAATGGTCATTGAATTTACGATGATTTTATAATATTTTTGTGACAGATTTTAAATTAAAGCAATGTAGTGCAATGCAGGAGACAGTTATGGCGCAACCAAATGACAAACAAATTATCTATTCTATGCATAAAGTGGGCAAAGTTTATAAACAGAAGCATGTTTTAAAGAATATTAGTCTTTCCTATTTTTATGGCGCGAAGATTGGCGTTTTAGGGTTGAATGGTTCTGGCAAATCTACCTTGCTCAAAATAATGGCGGGCCTCGATGATGACTTTTTGGGAGAGACCACCAAATCAAAGGGCTATTCTATAGGTTATTTGGAGCAAGAGCCACATTTAGACCCCAACAAGACCGTTAAAGAAATTGTTCAAGAGGGGACGCAGGATGTGGTGGATCTGCTCAATGCATTTGAAGAGGTCAATAATTCTTTTGAGACCACTAACGATATGGATGCGCTTTTGGCGAAGCAGGCAAAACTGCAAGACGAGATTGACGCTTGCAATGGTTGGGATTTGGATTCGCGACTTGAATTGGCGATGGATTCCTTAAGATGCCCGCCGCAAGACCAATTGGTGGAAGTTCTCTCGGGTGGTGAAAAAAGAAGGGTGGCGCTGTGTCGACTACTTTTGCGGGAGCCGGATATTC
>Ga0316206_1001763_pt1 | contig 17257 bp, 16 predicted proteins | sample 6monthpyrite_MG_FD_204942 | JGI IMG/M metagenome (GOLD analysis project Ga0316206, IMG submission 204942) | Microbial mat bacterial communities from mineral coupon in-situ incubated in ocean water Damariscotta River, Maine, United States -... | ecosystem: Environmental > Aquatic > Marine >... | reverse complement strand
CTGTGGAAGGCCTGATGCACGCCAAAGTGTTCACTTTTGAGCCTGGCTCCGTACGTAATGGGCGCAGAAGCTTCCAGGATCGGCCAGTATGCGCTGCGGGAATATATTTCCATTATCAAGCCGGCGCTATACGGTGACGATATGCTTGAGGTGAATCTCATGAAGTCACTCCTCATCCAGACTCCCTTGCATCTCGGCCGCGCGATCCGTGATGCCCGCGCCGCACATGGCCTGACCCAGGCCCAGGCCGCGGTCCTCGCCGGCCTGAGCCAGCCGACGCTCTCAAAGATCGAAAGCGGCGCGAGCGGGGTCAAGCTAGACACCCTCTTGCGCCTCCTGGCAGTGCTCGAGCTCGACCTCTCCGTCGCCCCACGCCCGTGCGAGCCGGCGGGCACGCCCTGGGAGGACTAGCAGTGGCAACGAATGAGCTCGCCGTCTCGCTGAACGGCATGCGTGTCGGGAAGCTCGAGCGGCGCGCGCACGGCGTCCTGCGTTTCACCTACGGCGAAGACTGGCTGGACCACGAGCACGCGATCCCGATCTCCTTGTCATTGCCTCTCGCGCACGAGCCCTACTTCGGCGGCTCGCTGGAGTGCTACCTCGACAATCTCCTGCCGGACCGTACGGAGACGCGCCGGCGCATGGCCACACACCTGGGCGCACCTTCGTCGCAGATCTTCGACCTGCTTGTCCACGCGGGAGCCGACTGCATCGGCGCCCTTTCATTTCACGACCCGGAGCTCGAGCATGATGTGCGAAAGCTCGACATGGCGCCGGTCTCGGCCCACGACATCGGCGAGGCCCTTGCAGGCCTCGCTGAGTCCCCGCTCGGGATGCGCGTGGAGGCCGACGACTTCCGCATTTCGATCGCCGGCGCCCAGGAGAAGACGGCCTTCACGTGGGCGGGCGAGGCGTGGCATCGCCCGCGCGGAATGACCCCGACGACCCACATCTTCAAGCCGCCCATCGGTCCCACAGGCATGGGGCCGGACCTCTCGGATAGTCACTGGAACGAGCTCGTCTCTTTGCGCCTCGCCGAAGCCCTTGGTCTCGAAACGGCTCAAGCCGAGGTGCACTCGTTCGAAGGCACCGAAGCGCTCGTCGTCGAGCGGTTCGACCGTCGCTGGGCGCGTGACGAAAGCTGGATCACACGCCTTCCCCAAGAGGACTTCTGCCAAGCCCTCGGCGTCCCTTCAGCTCGCAAGTACGAGTCGGACGGCGGGCCCGGCATGCTCGCGATCTTCGAGGTCCTGAACCGCTCAACGCACGCCCAAGAAGACCGCGCGAGTTTCTTCAAGTCGATGGTCGTCTTCTGGCTCCTGGCGGCCACCGACGGCCACGCCAAGAACTTCGCCCTCTTCCTCGGGGCAGCCGGACGCTTCCACTCGACTCCACTCTACGACGTCACGTCGGCACACCCGTACATCGCCCGTGGGCAGCTCCCGCGGCAGAAGGCCAAGCTCGCGATGGCCGTCCTGGGCAAGAACCGCCACTACCGCTGGCACGAGATCACGCGCCGCCACTGGCTCTCCACCGCCGAGGCCGCCCGCCTGCCCGCAGGTCTCGCCGAGTCGATTCTGACCGAATTCCGCGAAGCCGTCCCAGGTGCGATCTCGCAAGTCCAAGCTCAGCTCCCGCGCAACCTGCCCGCGTCAACGAGCGACCCGATTTTTGAAGGCCTCGAAGAGACCGCGCGCAAACTCTGAGCTACGAGTCCCGGGCCGACCCTTCCGAGGCCCCGCCCCGATGTGGAGCTCTCTCGCATGTGCACTAGAAACCGACTGAGAACCGAGCTCTGGAAAGAGTGCACAGTGCTATCCTCTCCACAGTCATGAGGCGTGCCCGTCCCGCTCGCCTTCTTGTCAGCGTTGTTCTGGTCGCCCCTCAGCGGCCATGTCTATTGAGTCAGAATCATGGCAGACGACCGTATCGAGCTCGCCGACTTCATCCGAGTGCTGCGCAGCCAGCTCCAAGCTGCAGGCGAAGAAGGCGCGGGACAAGAGTTGCGCTTTGATGTCCAGAAACTCGAGCTGGAGATCCAGACCGAGATCGAGTGCGATGCCAGCGTGAGCGGCCGCTTCAAGGTTTGGGTTGCCAATCTTGGGGCTTCGACCTCGGAAAAGGATCGGGTCACCCAGACGATTCGCTTGTCGCTTTTACCCGTGGGAGCCGATGGGAATAGCTCGCGACTCGGTCGCCGAGCCTCCCGGGAGTCGTGATGGGCCTAAACCTAGCCATGGGGCTAGGCCAAGGGCGGCTCGCTGAATGGCGTGGACAAGCATGAAGCCCGAGCTCTTTGCACGGGTGATGGTCGCTGTGGCCAGCGATGAGCTCGAGGGGACGGCCTATCCGATTGGGGCCAAGACCTTCTTGACCGCCGGCCATGTGGTTGCCCAACTACCCGAGTTGCTGGATCTGGTCTTCGGCAATACCGAGGAGACGCATCGCGTGACCGTTCGTCGGGTTTGGTGCAAGGCTGGCGATCCGGAATTTGGCGAGGTCGATGTGGCTGTTCTGCGTTACGAGAGTGGCGAGGCTCCCCCGATCGAGGCGCTCACCTTGGCGCGTGCGGTCCCCACCAAGAGACAAGCCTGGGAGTCGCGGGGCTTTCCACGGGCTACGGACCGGAAAGATCAGTGGTGCAATCGTGACGACATCAAGGGCGAGCTTCCCGGCGGAGCCGTAGGGGATCGCCGGTTACCGTTCAACGTGCACACCGCCTGCTCGCCAACTCATCAGGCGGGTTTCTCGGGTACACCGCTGATCTCCGAGGGTGCCATCTGGGGTGTACTGAGCGGGGCAACCCTCGCCTATAAGGGGAACAAGGGCTTCGCGACTCCGGCCGCCCTCCTGTGGGAGGATCCCACCTTCATCGAAGCTGCTGGACTTCTGGGTGGCACCCTCGACGAGGAGCGGGTCGAAGAGACCGTCAAGTACATCCGCAGGCATTGCTTGGGGATCTTCCGGGATCACCACCTTGGGGAGCAGCTCGAGAAGCGCTGGCCAGAGGAGCCTTTCACCAGGTGGTGGGAGGCAGCGAAGGTGGAGGACCCGAGTCGAGCGGCAAAGGGGCTGTTCCAGAGCATCTCCCGCGTGACCTTGGGTGGCTTGACCCGGGCCTTCAATCAGATGCACGCGCTCCTCCATGCAGACTCCGACCGCAGTTCTGATGCGGGGACAATCTGGGGGCTGTACAAGACTCTCGCACCCCTGCTGGCGACCACGCAGTTCGGCACGGATGCCGGTGGGGGAGGTGGGACCGCCATCTCGATTCCGACCGCAGGTGTCTACACGGCGGAGCTCTTCTTGGCCGGCAAGGATGGGTCCGAGGCCAGCTACCTCGTCACCGGGGATTGCATTCATTCGCCCTTCGAGGTCCACGAGCCAGGCCAGTCGGGGATCGACATCGACGCGGAGCTCGGCTTCGACGAGCTCTCGACACGGCTCTATCGGGAGCACATGCGTGGGAAGCGGTGCGGCGATTCTCTGTCACAAGATCAGCTAGGAGAACTAGACGACGAGCTTGAGCACTACCCGACCGCGTCGCTTGCGCGCAGGTACTACCTGGTTCTGCGGGACGGGGACAGCGACTGGCGCAACGCGTTGAAGGAAAAGTGCGCCTCCCACCTCAAGAACTTGCGGGTGGTCTTGCTCTCGAGCAGGACCAAGGCGGGGAACGCCGACGAGCAAATGCTCCGGGACTTGCACGACTTGATCCACCGAGCGCACTACGGGCTCGAGCGACCCCTTAAGCAACGGACGGTATGATGCTGCTCGTGGGAATCCGAACGACGAGGTGTGATGAAGGTTGAGCACTTCGCTCGCGTCATGACGTCGCCTGGCAGCAACGAGGTCGACGGAACCGCCTACCCGCTTGGCCCCACGCGCTTCTTGACGGCTGGCCATGTGGCCAGGGAACTCGGTCGCGAGATGGATCTTGTCTGGGGGGCCGAGCAGGAAGAGCTCCGCTGCCGGGTGCGCTGCACTTGGATCCGGACGGGAGACGTGACCGAGGGGGATGTGGACGCCGCGGTTCTGGAGTATCTTCACGGGGACAAGCCCGATGGCATGCTGGCTTTCCTGGCGACTTCACCTATGGCTCGCGCCGGCGCTTGGGAGTCCCAAGGTTTTGCTCTGGCCGGCGAGTCCGAAAGGGACGAGGCGGTCTGGTCGAGCCCGGTCGGCCTCAATGGCACGGCCTACCCTCCACAACCCGACGGAACACGCTTCGAGCTCTCCGTTGAGGCTCCTCCGGATACTCGGGAGCTGTGGAAGGGGATCTCGGGGACCTCGGTCTTCGTAGGCCGAACCCTGCATGGCTTGATCGCGAATGCGGCGCCTAACTTTGACAGCCGGCGACTTCTGGCGGTGCCCATGCCAGCCTTGCTCGCCGATCCTGACTTCAAAAAGGCCGCGGGCCTGCTTCAGGAACGCCCAGATTTCGGTGAGCTGAGCCGCCACCTTCAAAAGCACTTGGGCGAGGACGAACAATCAAGGCTGCACCTGATTGCTCAACAACCCTCTTGGGATCAGGCCTATCAGGATGGGGGTTGCTCCTCGTTGGTTGAGGAGCTCCTTGCCACTTCTGCCTTGGACCTGGCTCGGAACTTCGACCATGCCCATGCTGCTTGCTGGCACGGGGAGCCTCCCCAGCCAGTCAGTGCAAGCACGCTTTTCGAGATCGCTTCCAGATTGCTCCCCTGGTCCTGGTCGAGCCGCATCGAACTCAACCAGACGGGAATCGGCGGTACGGTGCTCTCTCTGCCGGTTGGTCGAGCCACGGCCGCCGAACTCCTGATGGCTGGCTGGGATGGTCGTGCCTTCCAGTATGGAGGTTTGGTCTACAACCTGCCTCACCCCGAAGCGGATGTCGGTGTGCGGCTTGGCTTTGGTATTGACCCAGAGGGTACCGAGCAGTTCCGCGCTTTGACGACTCGCCTAGCAAGCTGGGTCTGGCAAGGGGACTTTCCCGCTGATCGAGACCTCTCCATAGACCGACTTGTCGAGCTTAACGACGAGTTCGAGTTCCTCGGCACGCGCCCGTACGCGCGCATCCGGTACTTCTTGGTGATGGATGCGCAGCAAGCCAAGAAGGCCGCAGCCTTCTTGGGTCAGATTCGGGAACACCTATCGTCCTTACGTGTTCTTGTCCTCGACGGAAAGCAGGACAGTGACGAATCGAGCATGTGCCGGAACCTCCGGGACCTTTGCTATCGCGAGCAGAACCAGGGCAAGGACTACTTCCCATCAAGCACATGAGAACCCTCGACATCCCCGCTGACACCCCGCAACCCGTCCGCCCTTGTGGCGAACTACCGGCGACCACTCACCTCTTCGAGCCCGAGGCGATCGACGCCATCAACGCGGCTCTCGCTGCGCGGCGCCCGCTACTGGTGCGCGGCTTGCCGGGCGTGGGCAAGAGTCAACTTGCCCGCGCTGCCGCCTCGGCTCTCAAACGCGCCTTTGTCTCGAAAGTCGTCGATGCCCAAACGCGGATCGACGACCTCTTGTGGCACTTTGACACCGTTGAGAGGCTTGCTATGGCGCAGCTCGAGGGCGCCTTGGGCGGCGATCGGGCCGAAGCCCACTGCAAGCTGAAGGTCGGGAATTTCCTGAGCCCCGGGCCCCTGTGGTGGACCTTCGATTGGGCCTCGGCGGACGACCAAGCCAAGCGCGTGGGGGCGCGGCGCTTGGAAGGCCCGTCGAAGTGGAAGGTGGCCCAAGGCTGTGTTCTTCTGATCGACGAGATCGACAAGGCCGACAGCTCGGTCCCCAATGGTCTCTTGGAATGCCTGGGCAATGGTGTTTTCCATGCGCCTGGAGGACTCGCAGTGTCCCGCGATCTCAAGGCCGAGCCGCCCTTGGTGATCGTGACCACGAACGAAGAGCGCGCCCTACCCGATGCCTTCTTGCGTCGCTGCCTGGTCTTGCATCTCGCTCTGCCCGAAGACGATGACGCGCTGGTCGAGCTCCTCTGCAAGCGCGGACGTGCGCACCACCCGGAGAGCGAGCTACCAGAGAAGACGTTGAAGCAAGCCGCGCGGCTCTTAGGGGAGGATCGCACCAAAGCTCTCGGGCGTCACCTCTGCCCACCTGGCCAGGCCGAATACCTTGATCTCTGCCGGGCGCTCGCAACCTTGGCTCCCGGTGACGGCGATGAGCAGGCGAAGATACTTGTTCGACTGCGCAAGTTCGTGTTCGACAAGCACCCCACGGAGGCGCGGCGCCAACGGTGAAGCGGCCCCCCGTTTCTCCGGGCTCCCGCCGACCGGCCATCTGGCGCAGCGACCTTGTCTGGGCCCTCGCGGCTAGCGGTGAGGTGGGGCTTCTTGCCGTGGCCCGCACGCTCGGAGCGGTGGAGGGTCTCCAGGCGCCGGCCCCCGAAGTCCTGGCGACCGATCTGGAGGCTAGCTCTGAAGCGGGCGTCGCTCCCGTCGCCGAGGGAGACTCCGAGCCCTTTGTCCCGGTGCCCTTCTGGTGCGTGACCGAAGTCTACGCCCTCGACAACACCGAGGTCCGGCTGGACGCTCCACCCTTGACCCTGGAGAATTTCCAAGGACGCCGCCGCAGTCCTAAGCCTAAGACTCCGCCCCTGGTTGCTTGGTCACGGCTCTTGCCTCATGTTCAGACCTTTCTGCGCAGCACATGTCCCGGCCCGCGCATCGACGAGCCCAAGTTGGTCGAATGCTGGAGCAAACTCGAGGCCCTGCGCGCGCTGCCCAGAAGGCGCAGCCGCTTGCCGGCCGCGGCGATCGTTCTAATCGTCGACCGCAGCACCCACCTCGAGCCTTTTTGGCAGGATCAAGACGAGGTCATCGAGGCTCTCGAGCACCATGTTGGCTCTGAATCTCTCCAGGTCGAGTGGTGGCTGCAAGGGCCCCTTCCGCTCGCCGAATGGGAGGTCCCTTTACCGGCTGGTGCGCCTGTTTTGGCCTTGACAGACCTCGGCGCCTACAGCGTGGGCTGCCAAGCACAGGCCTGGCGCAAGCTTGCGGCGGAGCTTGCCAGCAAGCACGTGCCCATGCGAGCCATTCTGCCCGTCCCGCGGGACCGCTGGGGCCCGATCCCCACTCGCGAATGGAGCGCGATCGAGTGGGAGTCCCCAGGGCGGCCAGGTCTCGGGGGGAAACCAGAGGGCACAGGCGACCGCGCGGCTCAACGCATCCAGTTGATGGACATCCTGGCGCCGGCCCTTATGGTCGAGGTTGGACTGGTGCGGACGATCCGGCGCCTGGTGCCCAAGCTAGGTCTCGACCTCGGCACCGAGCACGAGGTCTGGTTTCAGCGCAATCGCTCTAGAGGTAACGAGGCGGCCGGTTTCGAGTTGGATTTCTCGGACTGGCCGCCCGAGGCCAAGGCCCAGCTTGCCGAGATCGTTCGATCGATTCGGACTTGGCATGAGTGCCTGCCCGAGGAGGTCTGGTTCGAGGAGGCCTTGGCGTTGGCCCGTACGGAAGCGGGCCGGGCTTGTGTCACCCACGAGGAGCTCGAGAGGGCGTATGCATTCTTGGAGCGCGTCACCCGCAATCTAGTCGATGGCGAGCCGGGCGCAGACCGCCTGTGGAAGAGCCTCGCGGGCTGGACTCTGGGTCTGGTGGAGCGCAACCAAGACCTGCGCTCTGACCCAAGACTCGGGGCGCTTCTGCGCACGGCAATGGATGCGATCGAGGCCGAGAAGGGCCTTGGAAGCTCCGCAGTGGCCAGGCCCAGGATCGTCTGGCCCCGTCGTGGACTGGGGGCTATGAAAGGTGAACAGCTCGAAGTGCCAGCGACGATTTTCCAGGATGCGGGGCGACTCGTTGTCAGGCAGAGCTCACCCTTGGCCCCCATTCACCCGCCTGCATCTCCCCTTGGGCACATCAGGGTGGGTGGAGAGCTGTTCTTGGCGTACGGCGAAAACCGGTGGTTGCCGTTGTCCATAGCAACGGCGGACGGCTTGCGAGCGACTCGTGCCATCGACCTACCTCAGCATGAGAGGATGTGGCTTGGCAACGAGCGAGAGGAAGTCGTCCTGCGTCGTATCCAGAGCCCGACGTGGGCCGAGGCTATGACGCGCGACGAGTACGGTCTCGTGGCCGAGACCTCGATCAAGGGCGTCGCGCTGCGCATGCGCTACATTCCTCCGGGGCGCTTCATGATGGGCTCGCCAGAGTCCGAGGCGGGGCGCCTCGACCGCGAAGGGCCCCAGCATGAAGTTCAGATTACGAAGGGCTATTGGCTTGCTGAGACTCCCTGCACCCAGGCGCTATGGGAGGCGGTTGTGGGGCAGAACCCTAGCGAGTTCGTCTCCCCCGATCGTCCGGTCGAACAGGTGAGCTGGGACGACGTAGACGAACACTTCTTAGGCGCTCTGCGGAAGGACTCCGGCTCCGACTGGCGCTTGCCGACCGAGGCAGAGTGGGAATACGCCTGCCGGGCGGGGACTCAGACGAGCACCTATGCCGGCGACCTAGCGATCACCGACGAGGATGTGGCTGAGGAGTTGGACCCGATTGGCTGGTACATGGCCAACTGTGGCGAGGGGTTTGACCTTGAGAATGGCCAGACGTTCGAGTTGTGGCCGGAGTCCAGCAAGTCGAAGCCGGGCGGAACCCGACCCGTCTCCCAGAAGGCTCCCAATGCCTGGGGGCTCTATGACATGCTCGGCAATGTTTGGGAGTGGTGCTCGGACCCACCGATTGTGTACAAGGATGTTCTGCGAACGAACCCCGTGGGAGGCGGTCCTGACGATGAGATCCTTGAGTTTTATTGGACGGAGGAGGACCCCGGCGCGTCGCGTGTCCTCCGTGGCGGCTCGTGGACCAACTCCGCCCGATACCTGCGGGCGGCCTACCGCGACGCGTACCACCCCGGCTTCCGCTTCGACAATCTGGGCTTCCGCCTTGCCCGAGGTCAGGAGTCTGCGCCCGGAAAGGGTGGCGGAGCCACCCGCGAGCCCAAGCCTGGCCCGCGGGACGCGGGCCATACAGGAGCGGACGGCGGAGCCGGCCGCTTGGACCGAGCAGGGCGGGACGCCCGCGAGGGAGGCCGGCGTGGTTAAGAATCCGATGTGCCTTGGCGCGCGGCACCCGCGCGGTTCCGGTAGCCTTCCACCCGCCAGTTTCCGCACCCGGAGCGAGCCATGCAGCTAAGTTTCTTCTCCATCCCCGCCCTAGACGGCACCGGCGAAGCGGAAGCCCTGAACCGCTTCCTCGCCAGCCATCGGGTGCTCTCAATCGACAGCCAGCTAGTCCCTGACGGCCAGAGCAGCTTCTGGGCTGTGCGCGTTCACCACGAGCCCGCGAAGCTGGCGAAATTGCCCAGCAAGAAGGGCCGCATCGACTACAAGGAGGTGCTCTCGCCCGAGGACTTCAGCATCTACTCGGCCCTGCGGGAGCTCCGCAAGCAGGTCGCCGAGCGCGAGGCGGTGCCCGTCTACCAGGTCTTCTCGAACGAACAGCTCGCGGCCCTCGTCACCGGACGGCCAACGACCCGGACTGCCCTGCTCGAGATCGAGGGGGTCGGGGTCGCGCGCGCGGATCGGTACGGGGCCGAGTTTCTGGAAGCCCTCGGCGCCCTGCCCGCGGCCTCGCGGCGCCCTGCCACCGTCCCTGCAGCGGTCTCACCCCGGGAGGACGCCGATGCGGCGCAAGCGCATTGACATGGGGCAGGTGGCCGAGCTCTCGACCTTGGCCTCGGCCTTCGGGAGGGCGGCGCTCGGCAAGCGTGACCTGCCCGAGGTGCGCCACTTCGCCGCCGACCTCGAAGCGCGGCTCGAGGGGATCGCGGACGAGCTTCGCTCCGGCAGCTACCGCTTCGCTCCCATGCGCCGCTTCGAGATCCACGATCCCAAGCGGCGCACGATCCACGCACCCGTCTTCCAGGACCGCGTCGTCCACCACGCCCTGATGGCCCACGTGGGGCCGGTCTTGGATCGCAGCTTGGTGGCCGACACCTTCGCTTGCCGCGTGGGCAAGGGCACCCATGCCGCGGTGCGCCGCGCCCAAGCGCACAGCCGGCGTTTCACGTGGTTCCTGAAACTGGACGTGCGCGACTACTTTGGCTCGATCCGGCATCGGGTGCTTGAGGGAGAGCTCGAGCGCAAGCTCAAGGGGCCCGCCGTCCTGGACTTGTGTCGGCGGGTGATCGCCTGCCACGAGAAGCAGCCGGGGCGCGGGCTGCCGATCGGTTCCTTGACCTCGCAGCACTTTGCCAACTTCTACCTTGCCGGTCTCGATCGCTTGGTGCTCGAAGGCTCGCGTGCGGGTGCCATCGTGCGCTACATGGACGACCTCGTGATCTGGGGGCACGACCGCATCCGGCTCGTCGCGTGCCATGCCGAGGTCGAGTGCTTTGCCCTCCAGCGCCTCGGGCTCGAGCTGCACGAGGCCCAACCCCAACGCAGCTCCGGGGGCTTGAGTCTGTGCGGCTTCCGCATCCGTCCGCACTCCTTGCGTCTCAGCCCGCGGCGCAGGAAGCGCTACCGCCGAGCGCGCCAGCGCTGGGAGCAGGCCTTTCGCGCGGGCTGCATCGACGCCCGCTGCTTGCAGCGCGGCTTCGAGGCGGCTCTCGCAACGGTGCAGTGGGCCGACTCGGGGGCCTTTCGGCATGCTGACCTCGTCCTTCGACCAGCGGTGGAGGCATGATGGCAACGTGGAACACCGAACAGGGGTCCGGTCACAAGGGCGCGTCGCGTGTCATCCGTGGCGGCTCGTGGAACAACTCCGCCCGCAACCTGCGGGCGGCCTACCGCAACGCGAACCACCCCGGCAACCGCAACGACAATCTGGGCTTCCGCCTTGCCCGAGCGCAGACGTGGGTCGGATGGCCCGTATCTGACCCGATCTGGATCCTGCCCGTTCTTTGTATCTCTGGCTACATGGCCAAGACCAAAGGCGGCAAATGCGGCATCGGCGGCGGTGTGCTTGTAGGCGGCGCGGATGCCCGCCGAGCGCTCACCGTCGCCTCTTGCCGCGACCTTGGCCCGGGAGGCCCGCGTGCTTAGCCATCCCTTGGTGCGCGGGGTGCCGCCCCTCTGGGCGGCCGAGTGGGGCCAGGATCGCTTCGGGCCCTTCGTGATCGCTCGATTCGGGGATGTGCGCCAGCGCTTCCGCTGGATTCCGTCGGGGACTTTCTGGATGGGGTCGCCGGAGGGGGAGGTGTGGCGATCCGACGAAGAAGGGCCTCAGCATCCAGTGACGCTGACTGAAGGTTTGTGGCTTGCGGACACCCCCTGCACCCAGGAGCTTTGGAAGGTTGTCGTGGGCGACAGCCCGAGCCGTTTCGAAGGCCCTCAGCATCCCGTCGAGAGCGTGAGCCATGAGCAAGTTACGAGAGAGTTCCTGCCTCGCCTGGCAGAGCGCTTTGGGTTCCAGGGAAGCCTGCCAACCGAGGCGCAATGGGAGCGTGCGTGCCGCGCCGGGACCCAAGGGGCGACCTATGTGGACGGGAGTCCTCTGGGCGCCCTCGGGTGGTACTCCAGGAACAGCAAGAAATCGACTCACCCTGTCGGCCAGAAGCAGGCCAACCCTTGGGGGCTGTACGACATGCTGGGCAATGTCCTTGAATGGTGTGCTGATTCGCCGCGCTCGTACCCCGTGGATGGAACGACCGAGGACCCCGTCGGCGAGGGCGCGTCGCGTGTCTTCCGTGGCGGCTCGTGGGGCTTCTCCGCCCGCGCCCTGCGGGCGGCCTTCCGCTTCGCGCACCGCCCCGGCTTCCGCAACGACTTTCTGGGCTTCCGCCTTGCCCGAGGTCAGGATTCTGCGCCAAGTGAGGGTGGCGGAGCCGCCCGATAGAACCAGGCGCGACCCGCGGGACGCGGCGGAGCGCTACCCCCGGTACGGGACTCCGTAGTAGGCCAGGTTCTAGATCGCCAGATGGGGGGCGTTGTAGCGGCGGCACTCGGCAAAGAACGTCGAGGGCAGCTCTCGAACGTCGAGACTGAAGGTTGCTGTCGGCTGATGGTCGATGAAGAGTTCGAAGTCGACCGAGGTCCAGTGGTCGCGCATGCGCGTGCCCACTTCAACGATCAACGTCGCAAGATGCGCGGACCGATCGAGAGCTTCCGGGAGCACCTTGCCATAGCTGATCACTTCATCCTTCGTGACCGGATAGAGGCGCGGGATGTCTCCCTCGTGGATCCGCATGCGCCCGCTGTGAAAGGGCCTCTTCCCGGGCCCGACTTTCAGCGAGACGCGCCGGTCACCGAAGGCGCGCGGGACGAGTACCGAGAACTTGCCGTTGATGAACGGGATCGCGAGGCTCCCATCCTCGATCCCCGAGTAGTTGAACTCGATCGCGTACAGGCCGGCCCTGACCTCCAGGCTACCTCGCTCGTCCTTGAGGCTCTGTGGCTCGTGAAGCGCGGCACTCGTGGACTTGGCGGGCCCGGCGGATCGAATGCCCACCGGGTTTGTTGTCGACTGCCAAGAGCTGGCTTCCCTTGTCGGAATGGAGAACGCCTGCCCTCCAAGTTGATGCTGCATGGGGGCGAATCCTTGGATGATGCCAACGCGATCGACGAGCCGCCCGGCAACGACGAGGTCGATGTCGGCCACGCCAAGCTGCGCGTGGTCGGCCCAGTCGCCGGGCGCGTAGTTGATCGGCTGGCCTGACGATACGCCGAAAGCTGACGAGCCCATGCGCAGCGTGTTTTCGAGGCGCGAAGCGAGCCGGCTGGGATCGGGATGGTTGCTCGTCTCGAAAGGAAAGCTGCCCGCCAAGAAGGAATAGGCGGGCGGTTCGCTGCCAGGCACCTTCCAACGGATCATCCTGTCGCGCATCAGGGATGCCGCGAAGGGCTGCGTGCTGACCGCCATCCTGGGGGGCAGGATTCGCTGGAGCCCCGCGTCGATCGGGAGGCTGATGGTGGGCTTCTGGGCCAGCTGAATCTGCGTGTGGAACAGGTGGTCGCGATCTAGGTCGATGCGCAGCGAGGCGGAGGCGTTTGCCTCGAACGCCGGGAAGAAAACGGGCCCGTGGATCAGCAGAGTGTCGCCTTCTTTGAACTCGTAGTCGCGTCCCTGCACCAGCGCTGAGGTAACGGGACCGCCGATCCCCAAGAGGTTGACCCTAAGGGCGTCGCGCTGACGCTTGTCGACGTGCTCGAGAGCGATCCGGACGGGAGCGTATGGAGGGAGCTGTGTGCCCTCTTCTAGGCTGACCGATGGCGGGAATAGCTTCCCCACGGCGTCGTACTCTGCGGCCGACCATCCAACGAGGCAAAGGGTGGCTGCGATGGCACCTGCCCTCCAGCCGAACCACCGCCCGATAGCGAGAGGCACCAGATGGAAGAAGCTCAGATGGGACAGGACCTTCTCAGCGGCCAGCTTGAGGATCGAGCCCTTGTCAGGTGGTTGGCGGCTTTGCCCCCGTTTTGATTTCTTCCTCGAGCCCCGCTTGCCTTTGCCCATCTACTCCGCCCCCGCGACAAGCCGCAGTGGGCTGTCCCAAGGCATCGCCGGAGTCAGGCGAAGGCGCGCCAACCGGATTTTTGCCGCGGCTTCCTCCGTGGCTTGATCCCCTTCGAGTTTGGGTGGAGCATCGATGTAAGCAGCGCCGCATTCGGGGCAGAAGTACCCCTGCTCAAGGGGAGCCTGGCATGAGGGACAAGTCTCATCCAAGTCGTCGCCACAAAGGGGGCAGTGGCGGGGACCCTGCGCGCGAAATCGGGGCATCATCCTGACGGACTCCCCAACCCACTGGCGCAGAGCGCAAGTTCGTGTCGAGAGTGTTGCTGACGCTCCAGCCCAGGATCGCCCGGCTGTTGCAGCCCATGATCTAGGGCGAGGTGCGCAAAGCCGCGCCGCATCGGGATGTAGGTGATGTCCGAGCACCAGACCTGGTTCGGCTTGGTGACCTCCAAGTCGCGCAAAAGGTACGGATAGACCTTGTTCTCGGGACTCTTGATGGAGGTTCGCGGTTTCGGATAGATCGCGACGATGCCCATCTTGCGCATCAGTCTGCGGGTCCGGCCACGGCCGATCTCGTACTCCAGAGCCTGCAGGGCCTTGGCCATGCGGCGTGATCCGAAGTACGGGCGCTCTAGGTGCAGCTTGTCGATCGCGAGCATCAGCTCGAACTCTTCGGCAGACACTTCGGGGACCTCGGGCGAGAGCCGGTTCCTGTTCACGGACAGGAGCCGGCTCTGACGCCGGACACTGAGCTGGGGGTGGTCCCTCTCGATGAATGATTTCCTCATCAGTCGATCCCCAGCTCCTTGGACTTTTTTGCAAGCCAGTCCAGCTCGACCGCCAGCTGCCCGACCTTCCGCTCGAGGCGGCCTTGGTGCTGCCGGTCGTGTTCGGTCTCCTTCGAGCGCGCGTTCTTGCGCTCGAAGAGCTCGGCGATCCGCTGTTGCATCTCCTTCTTCCACTGCGAGACCTGAACAGGATGGATCTCATTGTCGGAGGCGATCTGGTGTACGGGCTTGATGCCCTTGAGGGCCTCGAGGGCGATGCGCGCCTTGGACTCTCAGGCTGTGGGCGCGTCGTTTCTTGCACGGTCGAAGCATGGTGCCTTCCGTGGCGGCGGGGGCCCGCTCAAACTTAGCGATTGGCTCCATTTCCTCGGACCATCAGGCCTTCCAGCGGAAGGCCTGATGCACGCCAAAGTGTTCACTTTTGGGCCTGGCTCCGTACATATCGGGCGGCTTCGAAGCGTCAGCGGTTCAAGAGCGCAATCGACAGCGGCGTGGACCCAACAAGAACCGAGCTCGTCTCCGTCAGAGCGCCGGTGGTGAAGTCGATCGCATAGACCCGCACATCCCCGGTGTTCTGGCTCGGGACATACAGGTAGCGGCCTGTCGAGTCGATGTGCAGCGACCGCGGAACCGTGCCGCTTGCGACCTCTGTCCCCACTTTCGTCAGGGCGCCGGTTGTGGCGTCTGCGGAGAAGACCGTCAGGTCGTTCGAGTTCGTGTTGGCGGTGTAGACGAAGCGCCCGCTCGGGTGCACCGTCACGGACCATGGGCTGTCGCCGGTGTCGAGTTCACTCCCGATCTCGGTCAAGCCACCGGTTGCGGAATCGATGGCAAACGTGGTGATGCTGTCGGAGCTGCTGTTCACCAGATAGGCGAATCGAGCGGTCGGGTCGATGGCGATCGCTGCGGGATTGAAGTCGCCGCTCGGCTCGTGGTGACTGAGCGTCGCCGCGCCCGTATCGGGATCGAGTGTCAGCACGGAGATCTCGCTCCCACCGACCAAAGTATCGCCGTGATTCGCCGTATACGCGAACAGTCCCGATGGCGCAACGGCCATGTCGACCGGCACCGCGCCGACACTGAACGCGGACCCGATCGCTGTGAGATCCCCCGTCGCGCGGTCGACGCTAAAGGCCGAGGCCGTACTGCTGCTCTGGTCGCAGCTGTAGGCGAAGCCGCCGCGCGGTGAGAACTTGATCGCCATCGTCACGGAGCCTCCGGAGCTGATGGTGTTGCCGCTGGTCAGGAGTCCCGTCACGGGGTCCACCGAGAAGGCCTTGATGCTGCTCGTCATCGTGTTGGCGGCCAAGACATGGCGCCGCGTAGGTGACACCGCGATCGAGAAGGGCGCATCACCGCCAGCCTGTAGTGGGCTCCCGATTGCCGTCAGCGCGCCCGTGGTCGAGTCTACCTGGAACATGCGCACGTCGGTCGCATCGAGCGTGCCGACGTAAGCGAAGCTCTTCGGTGGGCTGATCGCGATCGCACGCAGCGTCGTGCCCGAGGCAATCGGAGTCCCCGCAAGCGTCAACACGCCGGTGGCCTGGTTGATGTCGAGCTTCTCGAGGCTGCCCGAGTTCGTCGACCCGACGTAGGCGAAGAGGCCCTTGGGGTCGACCTGGATACTGACGGGATAGTTGCCGGCAACACTCGTTGTCCCGATTGCGCTGGGCGCTCCGGTCACGGGATCGATGCCGTAAGCGCTCACGTCGTCGGAGCCCGTGTTGGCAACATAGATGAAGCGGCCGGTCGGATCGATGACTAGCTGCTCCGGCGCTTGGCCCGTTGCTATAGGTGTGCCGAGTGGCGCCAACGTGCCGCTCGCAGGGTTGATCGTGAATGCCAACAGAAGACTGGATCCGAAGCTCGGCGCGTAGCCGAAACGTCCGGTGGGATCGATCGCAAACCAGCGCGGCGAGGAGCCAGCGGCGACTCCCGAACCGACCTCGGCCAAGGCTCCAGTGATGGGGTCGATGTGGAACTGGCGGATCTTATTCGCAGGTGCATCTGGGACGTAAGCGAAGCGCCCTGTGGCATCGATGGTGATCGACTGCGGCCCAAAGCCAGCGCTCACGGAAGTGCCAAGTTGGGTTAGCGCTCCGTTGGCCGGATCGATCGAGAAGACGGTGATGCTCGCGCTGACCGAGTTGCACACGTACGCAAACCGGCCACTTGGATCGACGGTGACTCCCGTCGGCGAGGAGCCCGTTGCAAGCTCGCTGCCGATCTCACTTAGCCCGCCCGTCGTGGCGTCGACGGCATAGCTGGAGACGCCGCCAGAGTTCGCATTGGCGACATACGCAAAGCGGCCCGTGGGGTCGATCGTCAAGCCGTCAGGGTGCAAGCCCGCGGGTACCGGAGTCCCGACGAGGCTCATGGCTCCAGTTGTGGGGTCGAGGTTGAACACCGAGACGGTGTCGTCGCCTCCGTTGGCTCCATAGACGAACACCGAACCCGGCTCAACGTTCGTGACAACGTGGGCCGCAATGTTCGTGATATCGGCGCTGGCGATCGTGCCGCTGCCGAAAGCTAATGAGCAGGTCTGATCTAAAGGTTCGCTGAGAACGGTGACGGCATAGGTGGCTCCATCGTCGAGCGCCGTTGCGAAGGTGAAGACACCATCCGCGGTCAGTGTGAGATCATCTCCGCCGTTGTTCTGCAGAACGAGCGATCCGCTCAGGCCGGTTACCGTTCCGCCCACCGAATAGGTGGTTGCGCTCGGCGAGCTCGAGCTTGTGCAGGCCATCGAGCCGAGCCCACAGGACAGAAGGAGGGCGCCAAGGACGAAGTGTCTCCGGGAGGGAATCATGGTGTCGCCGCGTCCGGGTGGACGCGTTGTGGTTAGGGGTGAAACTGGGTCAAACTCCGGGTCCGAATCAGGCCAGCCTTGACTGGAGAGCCCACTAGGAGTTTGCTTTTGACATTGCCTCCCTATAGGCCCGTCTTGCAATCTGGGCCAGCCGAAGAACTCAAAGAATTTCAGCCGCCCACATCCCGCGCTCGCCCATTACGTACGGAGCCAGGCACAGAAGTGAACACTTTGGCGATCGACCGGCCTTCCAACGGAAGGCCGGT
>Ga0316206_1001760_pt1 | contig 17315 bp, 12 predicted proteins | sample 6monthpyrite_MG_FD_204942 | JGI IMG/M metagenome (GOLD analysis project Ga0316206, IMG submission 204942) | Microbial mat bacterial communities from mineral coupon in-situ incubated in ocean water Damariscotta River, Maine, United States -... | ecosystem: Environmental > Aquatic > Marine >... | reverse complement strand
GATTTTAAGGCTCTAATCCTGATTGTTATCACCATCCAAACATTTTCTGCCAACTTCCGCATCAACTATCGTGCAAACTATATTTGGTCAGACATTTATGCCAAACAATTACTCGACTCTGTCAAACCGAATAGCACGGTCTTTATCACGGGTGATATTCCGTCTGGTGTTCTCGGCTACTGGCATTATGTAAAAGGCTATCGCCCCGATATAAAACTTATACATAATCAAGGTTTATTTTATATTGAAACACGTATGCTAGACCCTAGAAAAGTAACACCTCAGGAATATATTGAGGTCATGAAAAAATATACTTTAGAGTCAGATAAACCCGTTTACTTCGTATCAAATTTATTCAAGTTTGGTTTAATCAAACATTGGTTATTGCATGAGTACGACAAAAACATTTCTCCAGGAAAAGAATTAGTCGCAATAAAATTTCCTGCCAGACAACAACAATATTTAGATTATGTTTTTAGTAACAGGACCTATACTGATCCATGGACAAACGATCACAGAGAACATCTTAGACGACGTGCTACAGCTTATTTAATTAAATCATTATCCACAATTACTAGCGACACAGTAAAAGAAAAAAACATACGTTACCTGAAAAAGCTAACTACTCAACTACGAAGTTTGGCTTACCTCTTGGAGTATACAATAATATTCGACAAGCTCGATTTATTTTTACCACAGGAACAATTGATTGCTATAGGATGGGATCTCTATATGAATGAAGAAGACCGGGAGGATAAATCTCGTTTTTTAAATGCCCTAGGTAATATAAAAAAGCACGCCGGTGAAATTGATGAGAGCATAACGCTCTATAATCAATCTATATCCGTATGGAATCATAAAAGAAATAAAGCTCATACACTTATTTTTAATTTAAAAAATAATACCAATTTTACTAATATAGAAAAATAACTCTTTACTCAGATACATGTTCAAGAAGAACACAAGCATAACTACTACAGGTATATCACAAAGAAATAATGATTAAGCTCTACCACGTAAAAAAAGACGGTCAAAATTTACTTGCACACGTTAAATTAGAGGACACCTAAGAATGCATCGTTTTATAACCAGTCGGAATCTACAGATTCTTTTTGTATTTTTATCAACTTTAATCCCTTTGCTATATATAGTTACTACCAATCACATATGGGAAGATTTCTTGATCACCTTTAAGTACAGCAAAAACTTAGTAGAGGGGAATGGTCTCGTTTACCATCCAGGAGAGCGTGTACATGGGTTCACATCTGTAATAAATACATTATTACCTGCTTTATTCTATTGGATTACAGGAAAATCCTTCATTTTAACAATTTGGCTATATCGAATTGCAAGTATTATTGCTTTAACTATCGGTGGGGGGGTTTTCTTCCGCGAGATACAAAAACAATATCCTCATAATGCTATTACCCCTCTTTTCTTCGCCCTTCTCTTCTCTTTTCAAATCAAAACAATCATGTTCACAACAAATGGACAAGAAGCCGGGTTTATGATGCTTTTTCTTTTGCCCTCGATTATTTTTGCGTTTAACGGTTATCTGAGCAACTGGAAATGGGCAGGCGTATGCTGGGCAGGGTTAATTTATACTAGACCTGATGGCGTCGTGTATATTTTTCTATTGGTGGTAGCCGCTTTAATCGTTGGGAAATCAAAATCAAAACAGGAATTAATCGCAATCATAAAGTCTGGAGTACTTTGCGCGGCGATCTATTTACCGTGGTTCATTGGAGTGTGGTTATATTATGGTTCACCTGTACCTCATACTATCATCGCTAAATCTGGACTAGGTTTAAATTTCACAACGGATATAATAGAATCATTACTAAAAATAATTTCCTACATTCCTAGTGCAGGAATACATATCCTAGAACCTACATATTATCACTTTGGTGGATGGCCCTACTGGATTAAAGTTTATGCTTTTTTTAGCTGGATTATTTGTTCTACATACTGGCTTATCCCTTCTAATGACCGTTTAGGGAAGTTTGTATCTTTTATATATACGTTGACTGTTATTTATTTTGCTTACTTGCGTTTTAGGGGTGGCGTTTACCCATGGTATTTACCTCCGGCAGAAATCATGTCTATATTTATTCTTGGTTCAGCGGCATATAATATTCCGTTTAAATATCTAAAATCGTATACCATTCCAGCGTACCTATTAAGCATAACCCTTTTGTATATCTCCGTTTCAGTATTTTTTATGTCAATGAGACAAATTACAGTGCAACAAAAAGTAATTGAAACTCAGCATCGGAAAGAAATTGGTTTATGGTTAAATAAAAACAAACTTGATGGTGACTCCGTATTTCTCGAGCCACTTGGTTACATTGGCTATTACAGTGATGCAAAAATGTATGACTGGCCTGGCTTAGTGTCTCCTGAAGTTGCAGCCGCTGAAAAAGAGAAAAAAAGTGGCCGTTATTATGTAATCATACAAAAGCTTAAACCATCCTGGCTAGTTTTACGTCCATCAGATATACCGCAACTAAAACAAACCAGTTGGTTTGATAAGCACTACAAGGTTGCAAAGATTTTTGATGTTCGGGATAAATTAGCATCCTACAATAATATTAACGGCTTAGATTATCTATACTTTGACTCGGTATTTATTGTATATAAGAAATATTAGATTTTAAAAAACTTATTGTATTAGAATAATATTACAAGCTATTGAGTTCATTATAAATAAGTTTTCATAATCACCGATGATGATATAACCTGATAAGGAGTATCTACTGCTTAAAGTATTGGTGCGGATAAATATTTTGTGGCGCTTGTATAGCAAGCCAAACCACGGTTAGTTGAAGTTAAGTGGTACTTAAATATAAAATTACAGGAAGACTCTATCGTTAACTATAGAGCATAATATTAAATTCATTAATTGCGGATACCAATACCTGCACGTAATAAATATAGGCAGAAAAAATAAAGAATGCTTAATAGTAACAATATCATTAAAAATGCCGTAGTAATGTTAATATCTGATACACCTATCATTCCAAAACGCATTGCATTAATCATATAAAGAATGGGATTAAATACAGCAATGTTTTGCCAAAAAGGACTTAACATTTCAATTGAAAAGAACACCCCGCCTAAATATGTGAGCGGCGTTAGAACAAATGTCGGGATAATTGAAATATCGTCAAAACTGTTTGCATAAATAGCATTAACAAACCCCGCAAGTGAAAATAGTGTAGCAGTAAGAATTACGACAGCGAGTGTAATAAATTCGTGTTTAATATTTAAATCAGTATAAAACATCGCAACCATGGTCACTACACTGCCAACAACAAGTGCCCGTACAACTCCACCAACAACAAATCCCGCCAATAACACAGAATTAGGCATTGGAGAAACCAGCATTTCTTCAACATGACGTTGGAATTTATGTCCATAAAAAGAAGAAACAACATTACCGTATGCGTTGGTTATTACAGACATTAAAATAATACCAGGAACAATATAATCTACATAGCTGTAACCATGGATATCACTTAGTTGTGAACCGATTAATTTTCCAAAAATTAAAAAATATAAGCTGGTGGTAATGACCGCCGGCACTATTGTTTGTACCCATATACGTGAAAAACGTAAAATCTCTTTTACGACGATGGTTTTAAATGCAGTAATTTTCTGTGTTAGGGTCATTTCGTTTTATACCGTGGCTACTACTCTGTAATATGATTGCCGGTTAAGCGTACGAATAATTCTTCCAGGCGGTTCGATTTATTTCGCATGCTGGTGACATGCATATTCATGCGGGTTAGCGCATTGAACACTTCGTTGATAGTTTGGCTCTTATCCACTTCCACAGTTAAGGTTGATGGATCGCGCAGTGCAAGAGTATAACCATCCACAACAGGAACTTCGGTAACACTTTCTTTTAAATCCAGGACAAAGGTTTCAGTTTGGAGTTGGGTTAATAAAGCTTTCATTGAAGTATTTTCAATAATCTCACCTTGATTAATAATGGCTATATTACGGCACAGGGCTTCGGCTTCTTCGAGGTAGTGAGTGGTCAAAATAATTGTAGTACCTTGTTTATTTATTTCTTCTAAAAATATCCACATTGAACGACGGATTTCAATATCCACGCCCGCTGAAGGTTCGTCCAGAATTAACAGCTGTGGTTCGTGAACCAATGCGCGTGCAATCATTAAACGCCGTTTCATTCCACCGGACAATTCACGGGCCATATCCCGGCGTTTCTCCCATAGCCCCAATTGTTTTAATAACAGTTCGGCACGTGGCGCAGCTTGCTTACGCGGGATACCATAGTAGCCAGCCTGATTTACGACAATTTCATAAACGGGTTCAAAAACATTAAAATTAAATTCTTGTGGAACCAGACCAATGCAACTCTTAGCTTGATCTTTTTGTGTATCTAAATCATAACCGTGAATTTCCACACTGCCGGAAGTTTTATTAATAAGGGAAGAAATAATGCCAATCGCGGTAGATTTACCTGCGCCGTTCGGCCCGAGTAAAGCAAAGAAGTCGCCCTTTTCAATATCCAGACTAATCCCTTTTAATGCTTTTACATTATTATCGTAAGTCTTGGTTAAATTTTTAATGGAGATGGCTTTTGGCATAACCTAGAGTGTAACTGATATGAATTTATTCTTAAAGCATCATAATTACAGAGATTAAAATTAAATATATTTTAGATATTAGATAGAGAGACCATCTATAAAATTAACATTTTAACCGGTACTAATAAATCGTTTTAATAAACCTTGTTTTTTTATATTAAATTCACACCCTAATTCTCTTAATTTCTCAAAATCATCATTCACTAGGTCACCTAATTGCTCAACTAAAGGACCAAGATATTTTGCATATTGAGGCCAGCGAGAAACCGAACTACTATAAATTGGTTGACGTACCTGACTTACACTTGCCGTTTGTACACTACGTTTCGACTTATGAAATTCCAGACATTGCGGCTCCCATTCCAGGTCACAAAACTCAATTATTTTACGTGTATTATCTTCAAAATTTTCTACCATATCTTCATATTGCACGTCGAGTATTGGCAAAGGGAGTACTTCTTCCCAGTATTTCATTAAATCAGTGTATAATCGATATGAAAATCCAATATTGTCAAATGAGCTACTCCATTCATTATCACTACCATTCGATGTAAAATATACATTAAAACAAGACAAACAAGAATCTAATGGATTTCTCCTCGAATGAATTATTTTTGCTTTTGGGAATAAAATTGCGATAACACCTAAATAAATATGGTTGTATAACATTTTGTCGATTACCAGTTTATTCTGAACAACCTGTGTCGCTGCAAGATAATGGCTAGCAGTCTTTGAGATAATATCTTTTGATAATTCACCTATATAGTCCGGGTATTCGACTCCTAATATGTTTTTGATAAAAAGATCTGTTTCTGGAAAAGCACTACTCTCTCCAACACTGTATACGTTTGAATGACTCGATAAAACCTGGTCGATTAAGGTCGAACCTGAGCGGGGCATTCCGACAATAAATACCGGTGCAACATCTTCGTTCCCTAAATCCCTAAATTTCTTAAAAACAGAACCAGAAAATGTTTTCATTATATTTTTTGTATATTTAGCTTTTATCTTTTGATTATAGGAGGTTGATATTAGCAGGTTTCCTTTGCTGAAATTTACAAAGGCTTTATCCCATTCGCAACAATCATTATATGCCTGTCCAAGTGCAAAATGGATACAACGTCGATTGTGTATCGATATACCCGATTGCAAAGCTCTTTCCATACGTTTTATAACTGGTGAATTTACATCTCGAATTTTTTTTACAGAAACATATTCACTATAATAAATTCCACTAGCAGGATCTAAATCAATAGCTTTTTTATATAACCTTTCAGCTTCCTTTACATTGCCACCCACTAAATGGATGCGCCCACATATTCCATAAGTCTCTTTATTTTTTGGTGATTGCTGAATGGCTTTTTCTACATGAAAAAGGGCACTTTTGTACTCTCCCATGTCACTTAAAACTCGAGCTAATTTCAACTGTACCTCCGTGGATGATGACTTCGCATCAGCAGCCTTACTATAATATTTTTTTGCTGAAATATACTTTTGCTTTTCATAATAAATATCACCCAAACCTAATAAAGCAGAAAAATTTAGTTCATTAAGTTCTAGTGCTCTGTGATAATTTTCAGTAGCATGAGTTAAACTACCAACACGGTTATAGGCTAACCCTAACATTGAATAACATTCGGTATTTTCAGGCTCTATCTCAACCGCTTTCTTAAGAGATATAACTGACTCCACGTACCTTAACTGTTCGATTAAACAAAGTCCTAATAAATACCATGCCTCTGAAACATCGGGGGCAGTCTCAACTATATCTTCTAGTTGGCTAATTGCTTGTTGATATTTTAGTTTGATAAGTAACTGGCGCACTTCTACCAGTTTTTTTTCAACAGCTTTTCGTGAAACATTAGAGTTTAGTTTAGTTTTGTCTATATTTTCACTTGTCATTTTCAATCCATTTTAATTTTATTATACAAAATTCTAAATTCGCAGGTCATTTGCATTAAACTTATACAATGTTAGTATATAGTATAGGTTATACATTAAAATAAGATATTATCTAATATTAGTTGTGTTACAGGATATACATATGTTGTTTTTCTGGCGTATTAATAAAAAAATTGATGAATTCTCAACGTCCCTAGCTGATGAGCTTTATAGCCAAATCACTCCTGAGATGTTAGCCATAGCAAATAAAAAATCAGATAAAAAAATATCAATAAACTGGGATAAGCAGGTTCATCTCATTATAATGCAAATTCGTGAATACAAGCATACCCATGGGCTAGGCATTTACCGCAAAGCACGCTTACATCAGACATTTATGAATCGACTAGAAGTACATGGTTTTTCTAAACGACTCATTAAAGAACTCAATGAGCATCTCTTACTACAAACACCTTAGTTTTTTATTGTAAATAAAACAACCAAAGCTTTCCTATCTGTTAATGGTAAGTCTGTCATTGCGAGCCAATTATATATACAAGAGTGCGGCAATCCTTGTTTGAATGTACCTTTAACTCATTAATATTACCGCGCTTGTATGGATAATGGGCTCGCAACAATTTTTTATATTAATCTACCCAGACGCGTGCATTCTGGAATAATCGCAACCACGGGCTTTCATCACTGGAGCTTGTCGATTCTGGATAATACGAAAACTGTGCTTTTCTGAAAATACGTTCCGGATGCGGCATCATGATGGTGAAGCGCCCATCTTCATTGCTTAAACCCGTTATACCTTGTGGTGAACCGTTAGGATTAAACGGGTAAGCTTCTGTAGCGCTACCGGTATTATCCGTAAAACGAAGTGCTGTGTATTGGTTTGCATTATTCATTGCTGCATCGGATACAAACTGTGCCTGACCTTCACCGTGGGCGACGACGATAGGTAGACGTGAGCCTTCCATGTCTTTAAATAAAATCGAATTACTCTTTTCTACTTTGACCATTGAAAGGCGGGCTTCGAATTGTTCTGATACGTTGCGAATAAAATGCGGCCAGTGACTTGCACCGGGAATAAGATCTTTTAAATGCGATAACATTTGGCAGCCGTTACAAACACCTAAACCAAACGAATCGGTACGGTTAAAGAATTTTTCAAAACTATCACGTGCCTGTTGATTATATAAAATAGATTTTGCCCAACCACCACCTGCACCCAATACGTCACCGTAAGAGAAACCACCGCAGGCTACCAGGCCTTTAAATTCATTTAAGTCGACATTGCCATTAATGATATCGGTCATGTGTACGTCGATACTGGCGAAGCCGGCTTTATCAAACGCTGCGGCCATTTCGACCTGACCATTCACACCTTGCTCACGCAAGATCGCCATTTTTGGCTTACTCTTTAAATTCAAGTAAGGCATTGAAATATTATCATCAACATTAAAACTTAGATCAACATGCAATCCTGCATCGTCCTTTTGCAATATTGCGTCGAACTCTTGTTGAGCGCAGTCCGGGTTATCACGCAATGCTTGTACATAGTAACTGGTTTCTGACCAGGCACGTTGTAAATCAATTCGCGATTCATTGATTAAAACCGTGTCGGCAACTTTAATCACGATGCTATCGGTTGTATTAAGTTGCGCGATTTCATACACCGCGGCATTGGCTTTGCGCATTGCCGACATTACTTTATCGATATCGCTAAGCTGTACTTGAACGACCATGCCGAGTTCTTCATTAAATAAACTATTAAGCGTATCCGCACCTAATGCCGTTACATCCACATCAAGACCAACATGGCCGGCAAAGGCCATTTCGGTTAGCGTGGTGAACAGACCACCATCGGAACGATCATGGTAAGCAAGTAAACAGCCTTCTACGATTAACGTTTGAATGGCATTGAATGCTGCTTTGAAGTCCTGGGCATTATCCAGATCCGGGGCGCTATCACCCAATTGGTTATAAACTTGTGCGATAGCCGAACCGCCCATGCGTTGCTGGCCCTGGGCCAGGTCGATAAACAATAAACGGGTATCGCCTTTATTGGTTTTTATTTGCGGTGTTAAGGTGTGGCGAATATCTTTTACCGGTGCAAACGCTGTAATGATGACAGACAGTGGTGCGGTAACCGATTTGCTTGTATTATTTCCGCCATTTTTTTTATTTTCTCCCACATCCTTATCACTATCATCCCAAACTGATTTCATTGACATGGAATCTTTACCGACTGGCACACAAATATCTAAAGCGGGACAAAGCTCCATGCCCACTGCTTGCACAGCATCATATAAACCGGCGTCTTCACCCGGATGCCCTGCCGGTGCCATCCAGTTTGCGGATAACACCACCCGTTTTAATTCTGTGATATGCGAAGCCACTAAATTTGTTAAGGCTTCACCGATTGCCATCCGTGCAGAGGCAGCATGATTGATCAACGCCAGTGGCGCACGTTCACCGATGGCCATGGCTTCACCGGTAAAGGTATCGAAACTGGAAGCGGTTACTGCAACATCGGCAACCGGTACTTGCCAGGGGCCGACCATCTGGTCGCGATGAATTAAGCCGGTTACAGTGCGATCACCAATGGTGATTAAAAAGTTTTTACTCGCTACGGTCGGTAGGCGTAAGCAACGATAAGCCGCTTCTTTAATATTGATATTATTACTCTCGAAGGGTGGGTGTTTAACACTGAGACTTGTTACATCACGTAACATCTTCGGTGGCTTGCCAAGTAATACATCCAACGGCATGTCGATGGGGGTATTATTAAAATGACTATCGTGTAACTTTAATTGTTGTTCTGCAGTGGCTTCACCAACGATGGCATACGGGCAACGTTCACGTTTACAAATGGCTTCAAATTCATCTAAGGAACGTTCATCAACGGCTAATACATAACGCTCTTGTGATTCATTACACCAGATTTCATGGGGCGCCATGCCGGGTTCGTCATTCGGTACCTTACGCAGTTCAAAAATGGCACCACGGCCACTGTCATTGACTAATTCAGGTAAGGCATTGGATATACCGCCGGCGCCAACATCGTGAATACTGATAATCGGGCTGTCTTTACCTTTTTGCCAACAGCGATCAATCACTTCCTGTACGCGGCGTTCCATTTCAGGGTTGCCACGTTGTACAGAGGCAAAGTCTAAATCTTCATGGCTTTGACCGCTGGTCATTGATGAAGCTGCACCACCACCTAAACCAATCAACATTGCCGGGCCACCGAGCACAATAATTTTAGCGCCGGCAGGTATAATACCTTTTTCAACATGTTCGGCTTTAATATTACCTACGCCGCCGGCCAACATAATCGGCTTGTGGTAACCACGGACTTCTGTACCAATGCTTGTTGTTATGCTTTGCTCATACGTGCGGAAGTAACCTAGGATATTAGGCCGACCAAACTCGTTATTAAATGCCGCAGCACCTATGGGGGCTTCAAGCATAATATCTAATGCCGAAACGATGCGATCCGGTTTACCGTATTCCACTTCCCATTCCTGCATTGCAGCCGGTAATTTTAAATTTGAAACCGAAAAACCGGCTAAACCTGCTTTGGGTTTTGAACCGGTGCCAGTTGCGCCTTCATCGCGGATTTCACCACCCGAACCGGTGGCTGCTCCCGCGAAAGGGGCAATTGCGGTAGGATGATTATGAGTTTCAACTTTCATTAAAATATGAATTGGTTCCTGGTGATAAGCATATTCGCCAATATGTTCGCCGCCACCTTGAGGAAAGAAGCGTCCACCATTAAAACCTTCTACTACCGCCGAGTTATCACTGTAAGCTGACAATACCCCTTCATGGTTATGCTTATAGGTATAGCGAATCATGCCAAACAAAGAGATGTCTTTTTGTTTGCCATCAATAATCCAGTCGGCATTAAAAATTTTATGCCGGCAGTGTTCCGAGTTTGCCTGGGCAAACATCATCAACTCAACATCAGTTGGATTACGTTTTAGTTTGGTAAAGTTCTCAACCAGATAATCGATTTCATCTTCAGCAAGCGCCAGACCAAGTTGAATATTGGCTTGTTCGAGGGCTTGTTTTCCTTGCGCTAAAATATCAACGCTTTTAAATGCGGCAGGCTCGGCATGATTAAACAATGATTCAGTCTGCTTAAAGTCAAACAACACATCTTCAACCATACGGTCGTGTAGACTTGCAGAGAGTTGAGTAAGCGTTTGTTGTGAAAACTCGGATGAAGAATGAATATAGTAAGCAATTCCACGCTCAATACGTTTAATGTTTCCCAACCCACAATTATGTGCAATATCGGTGGCTTTGGTTGACCACGGCGAAATCGTACCCTGACGAGGGATGGCAAGTACCAGCCTCCCGGTTTGCGCAGGAGCAACAAACTGACGGTCTTCATTGAGAAGATAGTTTAAGGTCGCTAGATCGGTTTCACTTAAGCTTGATTCGGTATCAATAAAGTAAACATATTCGGTGGTGAGTGCATCAATCGAAGCATCTAGAGCATGCAGCGTTGAAAGTTGTTTTTGTAAACGAAAACTGGATAAAGCTGGAACGCCACGCATCTGCAACATGAATAAATTCTCGAAAAATGAAGGCTAAAATAGAATGCGTATAATACGCTAAAGGGGCTAGTGCTGCCAGACAGGAGCGGGGGTTTACTCGGGAAAATTATTTAAGAAAGCATATGGCACAGCAATACGGATTGACAGAGAAAGAGCCTTTTATACCTCCGCCATTCCCGCCTCTGCGGGAATGACGGGAAAGATACTACAAAATGCCTAGCCACAAATTACCAATGCGCCAAGCTGTCCATTTCTTTCATTATTTCGTTTAAAGAGGCTTCGGCGTTGCTAATCAGGCAGACTAAATTGGCTATACTCACCACCGAAACCTGCTCACTGCGTACTATCCATGCGCCGGGTGGCGTCCAGCCATTCATTTGGGTGAACATGGCAAGTTGGTCCGTATTGCCCTGCACGATGCGTTTATAATCATGCGCAAATCGGGCCAGACCGGCAATTTGCTGGTCGTCCATCATGCCGTAGCCTTCTACTAATTCGCCATCGTCTCGAAAGTGGCAAATCACCTGAACCCCGTCTAATGCTAGCATTCGTTTAATCATGAGACCGTTACCTTCGCCATTACTATCAAGCGCCTAATGCGGCGTAAGCAGCTTCGTAATCTACATTGCCATTAGGCATCACCACACCATATTCATCACTGGTCACGGCGGTCCAGGCAAAACCCACCAGGGTGAAGCCATTAATGGGGTAAAAGCCCTTCATGCCCGTCATGGTTTCCCAACCACGCGCCTGCATGGTGGCAATGGACATATTGGCTACACACAGATGACTTAGTAGATCTAAAACTGATTCGGTCAAATCACTCCCTGGACCCACTTTAAATTCAATTAATTCACCTTTTGGCGAAAATTTGAAAGCGCCTTCAACGCCCTCTAATTCTATTAATGCATCGACACTTGGCATTATTATTATCCTCGATATATAAAAACTATAACCCGATCCGTTAGACTAGCTCGCCCGTTTGTTCACCGACATTGTCTTTTAAGAATTGCATAACTTCATTAACAGAAGCATTGGCGTTATCCACAAAACAAAAGATGTTCCCGAACACACATACACTGAACAAGGCACCCCGCACCATCCAACCTTGGGCGGGGGCACAGCCACATTCGGCATTGAGTGCTTTCATCATATTGGCCTGCATATGCACGGCAAGCGTCGTAGAACGACACATAATCGACGCCATTCGGGCCTGTTCATCTCCCATTTCACCTTCATAATGATAGCGGTCACCACGATAGGAATACTCGCCAGCGGCAAGAACACCCGGTAAAGTTGCCAATTCACTATATATGTTCATAAATATTAAACCTGTTCTACGACCTAGGCGCATTAATGCTCAAGTCTGGGTGATTATGAATATGTTTTAAACCAGCCATCAAAAAATTGCAACTGGGACAATACATGGTGAAATGCATTCACAAATAAGGCCTTACCAAAAAAATACCAACCGAAAAATTTGACAGCGTTACGCCGAAATATCATGATCGACTAATGAATAATAAAAATAACCAGAATTCAAACGAACCAACTAATAGCACGCCAATGAGTTCACTACCGGGCAAGACTCAACTAGCCGGGCCAACTCGGCAACTACTCGCTTTATTTTATGATGCCTGGCTACTTGCAGCCGTCTTTATGGTTGCTTCCGCCTTAACCCTACCGCTGACGGGTGGCGAACCGGTTAAGCCCGGCAACCCCTTTATGACAACCTACATCCTGTTTGTCTGGTATGGTTTTTATGCCTGGTTTTGGACTCACGGCGGGCAAACACTCGGGATGCGCTCATGGAAAATTAAACTGATATGCGAGACAGGTGAAGCCTTAACCTTATGGCATGCCTTATTACGTTTTTTAACCGGCATACCAACCTGGCTTTTTATTGGAACAGGCAGTTATTTATTAATGGCCGAGCACCCCAACCTTACCCACCCACTTATTGATGCCATAGCAAAATTGCCCCCCAGCGTAGTGCTTGGAATTGGCTGTGTGTTACTGGTTGCGGGAAATTTAAAAAACTCCTGGCGGAATCGTTTTAGCTCGACGCAGATTATCTTAATAAAGAAAAATAAATAAGGCACGGATGCTGTGACGTCAGAGAACAAGGCAAAAGCCAACGCGGGTTATTCAAAATAACAAAATTCTAACTTTTTACACGGATAGCGAGAAGTCGGAGAGCAAGGCGCAAATTTAACGAAAAAGCGGAGTTTTGCACATGGATGTGCTTAGCTCACGAAGCCCATGGACGGGCGAGAGTGACTCACAATAAAAGCAAATGAGCATTTTTAGTGCCAGTTTCTTATCTTTACTGGCACTTATGATGTTTTTCTACCAGGATGCCTCAAAGCGTCGTATCAGGTGTTTCGACGGAACATAAAGAAAGCCCCAACAAAAACCAACAATGTAGGTAAACTAGCGCCTAGTACTGGTGGAAAGCTATAAACAATACTCATTTGCCCCAATAAACGATTCGCGATAAAAAAAATCAACCCCGTAAGAAAGCCGATAACAATTTGTTGGCCAATACTGGTATGTCTTAATGAACCTAATATATAAGGGACGGCAAGTAAAACCATTGCGGCAATGGTAAAGGGCATCACTATTTTTGACCAAAAGGCTAGTTCATACTGGGCAGTATCTAAACCATTATCTTTTAAATAACTTATATAACTAACTAACTTCCATATTGATAACTTACTCGGATCAAAGGTCACAATACTGACAATATCGGGATCGAGTAAGGTCTTCCATGGCATTGACGGAATTTTTGAAACACTAATTTTATCAAAGCTTATATCGGTCTTTTCTATATCCGTTAGTTGCCATTCTTCGCCATCATAGTCTGCCGTTTTCGCATAAAGGATTTGTTGTAATTCATGCTTATCGTCATAGCTATATAAATACACATTAAACAACTTACCTTGATTATCCGCTCGCTGTACATGTATATAGGTGTTCGCATCACGCGCCCACAATCCATATTGTGTATTCAAGCTAACATCTTTTGATAGTGCTTTTACGCGTTGTTGTGTCGAATACTGCAAAGCAGGCGGTGCAATTACTTCACCTATAACAAAGTCAATAACCATTAATATGAGTGCCGTTTTCATTACCGCCAGAACAATTCTAAAAACTGACACACCTGCAGCCCGAATAACGACCAATTCACTACTCTTTGCTAAAGCACCTAAACCAAGAATCGAGCCCAATAAAACGGCTAAAGGGAAAAACATATATATTCGATCGGGTAAAAGTAATAACGTTAACTTCAAGGAAGTAAATATAGTGTAATTAGCCGTCCCTATAATATCAAACTCACCCGCAATCCCGGTAAGCATTGCAATCGAGCTCAATACCACAACTACGGCAAAAACGCTAATTGCTACACTACGTCCAATATGCTGTTCCAGAAGCTTCATGCATGAGACCTGTTAGGTTGTTTCTGAAAATAATGCTTAAACCCGGTTTGCTGAAATAACATTAGCAAACTAATTATTATCATAATTGCATGTACCCACCATAAACCCATCTGGGTCGAGATGTCCCCTTTGATTATCCAGGCTCGTGCAACATTCAGTAAATTGGTATAGGTAATATAAAGCAATAATGCGATGGCTAATTTCGCATAACGTCCTTGCCGCGGTGAAGTCCGGCTAAGCGGAACCGCTATTAGGGCTAAGACTATGCATAGCAAAATTGAAGATATACGCGACTGCAACTCGGCCTTATCTCCAATATTTTTGGAACGATATAACTCGAGAGTGGGACTCGAATAATGTTTGTAACGGATAGGTGCAACATCTTTTTCTTTAATTCGGACACCGTACTCTTTGAATTTAATAATCGCAAAATTTAATTGACCGGGTTTACCCTCGTATCGGCTCCCATTATTCAACACAACAAACTTATCGCCCGTATCAGCATCAATATATTGACGGCCACTCGCAGCCGATATAATCGCTTTTTTACCATCTGTATTTTGCTGCACAAATAAATTATCCATGAGTGTCTTTTCCTGATTCTCTCCTTCGATATAAATAATACCGCCGTCATCAATTTCCTTAAAACGTCCGGGGATAATAGCATCTACATCAGACTGGGCTGCCACTTCTGCATAGATTTTCTGGGTATGAACTTCTGCCCAGGGAGCAATTACCAGCGTTACAGCTCCTTCAAGAAGTGCTATAACGATTGCCAGGCCTAAAATCGAACGTAGCACTCTAAATTGGCCCATTCCACAAGCTGTCAGAACCACCATTTCACTGTCATTATATAATCGACTAAACGCAAGCAAGATGCCGAGAAAAAAAGATAAAGGTAAAACCTGAGCGAGTGTTACGATTAGCTTTAAACCAAACATTGTTAATACAGCATCCACTGTCAATGTTCCTTCAACGACCTTACTAAAGAGGCTAGCAAGTTGCCCACTTAGAGCTATCATTAACAATATAAAAACAACCCCTAAAAAGGTCATTAGAACTTCTTTTATTAAATAGCGGTCAATAATCACAATATAGTTTCTAAATAGGTTGTTTTTCTTATGCTAATTTGGATTAGATACTTTAAAATCCCTACAAATCAGATTAAATTGTACATACAGATAATACACCAGATTGATAAGCCAAGAATAAAGTTTATTAACCTTAAATCAAGAATCGCATAGAAATTACCAATAAATATAGCTATCTACCTGGATTTTCAGCGTAGAATCACTATTTGACACTAAGGAGTCCTAATGGATATTCGTGTAAAAACAACACAGGCCGAATCACAAAAAACAGATTGCATTGTCGTGGCCATCCATGAAAAAAAACATCTCAGTCCAACCGCTACACTCATTGACTCTACCTGTAACCAACGCATTAGCACATTGGTCAGCAAAGGCGATTTTGATGGCAAATTAGGCCATACCCGATTGCTCGATAATCCTCAAGGTATTGCAGCAGAACGTATTTTGCTTATTGGCTGTGGTTCACAAAAAAAACTGGATCTGAAATCTTTCAGAAAAATGCATTGCCACATCCGTAGTGCATTAAAAAAAGCTCATATTAAAGATGCGGTTATATATACTGCGGAACTTGAAATAAAAAACACCAATAAAGACCCAATTAGCATTGCAGATAAAATACGCCATGCCAGTGAAGCACTATTTGATGCCAATTATAATTTTGATGAACTTAAAAGCAAAAACAAACAAATCTCGGCTCTGAAAACCATCACGTTTAATGTTCAAAATAAAAAGGACTTGCCAAAAGCGCAAACCGCGTTAAATACAGCAACCGCCATTGCTGCAGGTACGGATATCGCTCGGACACTGGGTAATTTACCTGGCAATATTTGTACGCCTACTTATTTAGCAAAACAAGCTGTATCACAATCAAAGAGCTGTAAAAAAACTAAAGTCACCATTTTAGGTGAAGCCGAAATGAAAAAACTCAAAATGGGCTCGTTGCTTTCGGTTACCAGAGGCAGTCGTGAAGCACCCAAACTAATCGTTATCGAATATAACGGCGGCAAAGCTAAAGACAAGCCCTATGTACTTGTTGGCAAAGGCGTCACCTTTGATACTGGTGGTATTTCTCTTAAACCCGGTGCCGCGATGGATGAAATGAAATTTGATATGTGCGGCGCAGCTGGCGTCATTGGTACAATGGCTGCGGTTTCAAAATTACAGCTAACTATAAATGTTGTTGCGATTGTTCCCAGTGTTGAAAACATGCCCGATGGTGCCGCCACCAAACCCGGCGATATTGTTACCAGTATGTCTGGCCAAACCATTGAGATCTTAAATACTGACGCTGAAGGTCGACTGATTTTATGTGATGCTCTGACTTATGCCGAGAAGTTTGACCCTAAAACGGTTATTGATACCGCAACATTAACCGGCGCCTGTGTCGTTGCATTAGGTAGTCATGCCAGTGGCTTGCTAAGTAATAATGACAAGCTCGCACAAGACATATTAGATGCGGGCAACACTAGTGGCGACCGAACCTGGCAAATGCCACTGTGGGAAGATTATCAGGATCAACTCAAAAGTAACTTTGCCGATATGGCTAATATTGGTGGTCCCGAAGCGGGCACCATTACTGCGGCCTGCTTCCTCGCGCGTTTCACCAAAAAGTATAAATGGGCGCATATCGACATTGCAGGTGTAGCCTGGAATCGCGGTGCGAATAAAGGCGCAACGGGGCGCCCGGTTCCGTTATTAACTCAATACCTGATA
>Ga0316206_1001759_pt1 | contig 17316 bp, 16 predicted proteins | sample 6monthpyrite_MG_FD_204942 | JGI IMG/M metagenome (GOLD analysis project Ga0316206, IMG submission 204942) | Microbial mat bacterial communities from mineral coupon in-situ incubated in ocean water Damariscotta River, Maine, United States -... | ecosystem: Environmental > Aquatic > Marine >... | reverse complement strand
AGGGGGAACTCTATTTTTATTCCCTCCCCCATTTCGGGGGAGGGCTAGGGTGGGGGACTTATATTTTTCCCCTCCCCCATTTCGGGGGAGGGCTAGGGTGGGGGAATTTTTATAACCCTCCCCCTAACCCCCTCCCGTAAAGGGAGGGGGGAACTAAAAAACTTTAACCCCTCCCGTAAAGGGAGGGGGAACTCCCATCAGAGCCACCAGGATCAAGTCTTACTTTTTGCATTACGCTTTCATTCATTAAAGTGAGAATGAATCGTTAAGCCCCTATTACTTCTCGGTTTAGATAAAACTCATTCTTTTATTCATTTATAAAACGCTTCAACCGTTCCTTTTAACTTAATCAGAACCGGTTGTCCTCGACGGTCCAACGCTTTAGGCGAAGGAACTTTTACCCAACCTTCACTGATGCAATATTCCTCGACATTTGTATACTCTTTTCCGTTCAGCAAAATACCAATAGTGTGCTCGAAAATCTCTGCAACATGATGTGGGCTACGGGAATTACCCGAAAGGCGATCCGGTAAAGCGGGTTGAGATTTAGCATCGTTCATGTGAGTAACCTGAATTAAATATAAAGTGCGCTATTGTAGGCAATATATGCCTCGTGCTCAACAATAGTAATAGCGTTAAGAAGCGTTATTTAGTGGCTTGTGAATTTCTGAGAATTTAATGTCTTCCATTGTGCTTAGCTTTATTTCGAGTGTTAAAGGGTTTTGCCCTCCTTAATTCTATCAGTGTTCATTTGTTAATCCCTCCGTCTCCTTTTACATTCCCTCCCCCTAGCCCCCTCCCGTGAAGGGAGGGGGAACCTATATTTTTTCCCTCCCCCATTTCGGGGGAGGGTTAGGGTGGGGGGAAGGTGGGGAGGATTAATGTGGGGGTAACTTCACACCAACCTATTTTAACTATTGTTCTAGTATTTGCAGCAGTTAACTCTCTCAGTAAACACCAGGAATCAACCGATAGCGCACGCGCTGTGCATAGTCTTGATAACCCGGTAACTCTTCCTGCAAAGTCCAGTCTTCAAGACCTGTTCTAATGACCGAAATGATTGTTGCCACCACCGCAGGTATCAGTGTCCATACCGAGCTCAACGCAAGAACAATACCGAACAGTGCAAGAACATTTCCGGCATAACCCGGATGCCGAACAAATCGGTATGGGCCGGTATCACACACCACATGTCCTCGTTCCGTTTGAATACGCACCACGCTGGAAAAAAAACGGTTCTCTGCCAATGCCCATACAGCGAAAGCGTATCCGAGCGAGATCAAAATGAAGCCAATCACGATGAGCCATAGCGGAAATTCAGAAGACCAGTTAAAGCGATGATCCAGCCCTGCCACAATAACCATAGGATAACTGATACTCACCGCCATCAGTGGCGCAAGCACTTTATCCCATGCCTTTGCGTTATGGATATTTTCAATATTTTGTCGTTCAGCCGTCAATCCGGGATGTCGCTGTTCCGCCCATATACGTCCCCCAATACCCACGACTAAGATCAGCAGGGAATAAACCCACGCTTGCCACCAATCGAGGTCCCCACCGCATATCAATAAAACCAGCGGGATAAGGAGGTACACCACAACTAATCTTAACCACTGGCGAGGAGATACTGTTTGAGATGCTTCTTTAGAAACCGTCTTTGTAGACATGTCATTCTCCAAATAGAAACGGACTTGAGTGTATTTCTTACAAAGTTAAATAATAGTGCCGGTAGGACTATTTAATAACCAAGCAGATAAGCTGTTCATTTTTAATCCCTCCGACCACTTTAATTTAGGCTTATTTTAACTTTGGGAAAAATCGACCTGTTGATTTTTTATAGTCTCGATATGCATCACCAAAGTATTCTATAAGTTGTTGTTCTTCATGTTCCACTCGAAATGAATAAATTAAATAAAAGGCAATAATACCTAACGGGCCAGCGATCCAGTTTGGAATAAGTAGCGCCTGTCCCATAGCCCAAGCCCAGAATGATAAATACATAGGATGACGAATATATTTATATATCCCATGCGTTACAAGAGTATGTTGCTTTTGTATAAAGAGAGACGGTGAAAAATTTCTCGCCAGATCGATATGCGAACGTTGCAGCACCCACAATCCACCAATAAAAATAACACTTCCCAATACGCCTAATGGTATAGGCATATGATAATCGGCAAAATCAAGCCAGGATGTATATATATAAAACAATGGTAAAAATAACACGATGCCCCATAATGCCATACCAACGAACACTAATGGGTGTTCTTTTTTTTGGTGCAAGATATTATCACGACGAAACTGCAGACCATATACGCTGCGTATTATCGTCGCATAAACAAATCCAAGAATATAAATGGTTTCAAAGATATTATCATTCATAATATAAAGTATAGGCTTATCTATATAACAATTAACAAAGAACTGAAAAAAGAGCCAAAGTGATTTATATTAAATGACCAGAACAAACAAAGTGCGTTAAGGGAATGCTGACGAAACGCGTAGCGGTTCATTAAGTGCCCTCCGTCTCATTTAAAATTCCCTCCCCTTATACATTCCCTCCCCCACTTCGGGGGAGGGTTAGGGTGGGGGAAGGCGGGGGGAAGGTGAGGCAGGATTAGTGTGTTGGTAACTCCACACCACCCCCTTTATTACTCAGTTCGTTGATATTTAAAGCACTACTTAACTATAATACAACTTGAATCAAACCCTATTAATTTCTGTTGATTCAACAACTAGAGGCACTACCATGAAACAATCTATAAAACCCAACCCACTGCAACCAATGCAGCAAATAAGGTGTGCTTATAATGCGTGAACCAATACGACTCGATAAACGTTGTGTTGAGCTGTTTGATTGTTCTCGTGGCTCAGCAGTGAAGTACATTCAAGGTGGCTGGGTACTAGTAGATAGTAAAGTGGAAGAACGCCCTCAGTTTAAAGTGCAAGATCAAAAGATAGAGCTGCTAGAAGGTGCGTCTTTAGAGCCAATTAAGCCGGTGACACTGATATTCAACTTGCCGGATAGCTTTAGTACTAATGATTCAACAGCAATACAGAAATTAATCACGCCCGAAAGCCATTGTGAAAAAGATTACTCCGGCGTAAAAATACTCAACAAATATTTTCATGATCTAAAACCTGCTTCGCCTCTACAAAACGGGGCTTCAGGGCTAATGGTATATAGCAAAGACTACAACGTGCTACGCGTACTGCTTGAAAATGACAGAAATAAGGAAGAGGAATACATCATAGAGTTCAGTGATGAGTATGCGCCCGAGGCACTAGAGCAACTCAATGAGCTTGCGTATAGCAGTGACGAATCACATCTTAAATATAAAGTCAGCATGCAAAACGAAACACGCATGCGTTTTGTCACTAAGTTTACACAACCCGATCAAATTGAAACGTTGTGCAAGCGAGTCGGATTAATGACTGTAGCCATTAAACGAATTCGAATAGGCAAAGTGTCTATGAAAGATTTACCACCAGGTGAATGGCGTTATTTATCTGAAAGTACTATGTTTTAAAGAATAAAAAGGGGGGATTTTTTTGAGCTTTACAAAAATGGGGGCAGTGATTAATTGTTTCTGATATTAGAGAGTATTGATCTCTAACCTTATTTTCTAAATCTTGTCTTGTCTTGTTAGCTATTTTTTAGGCGTCATTCACCTTGAGATGCATTTCGTAAAATTCATCAGCATTAAACGACTTATCAAGGACAGTAAACGAAGTTCCACGGTTAAGAAGAATCTCTTGCTCAGGGATATTTGGAGTTGGTGAATTCTTTACGCATTTGTTCAGTGGAACAATCGCATTTACATGCTCTAAACCTTCAATGATTAAAATCAATCGACTCTCACCTCTCACAAAACTCTCTGATTTTTCGCGGCAAACTGATGTACTTAAGAAGCCAGGAAAAATAATAACATCACCTTTCTTTCTTTTATCAAGGTCAAGGATTTGATAAAACGGTTCTGAACCAACACCTTTATAAACAACTGATCCCTGAGTAAATCTATATGATTTTTCAACAAAAAACCTATCAAGCTCGTCAAGGGATGCTTGAGGCTCCCAATCGTCTTCCGAATTTCCATATTGATCATAGGCAAGCTTCGCGTACCTACTTGAAGTACCAAAGTATCTCAATGTAAGACAATGATTTAACTCGCTCGCATTCAAGAATTTGCCACATATGCCATCTTGATACGCAACGAGAGCGGCGTCATTTATCTCGTTAATATCATTTTCTTTCAAGTAATCTGAAAATGACAACCACTGCGGATCATTTTTACTATCAGGGTTGGGGGGACATTCGGCTATATCTGTCATGACTGTAAGGTGCCGCCTTTTATTTATTTATATCAAACGAATTTGATTTTAAATGTAAATGATTATCAATTGTCACCGACCCCTTCATCACAATTGTAAAAGAAGTATTGTCATACTGATGGTATTTAATTTGAAAAAATCCTTGACGTTAAAACAAAACGGAGTATTATCCTACTGTGCTATATAATTTTGTATATCACAATAGAAAAAAGCCCAGTGCGCTAACACATGGGCTTTTTAAAACTTTAACCGGATAAGGTATTACCTAATCATTAGCCAAAGTCACTTCATATAACAAAGTAAGTGTACTCTATGTTGGTGATCTGGGCTACCTCTATCCAATTATTACGAGGACCATTTTCATGGTGCAAACAACTAACCTAGCATTAACCGGCGCGTCAAATCGCTCATATAGCTTTCAGGTATTTACCTGGGGCACAAACTTCAACCCTACTGGAGCGGTGTATTCCATACTTAAACGAACACCCGAAGGTAAATACCGCATTCTATATATTGGCCAAACGGGCGACTTAAGTGAACGTTTTGATACCCATCATAAACAAGCTTGCTTTAACCGAAACGGTAAAACACATATAGGTGTTCATCCTGAGCCCACAGAATCACGCCGATTTGATATCGAAACCGATTTAGTGCGCAACTATAACCCAACGTGTAACGACTAAGGTAAAGGAGTCGTAAGGTGAAAGCACAAATGAAACGGATTGAAGACTGTGCAGAAGTTCTAGCTGGACTTTCCTTGAAGGGTCGTGCGGAGCACGACCCAAAAGGCACCCACCAGGTTATTTTAATGAAACACCTAAAAGAAGACCTGCCCTATTCATACACCCAAGACCATCAACTACGTATTACTACTCGGAAATCACTCAGTCGCTATAAAGTAAAAAAAGGCGATGTGTTGTTTACCTCTCGCGGTATACGTAATGAAGCTATCGTGGTCGAAGATGTACCTGAAAATACAGTAGCCTCTTCTGCACTCTATATTATACGTGGAAAAAGTAATGTCCAAACGGGTTACCTCGCATGGATATTAAACCAACCCCATATAAAGGCAAAAATAACACAGGCGCGTACCGGAGCAGGAACACCCCTAGTACAACGTGCCGAGTTACTGGATATAGAAATTCCAGTGCCTGATATAGAAATGCAAATGAAAGTAATTTCCGTAAATAATCTGATGACTCAAGAACGTACTTTGCGTAATGAATTAGTTGAACAAACAAAAACACTGCATCGAGCCATAGGCCAGCAGATATATGATCAGATTAAAAAAGGATAGTAGTTATGCAATCAATTCTAGAATCAATAAATTTCACTAGCAGCTTAGCCGCATTGTCAGCCAGCATAGCAACCTATATTGCATTCAAAAAAGCAATGTTTCAACGTAAAAAGCAATTTAGAGAAGATTACAATTTCATTCAAAAACTATTATCAAAATTTAAAAGTAGTGAAAGTGATATGTTACCTCTTGAATTAGAGGCCGGTTTCCTTGCTTACACAGGTAAATACTTAAGTGCAAATGAAATAAAACTAATTTTATCACCAACATATACCAACTTAGGAATACTTGGGTTAAATAATTATATCAATGCCCGCCCATTACTCGATGTTTGTGCCAACTCATTTTCTTATAAAGAAAAGTATAAGAACAAAAATACCCGAAAGTTTAAATATTATCTAAAGTTGAGTGGATATTTCTTCTGGTCAGCACTAGCCTATTCCCCTATTTTATACGCTACCGATATTTATCAGATAAAAGGTGTCAATGGCATTGTAATAAGTGCAGCAATCATTATCGGTTCGGGTATCATGGCTTACATATATTTAAATGAAAGTTCAGAATTTAAAAGTGCAGAATTTTTATTCAATGAAAAACGCATAAGAGCTATAAAATATCCACATACAACAGAAACACTTAAGGAAGTCTAAAAATGACTAAGCAAGCATCTCAACAAGAAATCAATAATATCCTCTGGAAGGCATGTGACTCTTTCAGGGGAACCGTTGATGCGGTTAATTATAAAGATTACATCTTAGTGATGTTGTTTTTAAAATTCATATCCGATGTTTGGAAAGATCATTATGCGGATTACGCTAAACAATATAAAGGGGACAAAGAACGTATTCTTCGGCGAATGAAACGGGAACGTTTCGTTCTCCCCGAAGAAAGTTCTTTTTACTCGTTATATGAAAATCGTAACGCAAACAATGTAGGCGAGTTAATTAATATAGCATTAGAGAATTTGGAAACAGAAAATAAAAAGAAACTATTACATGTATTTCAAGATGTGGATTTTAATTCTGAATCTCGTTTAGGTAATACTCGTAAACGTAACCATATATTAAAGAATCTACTCGAAGATTTTAATGACTCAAGGTTAGATCTTCGCCCTTCACGTATCGGTAATCTCGATATTATTGGCAACGCCTATGAGTTTCTAATTGGGAAATTTGCCGCCGGTGCGGGCAAAAAGGCTGGGGAATTTTATACCCCACCCGAAGTTTCTATTCTAGTCGCTAAATTATTAGCCCCACAACCCGACGAACGTATTTGTGACCCGGCCTGTGGTTCAGGTTCGTTATTATTAAAATGCGCTAATGAAGTGGGTTCCGATAACTATTCATTATTCGGCCAGGAAGCGATTAACAGCACCTGGGCATTGTGCATGATGAACATGTTCCTGCACAACGTAAACGACCCGCGCATTGAACGTGGCGATACCTTACTGGAACCGCGCCTGGTAGAAAAAGATAAACTAATGAAGTTTGATGTAGTCGTAGCCAACCCGCCTTTTTCTTTGTCTAAGTGGGGAGCTGATCAAGCGGGAAAAGAAGCCGATAGCTTTAATCGCTGGCATCGAGGCGTTCCACCTAAAAGTAAAGGCGACTATGCTTTTATCTCTCACATGGTAGAAACCACGACCGAAGGCCATGGCCGCGTCGGTGTAGTGGTACCACATGGCGTGTTATTCCGTGGTGGTGCTGAAGGTAAAATTCGCCAGGCTTTGATTGAAGAAAATTTACTGGATGCGGTTATTGGTTTACCACAAAATTTATTTTTTGGCACCGGCATCCCTGCAGCCATTCTTATTTTCAGGCGTGACCGAGGCAAACGAACCAATGTTCTCTTTATTGACGCCAGTCGCGAGACAGAACAAGGAAAAAACCAAAATAATATTCGAGTTGATGTTGAAGTAAGTAAAATTGTTAAAACCTATAAAGCTCGTAAAGAAATTGACAAATATTCTTATGTGGCAACTAGAGATGAAATAAAGGAAAACGACTATAACCTGAATATTCCGAGATATGTGGACACATTTGAGGAAGAAGAAGACGTTGATATATCGATAGTTAGAAAAAGTATTGAAAACTTAGAAAATGAATTAAGAAAAGTACACAAAGATATTACGGCAACGTTAAAGGAACTTAATTTGTGAACCCACGAATTTTAAAAGTACCTAAAGGTTGGAGTAAATCACATGTGGGATCTGAATTTATTATTGAAAATAACTTTCGTGAACCCTTAAGCAGTGAAGAACGCAAGAAAATGCGTGGTCCATATCCATACTATGGCCCAACAAGGGCTATTGACTCACTTGATCATTTTCGTGTTGAAGGTAAATATGCCTTAATTGGAGAAGATGGTGATCATTTTTTAAAATTTAATAAACAAGATATGACTCAATTAGTATCAGGAAAATTTAATGTCAATAACCATGCACATTTAGTCAAAGGAAATGGTAGCAATACTACTGAATGGTTCTATGAGTATTTTCGTTCCAGAGCACTAACCCCTTACTTAACGCGTCAAGGTGCAGGGCGTTACAAATTAAATAAATCAGCTTTAAATGAATTACCTATTCTCATACCACCTCGAAATGAGCAAGAAAAGATCCATTTACATATTAGTAATTGGGATAAAGCTATATCTATCGTATCTGAATTAATAGAAAAAAAATCCATCTTAAAGAAAGGACTAATGCAACAGTTGCTTTCAGGAACGCTGCGCTTTCCTGAATATAAAGATGATTGGGGAAAATTTAAACTTAGAGAAATAACGGAAAGAGTCACAAGAAAAAATAATATTCACAACACTAATGTTTTAACTATCTCTGCCCAGATGGGATTGGTTAGCCAACAAGAATATTACAATAAAAGTGTCGCCAGCAAAGACCTTTCTACCTACTATTTACTGAAAAAAGGTGATTTTGCATATAATAAAAGTTATTCAACAGGTTACCCTTACGGTGCAATTAAGCGATTAGATTCTTATGATGCTGGTGTAACTTCAAGTTTATATATTTGCTTTGAGGTTAGTAGCCCCAAATGTGATAAAGATTTTTTCGCTCATTTTTTTGAAGCTGGAATGCTTAATCATGGAATATATCGCATAGCTCAGGAAGGGGCTCGCAATCATGGATTGTTGAACATGAGCATTCATGATTTTTTTAATATCGAAATAACAATTCCTAACTTGCAGGAACAACAAAAAATAGCGACTACTTTAAATATTGTAGATAAAGAGCTACAAATACTTAATCAAAAATTAGATGCCTTGAAAAAACAAAAGAAAGGCCTGATGCAACAACTCTTAACAGGGAAAATTCGCGTTAAGATTAAGGATGTGCCTTGAATGCTATATTTAGCCGAGAAGATTGCCGCGCCAAAGCTGATAAACGGTTGTTTTTCTGCTCTTCCTCGCAATGTCAGTTGTACCGAGCCATTGATTTATAGAATGAATCGCGCTATATTATTACCAACACACCCGCCACGCCTATCCGGTTTCGACCGTGAAGCGCAACCATGGCGGGTTTTTTTATGCCTGAGAAAGTTCCTATTTCTGCCTAAGAGCCAATACCGGCCTCAATGGATGGCGGCATGATCTACGATAAGCTGCCACTGACTATTGAACAGCAGTTAGAGTTACTTTCTGCCCGTAGCCTGGTATTTAATGACCGCGAACTTACGCTACACACTCTCGAACGAATCAGTTATTACCGCTTAAGTGCCTATTGGTATCCAGTTAAGAATAGTAATGATAGTTTTAAACCCGGTGCCAGCTTCGATGTTGCCGTTCAATTATACGAATTTGATCGCCATTTACGTTTACACGTTATGGATGCCATTGAACGAGTCGAAATTGCACTGCGTACCGCCATTACTTATACCTTGGCGCATACCTACGGTACATTCGCGCACACAGCCCCTATAAACTTCCGTAGAAGCTTTCGCCATAATCAATGGGTAACAAAGGTACAACAAGAAGCCCAAAACTCACAGGAAGATTTTGTCTCACATTTTCGTAATACTTATGAGGGATACCCTACCCTGCCTATATGGATGGTGACTGAAGTAATTAGCCTCGGGACCTTGTCTCGGCTTTATGAAGGCATGTTGCCACACGATCAAACTAAGATTGCCAATGACTATCACGTTAAACCTGTCGTACTTCGTTCCTGGCTGCGCACGTTAACGTATGTTCGTAATGTTTGCGCACATCATGCCCGACTGTGGAATCGCCAGTTATCGGTTTCGCCTGAATTACCTCGCCATGATGCACGTTGGCAAGCACCTGTTACCCCAACTAATCGCAGGTTATTTGCAGTATTACTTATTTTGCGCCAGATGATGGCACACCATCATCAAGGGGTGCATTGGCAGCAACGAGTATCTGAATTATTAGAGCCGATAGCTTCGAAAAATTATTGGTGTATCGCAATGGGCTTACCTAACGATTGGCCAAACCACCCTCTTTGGAATCGCGTCAATGATGATATCCCTGATGATGAACGAGTGCAGGAGTAGACGATGGCATTATCTTATCTTGAAGATTTAGACTCACAAATCCCGGCGATTCAATTATTACATGGCTTGGGTTGGCAATACTTATCTCAGAGTGAAGCGTTAGAATTACGCAACAATCGCAAAGACCAGGTTATTCTAACCGGTGTTTTACGACCATGGTTGGAACAAAATAATCGTATTCAAGCCAAAGGTGAAACGCATCCTTTTAATGACTCTAATATTCATGAAGCTATTCGACGCTTAATAGAGGAACCCTATGATGGTTTGGTTCGCACCAATGAAAAAATTTATCACTTATTAACATTAGGTACGAGTTTAGACCAAACCATTAACGGAGAACGTAAAGGTCGCTCATTAAAATACATTGACTGGGAGCATCCAGAAAATAATGTTTACCATATAAGTGATGAATTTAGCGTTGAGCGCCAACGCTCCCAAGATACACGTCGCCCGGATTTAGTTTTATTTGTAAATGGTATTCCGTTTGTTGTTATTGAATGTAAAAGACGTGATAAAGACACGCAATCTGGCGATAAACAAATAGATAAAGCCGTAAAACAAATAATTACCTATCAGCGAGAAGATGAAATACCACAGCTGTTTGAATATGCTCAGATGGTAATAGCAACCAGTGTTAATGATATTCTCTACGCGACAACAGGAACACCACGCAAATTCTGGAGCGTTTGGCGAGAAGAAGGCTCAAACGAAGACGTAGTACATCAAATTGCAAATAAACGTTTACCTCCCGATGTAGAAAACAAAGTATTCACCCCCTTAGAAGAAAAAGTTGCAAAGGCATACGAAGAGGCGCGTGTGCACTTTACTGCTCTATGGGAAGAAGGGGATCGGCTACCCACTGAGCAAGATCGTTCTTTATGGGCAATGTTACGCCCACACCGATTAATCGAACTAATGTATGGTTACATCATTTTTGATGCGGGCGTACGCAAGGTTGCTCGATATCAACAATATTTTGCTGTGAAGCAAACGATTGAACGTGTAAGAGAATTACATGAAGGACGTCGTACGGGTGGTGTCATTTGGCATACAACGGGTAGTGGAAAGTCTTTAACCATGGTTATGCTTGCCAAAGCATTGGCGATTCATCCTGCGGTTACCAACCCACGAGTGATACTGGTAACTGACCGAATTGATCTTGATGACCAAATTTGGGAAACCTTTGAAGCCTGTGGTAAATCGGCTAAACGCGCTAAATCCGGTGAAGAATTAATGCGCTTAATTCAGGCAGGTAAAGCCAGTGTCATTACGACGGTAATTAATAAATTTGATACCGTTCAAAACAAATACGGCCTTAAAGATACTAACCCCAATATTTTTGTATTGGTAGATGAAGGACACCGTACAAATTACGGTGCGACACACGCCATTATGAAACGAGTATTACCCAATGCTTGCTATATTGCATTTACTGGCACGCCATTATTGAAGAAAGAGAAGAATACTGCTCGTAAATTTGGTGGTTTAATTCATAGTTACCCGCTACGCCAGGCCACTGTAGAAGATAAAGCCGTACTACCTTTGCTGTATGAAGGGCGCATTGCAAATTTGGAAATAAATAAAACCGCGATGGATGCATGGTTTGAGCGATTAACCGATGGACTTACTCAAAAACAAATAACCGATCTTAAACGTAAGTTAGCATCTAAAAAAATGATTCATACGCTTGAACAACGTATTGCGTTGCTTGCTTATGATATTAGTAAACATTATTACGACAATTTCAAAGGTACTGGTTTTAAAGGGCAACTTGCTACTGATTCGCGAACTAATGCTATTTTATTTCGTAAGTATATAAATGATTATGACATGGTAAGTTGCGAAGTAATTATGTCTAAACCCAATACGCGTGAAAGTGGCGATACGATAGAAGAAGAAGATTTACCACTAGTGAATCGGTTTTGGAAAGAAATGATGGATCGTTTTGGGAATGAAGATGATTATGTTAAACAAATTAAAGCTTCCTTTGGACGTGAAGACGGCGTTGACCTTCTTATTGTTGTAAATAAGCTGCTTACTGGTTTTGATGAACCAAGAAACACCGTACTTTACATCGATAAAAAACTGGAAGATCACAGTATTCTTCAAGCCATTGCTCGCGTAAATAGACTCTTCCCAGGTAAAGATTATGGTTACATTATTGATTACCGAGGTGTTCTTGGCAGTTTAAATAAAGCTATGAAAACCTACGATGCATTAGCTGGTTATGATGCAGAAGATCTACTATTAGACGATGCAGTAATTGATACCCATGCTGAGGTTTCAAAATTGCCACAAGCGTATTCTGATTTATGGGATGTTTTCAAGGAAGTTAAAAATAAACATGATAATGAATCAATGGAACGACACTTAGCCCCAGAAGATAAACGCCAGGAATTTTATGAAGCTTTAACTGCTTATCAAAAAGTATTAATGGTAGCTTTAGCAACAGAACATTTTTACGCGGACACTAAAAAAGATCGTATTAAAACCTATAAAAATGATTTAAAAAATTTCCGTAGTTTGCGTTCATCTACTCAACAACGTTATTCAGAAACAATTGATTTTGCCCAATACGAGAAACAAATTCGTAAAGTTATGGATAGTCATATTCAAGCACCCGACGTTGGCATTGTTACAGAGTTAGTAAATATATTTGACACTGAGGCCTTTGATACTGAAGTTGAGAAAAAAGAAGGTAAAGCGGCAAAGGCAGATACCATTGCTAGCCGAGTTAAAAGAACAGTTACTGAAAAAATAGGCGAAGATCCTGTTTTCTATAAAAAATTCGCTGATTTAGTTGAGCAAGCTATTGCTGAATACCGACAAGGTAGAATAGACGAGTCAGAATACCTTCAACGCGTTACAGACTACATGGAAACAATTCGTCGTGGGCATGAAGTCGACATTCCGATTAAGTTAGAAGGTCATGGTGAAGCTCAAGCTTTTTTCGGTATTTTAAATGAAGTTCTAGATACGGCTAATGAAACTGATCTAAAAGTTGCCGAAGAACCTATGCCATACGGTAAAACCCATACACAGGTGGATCAAAATGAAATTGCGAGTATGTCACTTGATATTGAAGGAATAATTGCCAAACGTAAAATCCGTGATTGGATGCATAATGAAGATGTTATAAATAAGATTCAAATTGATATTGATGATTATTTATATGGCATTAAAAACAAAGGCAAAGTTAATTTAACCACTAGTGATATGGACAGTATTATGGATCGCTGTATTAGCGTAGCACGAAGATCAGCCGGAATTTAACCATGGTGGATGAGGTTCATTGGGGCAGAACGAAAATACGTTTTAGCTATGAATTTAAAGAACGCAAAACGTTAGCGATACATGTTCATCCGGATCTAAGTGTTTCAGTTGACGCACCAATCGGTACAGATATCGACAAAATCAGAGAAAAAGTTAAAAAACGTGGTAGCTGGATACGAAAATCCTGGCGTGAGTTTGAACTTTATTTACCAAAGCAACCAGCTAGACAATATACAAATGGTGAATCTCATCGTTACTTAGGAAGACAATACCGCCTAAAAGCTAGAAAAGGTAAAATTGATACAGTTAAATGTTACCGGGGATATTTTCAAGTAACCTGCGAACAGAAACCAACACCAATAAAAATAAAGAAACTACTAGACAACTGGTATCAAGAAAAAGCAAATCAGATTTTTCACAAACGTTACGCTATTTGCTGCGATAAAATAAGGCAAATAAATATAAAGCCCGCATCATTGACAATACGTGATTTAAAAACTCGCTGGGGAAGCTGCACTAAATCAGGTAGAATTATTCTTAATCAAGAATTAATTAAGGCGCCTACTGAATGTATAGATTATGTAATTATGCATGAGCTGTGTCATTTAAAAGAACATAATCATGGTGTTAAGTTTTGGAAATTACTAAAAAAGGTTTTGCCTGACTATATTGACAGAAAGAAGCGGTTGAATCTTTGTGCAGATATCTAGTTTCTGGAACTAAACCACATGCTAGGAATAACCTAAGAACTTAAGATCCCTAGAGTTAATAGGACTCATAAGCTAAAAATTACTTCTTACGTTTAGCACTTCTACGTAATCGAGCACCTAAACGACGCGCCATATCAACAAAAATCTCGGTCTGAGTTGGGTGCGGATGAATCGCATCACCGACTTGTTTCAAGGTCATATCACCCGAAACCATCATTACGTCTTCAGCATATTTTAAATAAATATCCAAACACAATGCAAAAAGGCGCTTATAGAATCGCCTTTTTTGAGATTGCCGCGCCTAATAAAAACATGGTTCGCAATGACAAAGTATTATTTCTTTTTGGGCATATAGATATCAGTACAAGTCCCTTCTGCAACTTCAGTTGCAAAGTTAATTGTTTCTGACAAAGTTGGATGAGGGTGAATGGTTAAAGCTACATCATCCATGGTGGCACCCATTTCAATAGCCAGTGCCGCTTCGGCAATCAACTCACCTGCATTCTTGCCCAGGATACCTGCGCCAATCATACGATGTGTTTCTTTATCATAAAGCACTTTGGTCATACCGGTTGTTGCACCAACGGAAAGTGCTCGACCACTTGCTGCCCATGGGAATGCACCCTTCTCGTACTCTATGCCTTCTTCTTTTAACTGATCTTCTGTTTTACCGACCCATGCTACTTCCGGATCGGTGTAAGCGACCGAAGGAATCACCCGTGCATCAAAGAATCGTTTCATACCGGAAATAACTTCTGCGGCTATTTTAGCTTCGTGTGTTGCTTTATGCGCAAGCATTGGCTGGCCGACAACATCACCAATAGCAAAAATATTATTAACGTTGGTACGCATTTGGTTATCAACCGGAATAAAGCCTTGCTCATTTACAACTACACCGGCTTTTTCTGCATCAATTAATTTTCCATTGGGTGAACGACCAATGGCCACTAATACGTTATCGAAGGTATCTTCTTCTGGTACTTTTGATTTTTTACCTTCTGGGCCTTCAAACTTACAGACGATACCTTTCTTGGTTGGCGTTAGCTCGGTGACCTTGGTACTGGTGTAAATATTTTCGTAACGTGTTTTAAGGCTTCTTTCAAATAGACGGATCAAGTCACGATCTGCACCTGGAATTAAACCGGGGCTTAATTCTACAACGGTAACTTTTGCACCCAGTGCTGAGTAGACCGTTGCCATTTCTAAACCAATAATGCCACCACCTACAACGAGTAAACGTTTTGGAATGTTATGCAGTTCAAGTGCGTCGGTTGAATCCCATACGCGTTCATCGTCCCATGGAATAAAGGGTAGCTTCGTAACTGATGAGCCGGCTGCGATAATACAGTTTTCAAAACCGATAGTTTGCTTAGACCCATCTGCTGCTTCAACTTCGATTGTATTGGCCGAGGTAAATTTTCCATAACCATGAACCATTGTTACTTTACGCTGCTTGGCCATTTGTTTAAGGCCACCGGTTAGTTTGCCAATGACACCGTTTTTATGTGCACGCAATTTGTCAGTATCAATCTTTGGTTTGGTAAATGTAATACCAGCTTCTTCAAGTTCAGGTGCTTCACTTACTACTTCTGCAATGTGTAATAAAGCTTTAGAAGGGATACAACCAACGTTCAAACAAACACCGCCTAGTACTTCTTCTTTTTCAATCAGAATAACTTTTTTGCCTAAGTCTGCTGCACGGAATGCGGCGGTATAACCACCCGGGCCTGAACCTAAAATAACTAGCTCAGCTTGCATATCAACATCACCTGAGTAAGAGGCTGCTTTAGGTGCTGCAGTAGTTTCTGCAGGTTTATCAGAAGGGGCCGTTGGTGCTTGCTCTACTTTTTTGTCTTCGGCTTTTGCTGCTTCTTCAATAGGCGCTGCAGCTTGTGCTTGAGCTTGATTTTCACTGGCACTGGCACCAGCACCTTCAACGACAACAGTACAAAGTAATGACCCTTGTGAAACGGTATCGCCTACAGAAATATTAAATGACTGAACAATGCCGCTAACAGGGGATGGAATTTCCATCGTCGCTTTGTCTGTTTCAACTGTAATTAAAGAGTCTTCTACAGAGACTACATCGCCTACGGCTACAAGGACCTCAATGATTTCGACGTTCTCAAAATCACCAATGTCAGGAACTTTTACTTCTACTGTGCTCATAAAAAACCTCAAATCTTTTGCTCCCTCCCCCACTTCGGGGGAGGGTTGGGTTGGGGAAGGTTTTATTGCCCTCCCCCTAGCCCCCTCCCGAAATGGGAGGGGGAACTGATAATTTTATTCCCTCCTCCATTTCGGAGTGGGGAACTAATATTTTATTCCCTCCCCCTCTTCGGGGGAGGGCGTAGGGTGGGGGAGTTTTTTTCACCCTCCCCCTAGCCCCCTCCCGTAAAGGGAGGGGGAACTATTTTTTTATTCCCTCCCCTACTTGAGGAGGGGGAACTAATATTTTTTTGCTCCCTCCCCCATTTCGGGGGAGGGTTGGGGTGGGGGGAGTTTTTTTCACCCTCCCCCTAGCCCCCTCCCGTAAAGGGAGGGGGAACTATTTTTTTATTCCCTCCCCTACTTGAGGAGGGGGAACTATTTTTTATTCCCTCCCCTACTTGAGGAGGGGGAACTATTTTTTATTCCCTCCCGTTTCGGGAGGGGTGAACTTATTTACTCTAAATTTTTTACAATAATTTCAAGCACCGAATCTATTTCGTTTAACACCTGATTATTCCAAAACCTTAATACTTTGAAATTTTGCTTCTTCAGCCAGTCATCACGTTGTAAGTCGTAGTGAACATTATCCATATGCTGGCCACCGTCCACTTCAATAATTATACGTTTGTCTAAACAAATAAAATCAACAATGTAATTTCCAAGTATAAATTGCCTTCGAAATTTATTACCGTGTATTTGTTTACTTCTCAATCTCTGCCAGAGTTTTTGCTCTGCGTCTGTAAGATTTTTTCTAAGGTCACGTGACCTTTCTTTTAATTGCTTATTCATAAAATCCTTCCTTGGATTTTTATCACCCTCCCCCTAACCCCCTCCCGTAAAGGGAGGGGGAACTATATTTTTATTCCCTCCCCCATTTCGGGGGAGGGCTAGGGTGGGGGAATTTTTTAGTACCCTCCCCCTAACCCCCTCCCGTAAAGGGAGGGGGAACTATATTTTTATTCCCTCC
>Ga0316206_1001758_pt1 | contig 17337 bp, 21 predicted proteins | sample 6monthpyrite_MG_FD_204942 | JGI IMG/M metagenome (GOLD analysis project Ga0316206, IMG submission 204942) | Microbial mat bacterial communities from mineral coupon in-situ incubated in ocean water Damariscotta River, Maine, United States -... | ecosystem: Environmental > Aquatic > Marine >... | reverse complement strand
ACCAGGGTTGTTTTTCCATGGTCTACGTGGGCAATAATGGCTATGTTTCTAAGTTTTTCAATCACGGGATAAAGCTCTCTTACAATAATCAAGCAGCGCATTGTACTAGAATTTAAGTATTAGCGGGGGATAATATTAATAAAAGACAGATAATAAAGGGATATACAGGCCGAAACAGGGACTTTTATCTTGTTTTCATACCTGTAGACACAAAAAAGCCGATGCGAGCACCGGCTTTTCGGGTATTACTGAAATAATCTATCTTTCAGAACCGGCTTCACCATGAGCCATTTCCAGAACCTTGCTTGCCAGTTCTGCATATTCATCGCGATAGCCATTTAAAACGTGGCCTTCACCAGGTGTGTAGTAATCAAAACCATCAACACCATTTTCACGCTCAAAATCAGAGAACTTTTTCTGTAATTCGTTCATACGTTTGATTAAATCTTGTTTTTCACCCATCTTAGATGTCTCCCAATTTGATTCTTAAATGACATAAACCCGGGATATCCGTCAATTAACGAACCCGGCCAGTTCTGTGAGCCTGAACACACCTGTTCAGTGCCTGATATACAACAAAATGAAGTACATGGCTGACTCGAATGAGGCTAATTATATCAGGCATTTTGAAATAATATATTAGTTTTTGATAATATATTTTAATCGCAACATTAGCCTGGACTTGGGATAATTAAGGCCTTTACTTAACCATTTGATTAATATGTATATTATTGATAATTAACTTTTACAGGCTAAACATGAGTAAATTACTATACAATAGACAAATCGATGACCAGTAACGAAATTAACATCTGAAAACATGGCAAAACAGCTTATTTCTATCATAGAAATCGGGGGATATCCTGATTTCACTTCACTCTACACAACCAGCGGTTTTGAGGTCAGTAACGTCAAATCCGTACGCAAAGCACAATCATGCATGAAAAAGCAGACACCGGATGTGATCATTGCCGAGTTCAACTTTCAGTCTGATTTTCGTGACCGCACCAGCAACCTCGAGTCCCTGCTTGCCACCGTGCAGGGTAAATATCCCGACTGCAAAGTAATTGTCCTCTATGAAAAAGAATTTCAACATGCGTTTGATAGACTGCATGCACACTACCCCGTTGATGCAGCCTTGTGTTTCCCGGTCAGCCATGATGACATGCAGGCTGCGCTGCATACTATAATTAAATCAACACAACTTTAGACATTATGAATAACGGAGAATAATCTTGAACGCCATAAACAAAGAAGCACTGGACATCCTGTTTAACAACGCGCGCAGTCACAACGGCTGGCAAGATATCCCCGTTACCAATGAACAACTGCATCAAATTTATGAGCTAATGAAAATGGGACCCACTGCCGCAAATACCTGCCCGGCACGTATCCGTTTTGTCCAGTCAGCTGAAGCCCATGATAAACTGGTATCCTGTGTAAACGAAGGCAACGTAGAAAAATGCCGCACTGCCCCTGTCATTGCAGTTATCGGTATGGACATGGAGTTTTATGAAAAACTACCCAAGCTGTTTCCACACACTGACGCTCGCTCATGGTATGTCGGCAATGACCAGGCTATTCAAAATACGGCCGCAAAAAACAGCACCCTGCAAGCCGCCTACTTCATCATGGCAGCACGCAGCATCGGCCTTGACTGTGGACCGATGACCGGCTTTGATGCAGACAAAATGAATGAAGCTTTTTTTCCTGATGGCAAAATCAAGATCAATATGATCTGTGCATTAGGACATGGCGATGCCAGTAAAATTTTCCCACGCAGCCCAAGGCTGGATTTTGATGAGGCGTGTGAAATTAATTAATTATGTAACTGAAAAAATTCTAACAAAAAATAAGCTGAATAAATCAGGCTTATGATCAATGCCATTATTATCAGCACAGGCACGGGGGCAACTGGCTGGGCACGTTCAATCAAACATGACCATCATGATCAACTGCAATACTGTTTCATGTTAACCACGTTTCCATAATTGACAGATGAGAATGCCTTGTATTTAGCCAACAACTGCTTGATTTTACATAATACAACTGGCATCGTGAGTCATAATCAATAAAGAATCTATTGAACAAATCGATTCCGGCGTTTCTGGTTTTAATATCGGTATCAATGCAGGTGAAAGCGCAGGCCAAACAATATACCACTGCCATATACATCTTATCCCAAGGAGAGAGCGATGTTGAAGAACCCAGAGGGGGTGTCAGACATGTTATATTTGGAAAAGGCAGTTACTAACAAATCATACAAGGCGCTCGTTCGTACACAAACTACGCTTCGCTTTGTTTACCCCGCACAGCTTAAACATTATATGTAATAAATAAAACTAAAGTTGCATTAATTAAATGATTAAAATATTACAAGATGTTCTAAATTCTGAAATTCCATTAACAAAATCCATAGGCGTTGAGGTAGTTGAGTATACTGAGGGTGGTTTAACTCTTTGCGCACCTCTTGAAAATAATATAAATCACAAATGCACCGCGTTTGGTGGCAGTCTATATTCAGTCTCTGTTTTAACTGGCTGGGGGCTTATATATTTAATATTAAAAAAGTATGATTTAACTGGTCATATTGTAATACAGGAAAGTAAGACAAAATTTCTTAAGCCTGTTGATTCCAGAATCACATCTAAATGCTCATTTAACTCAGACGAACACTATGAGAAATTTATAAAAATGTACAAACGAAAAGGTAAAGCAAGAATCACATTGGAGTCTCGTATTGTTTGTAATGCTGAAACTAGTGTTATATTTACCGGAAACTATGTTGTACACAAATAACAATGCACTTCAGTTGACGCATATAGCCTAGCAGGAGTAAATGGGTCGAAAAGCATTCATTAGAAGGCTCATTGCCGAACGTGGGCTCATGGGCTATAGGCGCGCACCGCTCGAGCTTGATGCCAACAAGCTCGCATTTGATTTATGTGAATACTTTTTACGTTACAATGAACGTCTGGTTATGCATTAAGACAATAGAAGTTTAGAGATGCATGGAAAATGATTTAACACTTTGGAATAGTTTAGATAACATATTACAGATCAACCTGAACAGAATTGATAAGACTGGCATAGGAAAACTAAATAGGCTCGCAAAAAATGCATTTGATGAAATCAAAGAGATAGGTTTTAAGTTAAGCGCTAAAAAATCGAAAATAGAATTACTAGAAGGTTCGTGGTTATATTCAAGAAGTAAGGATGTTGAGATTCACAACTAATAAAAATGATGTCACACTGGAAACGGTTAAGCATGATAAGGAAATTAATAGCTGATTAGAAAATAACCCTGACCAATAACTCAGCAGACATCTGCTTATCCAGTTTACAGTTGACATTAACCTACCCATCTACCAATATACATAAATGGATACAAATCTTACGCAACTGATAGCTCGAATTATCATCATTCCATAGGAATGGTGGGATTTTTGATGCGTTTATATTTTATCAAACCCGCCCAGGAGGCGGGTTTTCTATTACTGCCTCATGGGTCTAGCTAGAATTAACGGAGGCAGTATGAAAAAAATATTTGTTTTTGGTAAGCCCGGTAGCGGCAAATCTACTCTGAGTAAGAATCTGGCCTCCGCTACAGGAATCAAATTGCATGCATTAGATTCAATTGTATATAAAAAAAATGGTGATCTGGTAAATCGAGAAACGTTCGATGAGGTGCATAAAAATATACTATCCTCTGATAGTTGGATTATTGACGGCTTTGGGCCAATTGAATCATTTAATAAGCGACTGGATGTAGCTGACACATTAATCTATATTGACTTGCCTTATGTTATCAGTTATTGGTTAGTGACAAAGCGACTTTTAAAAGGGATGATTATCAAGCCCGAAGGTTGGCCCGATGGTAGCTCAATTATAAAAGGAACTTTAGCAAGCTATAAAGTGTTAAAGCTTTGCCCCAAATTCTGGAATGATGGTTTTATGAAAAAATTAGAAAAGATATCAGCTAATAAATCTTTGTATGTAATCCGGTCGATTTCTGAATTAAATAGCTTTATTGGTGAAAATGTAAAGTAAATCATATAACAAGGCACCGCAATTAATTATTAATACGCTGCTTCGCTCTGTATTACAGTTAACCGAGCCAGGTTGCCAGGTGTAATAACAGGAAATTAACATGGATAACGAAAATAAAAACCTTGTTGAACCAGGCCATGATTTAATAAAAAAGCATGAAGACCCTTTTATTGAGTATTTACATCGTATCATACGTTTTGCTGTAAAAATATTAGCCGTACTTATGGTATTAGTGATCGTTTGGGGAATTGGTGATGTTATTTATGTTTTATACCAGCGCATTTCCTCTCCCCCGTATTTACTGCTAAGCATTAATGATATTCTTGCAACATTTGGTGCTTTTCTTGCTGTACTTATAGCCATTGAAATATTTATAAATATTTCAATGTACCTGAAAACTGATGTTATTCCAGTCAGATTGGTAGTAGCTACAGCCTTAATGGCAATCTCACGTAAAGTCATTATTTTTGATTTCGAGAAAATAACACCACCATATATACTAGGTAGCGCAGCGGTTATATTGGCTCTGGGTATTACGTATTGGCTTATTTCTAAAAAAACCTGACACAAAAGCATTTATTATAAGAGAGAATGACTATGAGCAACACCGATAAAGAATCAACCGAAGATACTTCCGCAGTTTGGCAGAATCATGTATCTGTACCTGACACACCAGCGGGGTTTTCTGTAAGGACTACCTGCCCGAACAACCCGGATGGTGTAGAAGTCATGTTGGAGCGATGGGAAGCCGGTTCTGAAGAGCCTCCTCATTCACATCCCGGTGACGATATGACGATTGTCGTTACAGGAAAAATGTCAATTCAATTCTACACTAAAACGGCCAATGGACTTGAAGCTGATGGATCAATAATTTATCTGAACAAGGGTGACACGGGGTACATAAAAGCCAATCGGATTCACGATGCAAAATATATTGAAGACTGTAAATTAGTTTATGTTCATGATAAGGCATTTGGTTTTAATGCCGAAGCTTGACTGTCAAACAGAAAAACGAATAATTTCGATTTGCCACCGAACTTTAATACTATTTATTAACCAATTTATTAACCAATAGTATTAGCAAGGGTATACAGGGTCTGCTAATGCCTCACTAATAACAGGATACAGGGAACATGTTTTTTTTAAAATGGATTTCATCACTGGTTTTGTGGTGTGCCGGGGTTATTATTATACCCGGCCTTATGATTAGCGCTTTAACCTACCCGCTATATTATGGCTTCAACCGCATCGCCCCTTTACTCAGCGATGAAAGTACTATTCTTTTAATCACTCTGGGCAGTATGTATGGCTTTATATTTACTTATGCTGCGTACTACGTCTATATCTTTTTTTCTGAAATCCTTATTAGCAAATACCTTAAGCTCCCGTATTTGATCCCACCTCATTCATTAGGCCTCAAATCATTCTTTTCTAATATGAAGCAAAATTCAAAAGTGCGCACAAGATTTATCGCGTGTAATATCATTTTGATTGTATGGGCTGCTCTGAGTATATTCATTAAAAGCGTACAAGAGCCCGGATATCAACTCATGTTGTTTTTGGGCTATTATATTTTGTCGCTTTTTATCTTATTTGCTACACTCATATTTTTTTCTACTTCATTATCAGATGATAATATGCCATAGGCAGATTCAGGGATATATCGTGAATAGTGGTTATTCATGAGTTAATAATTTGCCATCTGAAAAACGAGGCGGTAATATCGCAACATACTCTGACAGGCTGCTTAAAGGAGAATGTTTATCCATTCCTCAAGACTGATTATAACCCATCTGTTCTTCCTGCTTTTTATCTCTACAGAAACTGTTTTCGCATCACAGCAAACCCGAATAGATCCTGAAGCTGCTCCAGCCAAGACAGACAATAAGAAAAAGATTGAACGAAACCCCCTAAGCACCGTAAAAGGCATGATCATGCTGGATTACGAAGTGATTCCGGTTGCTGGAAATGAATCCATTGATTTACTCGGAATTCACTATCTTCATCAAGTTAATCACTGGCTCTACCTGGGCCTGGGCCTTCATGCACCGTTGATTCATGGTAATTATGGTGGATTCATGGCTTTTGATGGAACAATCCATGCTCAACGTAAAATATTTAAAAATATTTTTGTCAACGCTGGTGCGTCTTTTGGTGGCGGTGGCGGCGGCTCCAGTATTCAGCAGAGCAAGGAATTAACGGGTACAGGTGGATTTATCAAAAGTTACATCGGGCTGGGATACGAATTTCGTAATTTCTCTGCCGGGGTGAATTACGCCAACTTTAAATTTATGAATTCACAAATAGATCACTCTCAACTAAATTTTCATATACAAAAGCCGTTTTCATACTCAAACGGTTCATATGCGTATTCTGGTAGAAAGATAGAGTCTAATCGCAGCTTCCCCGATGCAGGAATAAACATATTAACGCTTGAATTGAATAATCTATTTCGAATTAATCCTCAAGGCTCAAACAAAAACACTATTAATGCGTTGTCACTGCAGTTCTCTCACTTCCTCAGCACAAACCACTATATGTTTGTGGGGTTAGATGTCGGCTATAAGGGCCTGCCAATCTATAATCAGGCTTCAGGTGGCGTGGGGTACAGGTTTTCTGTTTCTCCTCGTGTCAATCTTTATAGCCAGTTAGGCATTGCTTCTGGAGGGTATTCACCCGAACAAATCGAGACAGGGCCCGGACTGCTTGTTCAACCCAAGTTTTCGATAGAATACTTATTAAGTAATAATCTGGGGCTATCTTTATCGAGTGGCTATTTGGTTGCACCCAAAGGTACATCTAAAAACTTTACCGTAGGCGCAGCCATTAACTACTATCTTTCTAACAAACAAAAAAGCATTCTCAGATCACGCGCTGCCCATGATCTGGTGTACAGAGGGTTCCGTTTCAATATATTTCATCAAACTCAGTACAATGTTAATGTTGGCGATAGAAAGCGCAATAACATCAAATTATTATCTGCTCAATTTGATTACCTCATTAATGATAATTGGTATATACCAACTCAAGCCAGCGTTGCATACAATGATTATTTAGGGCTTCCGGGATATGGCGAAATATTAGCCGGATTAGGCATACAAAATAAGTTCTCCTCAGCAAATCGTTTTCAGAACTTTTTCCAGGTGCTTATTGGCACAAATGTTCACGGTGCATTGTTAAAACCTTCAATCGGCGTTAATTATAGCCTCAGTGATAACCTTGCGCTCTATGGTCAAATTGCCAAGACAATATCACTTGACGGGATCAATCTGTATCCCGATAGGTATCGATTCAGTTCGTACTCTATAGGTTTGGGATTAACTTATCGTTTCTCGTTACCGTGAAAAAATAGATTTCTGCTGAGGGTGACGTCTTACTGATAATGGAAGTTTGTTAGTCGTATTGCTGTTCGCGGATACTTTATTATAACGCGTAGTTCAATACGGTTCCGGTAAAGACTGCAAGACCGAACCAGTGATTGTTTAAAAAGGCTTGCAGGCATTTTTCGCGTTTACGTTCCCGTATCAGGTATTGTTGATAGCCCACCAATACGGCAGCAACAAGCAGACCGGCATAATAAAACACGCCTGCTTCTATTCGACTGCCGAGCATGATGTAGCCGATAAAAATCATTGCCTGGATACCGGCGATAATGACACGGTCAAGTTCTCCAAATAATATGGCTGTCGATTTGACGCCAATTTTAATGTCATCGTCACGGTCTACCATTGCATACATGGTGTCGTATGCGGTTGCCCAGAGGACGGTGATGATGAAAAGTATCCAGGCTACAGGCGGGATCGTATTTGTCTGTGCTGCAAAGGCCATCGGAATTGCCCATGCGAATGCAGCGCCTAAAAAGACCTGTGGTAAATAGGTATGCCGTTTCGTGAATGGATAAATTATTGCGAGTACCACACCACCAAATGAAAGCATAATCGTAAAGCGGTTCATAAACAGCACCAGACTGAATGCCAGCAAACATATAACCGCAAACAGAATCACCGCTTCTCTGCTGGAAACTTTGCCAGATGTTATAGGACGGCTTTTAGTTCGCTTTACCTGATGATCTATATTTCGGTCTGCAAGATCATTTATCACACATCCGGCTGAGCGCATTAAAACCACACCCAATGTGAATACCAGCAACACACCCCAATCCGGTACGCCTTTCGCAGCAATCCATAGTGCCGTTAAGGTCGGCCATAGCAATAAATAAATACCTATCGGTCGATCCAGACGGGTGAGCAGGTAATACTGTTTCATTTGCTCGCGCAGGGTAGGTGTTTCTGTCTGACGAGGTTGTGTCGTCTGTGTCATTGACTGATGTCCGGCAAAAAGATTTCATTAACCAGAAGTGGCTTGCCTGATAAATAAAAAACAGAACGACGACCCCAGATGGTCTTTTTATTTTTCAGTGACTTCATTGCGATATCGTATAAAAAATTATATTTATTCAGGCTGGCTATTTCCATCACTCCCCGACGCATGGTCGGGTCTGCAAATAATACTGCACCGAGCGGCTTGTTACCCAGCATATTCAGCCTTCTTACCGGCCCTTTCAGGGTACTGTGCGGAATAACAGTACGCGCGAATACCCATGGCTTACCATTACATAATAATCGCACCTGCCTGATCCGCGCCAGCTGCCCTTGCCTGAGTCCCAGCGCACGTCGCTCACTTTGCATCGGCTTTTGCCAATACTCACCCAGAACCTCAACTTTAAACTGACCATCACAGGCTGTGATCAGCCTTTGGGTAAGCGAACCGATATCCAGCAACCATGATAGACAGGTCACATCAACGTCAGCATGATGCAATCGTGACCACGGCTTCCAGTTGGCCTCTGAGCGATTTTGTTGTTGCGTTTTATTCAAGGACGGAACGATCCGGTTTTATACATCACCATATTGTACATTATCGCCCAGCCAGCGACGAATAATCTTCGGTATCTGTTGTGGGTACTTGTGGTGTAATGTTTCTGCCACCCGGTGAACGTCAGGCATCAACGACTGATCACGCATGACATCAGCAATACGCATTGCCACCAGCCCGGTCTGTTTGGTGCCAAGCACCTCACCGGGACCTCTAAGCTCCAGGTCACGCTCTGCGATAATAAAGCCGTCATTGGTTTCACGCATGGCTGCCAGACGGAACCTTGCCATTTGCGACAGACCACCCTGATAAATAAGCACACAGTTACTTTCCTGATGGCCACGCCCTACCCTGCCACGGAGCTGGTGCAGTTGCGACAAGCCCAGACGTTCAACATTTTCAATGACCATGAGGTTTGCGTTGGGTACGTCTACACCTACTTCTATGACGGTTGTGGCTACCAGCAGGTCTATTTCACCTGCCTTGAATCTTGCCATAATCGCCTCTTTTTCTGCAGGCTTCAATCGCCCGTGAATCAGGCCTACCTGCAGTTCCGGCAATGCCTGCTGCAAGAGCTCAGATGTTTCGGCAGCAGCCTTGCACTGCAACACTTCTGACTCATCAATCAACGTACAAACCCAGTAAGCCTGACTACCCTGTGCACACGAAGTTTTTACCCGCTGCAGGACCTCGCCGCGACGACTCTCCGGGATCACTACGGTATTGACCGGCTTACGACCCGGAGGTAGCTCATCTATCACCGATACATCCAGGTCGGCATAGGCTGTCATCGCGAGTGTGCGTGGAATGGGCGTTGCCGTCATGATTAGCTGATGCGGAACCTGGCGTTCGTTTTTGCCCTTGTCACGCAGTGCCATGCGTTGATGGACACCAAAACGATGTTGCTCGTCAATCACAACGAATGCAAGGTGATTGAAGTTGACTTCATCCTGAAACAGCGCATGAGTACCAACGATCATTTGTATATCGCCACTTGCAATTGCTTCAAGTGTACTGCGACGTTCGCTTACCTTCATTCGCCCGGACAACCAGCCGACCTTGATACCCAGTGGCTCCAGCCATCCACGAAAATTATTCACGTGCTGCTCGGAGAGTATCTCGGTGGGTGCCATCAGTGCTGCCTGATAACCCGAGGAGATACAGTCCAGAGCGGCGGCAGCGGCGACAATGGTTTTACCAGAGCCAACATCCCCCTGCACCAGTCGCATCATCGGAACAGGCCGGGTAATATCACGTCTTATTTCTGCAATGACGCGTTGCTGTGCACGAGTGAGGGCAAATGGCAGTGACTGCTCAAAGTGTTGCCAGTTTTTTTTGTCACATGATAAAACCGGGGCAGCGTGTTTTTGCACCTTATGTCGCAGCTCTCTCAAACTGAGGGTATGCGCGAGTAATTCTTCAAAGGCCAGTCGCTGTTGCGCGGGATGCCTGCCATCCTGAAATTGGCTGACATCTATACCGGCTGTTGGCTGGTGCAGGTTTTCAATGGCCTCGGCAATAGCAGGCAGTTTTATTGTAGATAATATTTCATCAGGCAAATACTCGATAGCTGATGAATCTGATTTTTCAAAACAGTCCAGCGCCTGTCGTGTGAGGTCACGCATTTTTAACTGATGCACGCCTTCTGTTACCGGGTACACCGGAGTCAGGCTTGCTTCTACCGGCAATTCTGTCTCATCGTACAAACGATCATACTCAGGATGGACCATCTCCAGCCCTTTTGTACCTGCACGCACTTCACCAAAACAACGTAAACGTGTCCCACGCGCCAATGTTTCTTTCTGAGCGTTACTGAAATGGAAAAAACGTAATAAAACCGAGCCGGTACCATCACTGATATGACATAGCAGCATACGTTTGCGAGCAAAGGTAATTTCGGTTAAATTAATCTCGCCTTCTATCACAACCTGACTACCAGGGCGCAATGAACCCATCGGCTGAATAGACGTTCTGTCCTGATAGCGTAACGGCAGGTGAAATAATAAATCCTGCACACTGCGCAAGCCAAAGCGATTCAGCTTTTCTTCTATCTTCGGGCCGACACCTTTCAGACTGGACAAGGGTTGCTCCATCAATGAAACAGGTTGTGTTGCCGTGGTCATCTCCCTGTTGCCGGTGTTACGATTGATTGATCACTCAAGTTCCAGCACAGCATCCATTTCGACTTCGGCACCTTTTGGCAAGGATGCAACACCGATAGCAGCCCGCGCAGGATACGGTTCGGTAAAATAGGTGGCCATAATTTCATTGACGACGGGGAAATTACCCAGGTCAGTGAGAAAGACATTAAGCTTGGCAACATCGGCAAGACTGCTACCTGCGGCTTCGGCAACCGCAGTAAGGTTGTCGAATACACGCTTGATCTGAATAGCGATATCACCATCTATCAGCTCCATAGTTTCGGGAACTAATGGAATTTGCCCGGACAGATAGACGGTGGAGTTCACCTTGACTGCCTGTGAGTAGGTGCCGATAGCTTGTGGTGCTTTTTCTGTTTTGATTATTTCTCTCATGGTTTTCCTTGTTTTATTACCCCTCACCCCACTCCCTCTCCCCCAGGGGGAGAGGGAGTAGTAAGAAGGGGCTGTTAGATATACTCTGCAATAATCATAAATACATTGTTGTTTGCATATACAAGCCGAACAAAACTAACTTTTCTTGCGACTTATTTTCATTACATTTGTTACGCGTCTTGCACTTCGCATGATGTTGGCCAGGTGATCGCGGTTTTTCACCGTCATGGTAAAATGGATGCTGTTGGTTATACCGTCGCGCTCTTCAATGTCTACATTTTCTATATTGGAGCCCATGTCAGATATGACGGCTGCAAGCGTTGCGAGGACTCCACGCTGATTGGCAACATCAACGCGAATTTCTGCGACAAAATCACCATCTACTTCGGATGACCATTCTACATCGATCCATTTATCTGCGAGCTTGCGATAGTCTGCAATGTTATTACAGTTTTCGGTATGAATAACAATGCCACGACCTGTGCTTACAAAACCTACGATCGGGTCGCCGGGTATTGGATGACAGCATTTTGCAAAACTGACAACCATCCCTTCCGTACCTTTTATTATTAATGGCTGTGATGTTTTATTGCCTTCCTGATCAGCGCCTTCCTCATTCGGAATGAGTTGACGCGCAACCAGCATTGCAAGACGTCCACCCATGCCGATGTCTTCATAGAGTGCATCCTCACTTTCCATGTGACTGACCTCAAGGATTGTCTTCATTCGATCACTTTCAACTTCCTCCAGTGAGCTGTCCAAAGCGATTAAAGACTTGTCCAGCATGCGCTTACCCAGTTCGATCGCATCATCCTTGCGCAGATTTTTAAGGTAGTGGCGGATATTGGTTCTGGCTTTTGCTGTGACCACAAAACTTAACCAGGATGGATTGGGGTTAGCGCCGTTTGCGGTAATCACCTCGACGGTCTGGCCGTTATAAAGCTGAGTACGTAATGGCACCAGACGACGATCTACGCGCGAGGCAACACAAGTATTACCCACATCAGAATGAACCGCATAAGCAAAGTCAACAACTGAGGCACCGCGTGGCATTTCCATTATTTCACCTGCAGGCGTGAATACATAGACTTCATCCGGGAACAAATCAATTTTAACATTTTCAATAAATTCGAGTGAGTCGCCAGCGTTTTTCTGTAGCTCTATAAGATTACGTAACCATTCGCGTGCACGCGCACTCGCCTGTGAATCGCCACTGGCTTTATACAGCCAGTGTGCCGCAACCCCGGACTCTGCCACTTCATCCATCTCTCTGGTGCGAATCTGGATTTCAATCGGCACGCCATACGGGCCAAATAAAACGGTGTGTAATGACTGATAGCCATTAGCTTTAGGAATCGCGATATAATCTTTAAACTTGCCCGGCACCGGTTTGTACAAACCATGCACTACACCGAGTACGCGATAGCACTGATCTGCTGTATCGACAACAATGCGAAATGCATACATGTCGAACACTTCACGAAATGACAGTCGCTTGCTGACCATTTTTGAATAGATACTATAGACATGCTTTTCGCGTCCATACACCTCTTCACTCAGGTTTTCCTGTTTCATTCGGTGCTTAATCGATGTTTCTATTTTATTTAAAATATCTTTTCGATTACCGCGTGCCTTGACGACGGATTCTTTCAGTACACGATAACGATGCGGATACAATGCAGCCAGACCCAGGTCTTCAAGTTCGAGCCTGATTTTATTCATGCCCAGACGTATCGCTATCGGCGAATAAATTTCCAGCGTCTCACGGGCAATTCGACGGCGTTTATCCGGTCGCATAACGCCCAGGGTGCGCATGTTGTGTAACCGGTCTGCTAGCTTGATCATGATGACACGAATGTCTTTCACCATTGCAAGCATCATTTTACGAAAATTTTCTGCCTGTGCTTCGGCTTTGGAGCCAAAGTCCATCAGGGCAATTTTACTCACGCCATCAACAAGCTCGGCCACTTCCTTACCGAATTCGATTTCAAGATGTTCTTTCGCTGTTGGTGTGTCTTCAATTACATCATGCAGGATTGCAGCAATGATCCCTTGATAATCCATGCGCATATCGGCAAGTATTTTTGCAACAGCGAGCGGGTGTGTAATATAGGGTTCACCCGACATACGATGCTGCCCGTCATGGGCTTCTGCACCGAACAGGTAAGCACGGTAGACTTCCCTGACTTGCTCAGGCTCCAGATATTCTTCCAGCAAACGACTCAGGTGACTGATGCGGAAGATCTCGTCCTTAGCTGACAAGACGTCTTTATTTATATTGAGTTCATCATATTGGTTCACAGCTATATACTAGCTCGAACAGCTACAATTGAATAGTCGTTAACGGCTTTTAGTGTGGTGTGTTTTGAGGGTCTGAAAACAGGAAGTGAAACCAACCGGGGCAGAAAGGCTGCCCCGGTTGTTATTGTTATTCTGCGTCAGCTACAGGTGCTGCGTCCAGAACATCAGGCAATGCCTTGCTGAGCTCGTCAACCACTTCCTGCATACGTGCTTCTGTCAGCTCCTGGCTTTCGTCTTCAGCATTGCCTTTTGGCGTTTCGTCCAGAATTGATTCATCAACCAGACCTTCAGCGATTTCACGTAATGCCATTACTGTCGGCTTGTCATTTTCCCAGGGCAATTGTGCTTCTGCACCATTACTCAGTTGTCGTGCGCGTTTGGCGGCAATCAGTACCAACTGAAAACGGGTATCGACCTTACTCAAACAATCTTCTACGGTTACACGGGCCATGCGCTCACTCCAAAAAAGTATCAAATATTAAACAGGAACCTGACATTTTATAGGCAATCGGGTTTTTATGCCAATAATTCCTTTAACATTGCAGCATATTTCAGCTTTTGATGCCCCAGCTCCAGACGTTTAGCAACAAATACGCTGCGCAAATCGATCAGCGCTGTGTCAAAATCATCATTAATAATCAGGTAGTCATATTCATCATAATGCGATGCTTCTGTCCGGGCATCACGCATGCGCCGCGCGATAATCTCGTCACTATCAGTGCCACGGCCACGCAAACGCTCTTCCAGTGCCTTCACCGATGGAGGAGCGATAAATATCCCAATGGAATCAGGCAGTTGCTCACGGACCAGACGTGCACCCTGCCAGTCTATTTCCAGAATTACATCCAGCCCCTGTGCCAGCTGATCTTTCACCGCCTGCGTGGAAGTGCCATAAAAGTTATCAAACACCTGCGCATGCTCCAGAAAGGCGCCTTTTTCTACCATGGATCTGAATGTATCCACATCGGTAAAATGGTATTGCACGCCCTCTTTCTCACCCGGACGCGGTGCGCGCGTGGTGTGTGATACCGATACGCTGATACCTTTGGATGATTCCAGTAAAGCCGTGACCAGACTGGTTTTACCTGCGCCCGAAGGGGCTGAAACGATGTACAGCGTTCCACTTGCATTTGTTTTATTCATTTTTTATATGGTCTCTTTTTATTCTATTCGGTCTTTTTTTCTACTCAATTTAACGCAAAGGCGTAAAGAATAAAATATCATTAACTTACTGCAAGATTAGCGTTATAAATAAAATATGCTAATCAACTCTTACATAATATTCTCTGCGTCCTTTGCGTCTTTGTATTGAAAAAACCTTTCTTCTGATTATTCAATATTCTGGATCTGCTCGCGCATTTGCTCGATCAGCACCTTTAAATCGACAGAAGCACCCGTTGAGTCAATGGAAACTGACTTGGAACCGAGGGTATTGGCTTCGCGATTCAGTTCCTGCATTAAAAAATCAAGTCGGCGCCCGATGGGTTCATCACGCTCCAGCACGGTAAGCACCTCACCTGTATGTGTGTGTAGCCTGTCGAGTTCTTCGTCCACGTCCATTTTCTGTAGTTGCATAACCAGTTCCTGTTCAAAGCGCGCAGGGTCTATTTCGATCTCTATCCCTGCGAGTCGATCATGCAGGCGCTGACTCAGGTTATCGCGAATTGCGGGTAGCTGCTTGCGCATTTTTTCAACGATGTCATTAATACCATGGCATCTTGCCTGCACGATAGCTTTCAGGCTCTCACCCTCGCGCTGTCGATTTGCGATCAGCTCCTGCAGGGTTTCATCCAGCAATGTCAGTGCAAGCTCCTGAACAGGTTGCAGGTTTGCTTCAATTTCTTCGACCACACCCGGCCAGCGCAGCACATCCATCGCCCTGAGTGGGCTATTGTCATCAGACAATTTGCTTGCTTCGCCGTGTAATGCGAGTAATTGCTCTGCCCGTGTCTGATTCAGCTGTGTTTCACTTAACGCACCCGGGTAGCGGCTAAAGCGCAGATTACACTCGATCTTGCCGCGTCCAAGCTCAGTGGACAATTTTTCACGCACGGCCGCCTCGATGACGCGCATTTCTTCCGGGATTCTCAGGCTCAGCTCAAGGTAGCGATGGTTCAGGGAGCGTATTTCCCATACCAGACTACCCCATTCCTGCTGACTATCCCTGCGTGCAAACCCGGTCATGCTTTTTATCATTTTCAAGTTACCTGTTGTCTGGCCGATATTAACTGGAACAACCTTGATTTTATTAGAAAATCAGGATTATTTATGATTCCTTAACTCCTGCAATCACGCAGGACTGATAACATACGGCCAGCAGCGACAAATGACAAGCCAAATTCCACATTTAAAGCCCGGTACGGAGATCGAAAACTTCCGTATTAAACAAGTGCTTGGCGGAGGCGGGTTCAGTATTGTTTATCTCGCAGAAGAGCTGGACACGCAGCGTGAGTTTGTAATCAAGGAGTATATGCCCAAACGTCTTGCTAAACGCGAAGAGGGCGACAGCGTGATTCCCAAAGATGATGGTACGGTGCTGGCTTTTCAAAAAGGTCGTATGATGTTTTTTCAGGAGGCCAGCACGCTTGCTACCCTGCAACATGAAAATATTGTCAATGTGCGCAGCTTTTTTCGCGCCAACAACACCGTTTACATGGCATTATATTATGAGAAAGGCATTGATTTACAAGGATATATTCATAAACAGAAAAAACTTCTGAGTGAAAAATTCATCCTCACTGTTTTCCCGCCAATCATTGATGCACTGGAAATGATTCATGATCGTGGTTATCTGCATCTGGACATAAAACCCGGTAATATCCACCTGCGTGGCGGCGCAAGGCCGTTATTGCTGGATTTTGGCGCAGTTCATCAACGCCAGTTAAGCCGCGAAGATCAAATTGGCCGGGTTACCACAAATGGCTATTCGCCGATCGAACAGTACAAACAACATGGTTATGTCGGCCCATGGACCGATGTGTATGCGTTTGGAGCCACTCTTTATGCCTGCATGGCGGGAAAAGCACCTCCCCCTGCCAATCAGCGCCATGATGATGATACAATGCAGCCTGCTGTCGATGCATTTCGCAAACATTATTCAAAAAATTTGCTTGAAGTCGTTGATTGGGCGCTTGAGGTTGATCCGGAATGCCGGCCTCAACATCTTGATGACCTGCGACAAGCCTTGTCAGCAAAGGAACAAACAACAAAATCTTTAAGCGCAAGATTGTGGGACAGGATCAATCCCGCCTTGCACGGAACAGGCAAATGATTCAATACGAACAAGGCAACACCAGCCGCTTGGGCAATCGCGGCATGAACCAGGATCGCGGCTGCATTGTCGAACAGGGCGAAACCCTGCTGATCCTGATTGCTGACGGCATGGGAGGGCATAAGGGCGGTGAACTTGCTGCACAGGAAGCCATGGACTGTTTTATCAGTGAACTCAAGCTGCAAAAAACGCCACTGAAAGACCCGGCAAAATTCATTGACGATACGCTTAAAATGGCGCATCACCAGATTTCCAAGCTGGGCGCGGCTGATGACCCACCGTTTTATCCCCGCACCACTTGCGTAG